>OCTW011525706.1_pt1 | contig 14404 bp, 14 predicted proteins | sample 1539671 | NCBI WGS metagenome assembly OCTW01 (sample SAMN02144230, study PRJEB22623) | gut metagenome | biome: sheep rumen | host: Ovis aries | place: New Zealand
TCGGACGTCTTGAAAGATTCGTTGCTGACTGGCATAATGCTCAGCCTGAGACTGCTGTTAAGAAGCCTGCTTCAAACGGTCACAAGGCAGCTGTTATCGGTTCAGGTCCGTCAGGACTTGCCTGTGCAGGCGACCTTGCAAAGAAGGGCTACGATGTTACTGTATTCGAGGCTCTCCACGTTGCAGGCGGCGTTCTCTCCTACGGCATCCCTGAGTTCCGTCTGCCTAAGACTATCGTTCAGAAGGAGATAGAGGGACTTAAAGCTCTCGGCGTAAAGGTAGAGACAAATACTGTTGTGGGCAGAACTATGTCCATCGATGAACTTATGCAGGAGGAAGGCTTTGAGTCTGTATTCATCGGCTCAGGCGCAGGTCTCCCACGCTTTATGAATATCCCCGGCGAGAACCTCAACGGCGTTTATTCCGCTAACGAATTCCTCACACGTATCAACCTGATGAAGGCTTACAAGGAAGGCAGCTCAACTCCTATCAAGGCAGGCACAAAGGCTGTTATCGTCGGCGGCGGAAACGTTGCTATGGACGCTGCAAGATGTGCCAAGAGACTGGGCGCTGAGGTATATATTGTATACAGACGTACCGAAAATGAGCTCCCTGCCCGTGCTGAGGAAGTAGAACACGCTAAGGAAGAGGGCATCATCTTCAAGTTCCTCACAAACCCTGTTGAGATCAATGCTACCGAAAACGGCTGGGTAAAGAGCGTAAGATGCCAGGAAATGGAACTCTCCGAGCCCGATGCTTCAGGAAGAGCAAAGCCTGTACCAAAGGAAGGCGCATTCATCGAGATAGAGGCTGACTGCGTTATCATGTCCATCGGTACTTCACCGAATCCGCTCATCAAGTCCACTACAGCAGGTCTTGATACTCAGAAGTGGGGCGGTATCATCGCTGATGAGAACGGCCTTACATCTAAGGAAGGCGTATACGCAGGCGGCGACGCTGTTACAGGTGCTGCTACAGTTATCCTCGCTATGGGTGCAGGCAAAAAGGCAGCCGCAGCAATGGATGAGTATATGCAGAATAAGTGATCCTCTGAACGAGGTGATATGATGACTAAGAATATTACCACGCAGACACTGTCAAGACTGCCGCTTTATTTCAATTATCTCACTTCGCTGCCCGAGGACAAGAAAAACGGAAATATCTCCGCTACCGCCATTGCAGAAGCTCTCGGTCTGAATGATGTGCAGGTGCGCAAGGATCTGGCATCGGTAAGCCGTGGAGGCCGCCCGAAAGTTGGCTACTCCGCCTCAGAGCTTATGGGCGATATCGGCAAGTTTCTGGGATTTGAGAACCATGACGGCGTTGTTGTGGCAGGTATGGGCAATCTGGGAAGAGCCATGCTGGAATGCGACGGCTTTGCGGATTACGGCTTCGATATCCTCTGCGGCTTCGACTGCGATAAACAGCTTGTCGGCACAGAGATAAACAGCAGGATAATACGTGATATTTCGGAAATGACGGAGTTCTGCCGCAGCAATAATATAAAGATAGGCATAATCACAGTTCCCGAGACTTCGGCTCAGGAGGTCTGCAATAAAATGGCGGAGGCAGGGATAGAGTATATCCTGAACTTTGCCGCCGTTCGCCTTAACGCTCCCGAGGGCGTTATGGTGCATAACGAGAATATCTCACTTACGCTGGCTATGCTTGCAAGATGTAAGTTCAGCGAGCAGTAATGTGACACATACGCAATTACAGGGGCGGACCTTTCTCGGAAGGGTCTGTCCCTTTCCTTTTCGTGGCAGTTGACATCTGAAAATAAGAGTGGTATAATAATTCTGCACGGAAACGGGCAATAATTCAACAGGAGATAGAAAAATGAAAAAAACAGTTGCATTCTTAGCTGCTGTAACAATGGCTTTATGCTCATTTGCAGCCTGCACAGACAATAAAACAACAAGTTCATCAGAAAGCTCATCAGAGGTCTCAGCTCCCGCAGTTCATGAGATAGCAGTTCCCTTCGACAGGGAAAAGGCTGAACCGCTGGTAAAGGAGGCTATTACAAACTACTTTAACGACATAAACAACGGAGATTTCAAGGCTTCCATGACATATCAGTATGACGAGGAGATGATGCCGGCGGCGGCTGTACTTTCCGGACTTGCATCAAAGGGCGATACTCCGGAAAAGGCTGTTGAAAATATGCTTGAAGCTTTTGAAAGCACATACAAAGGACATACACTGAAACTCAATGAAATAGTCAGCGTTGAAAGCATCCCCGAGGAGGGCTATGTTCTCCTTGATGAGGCATACGGCAGACTTGCCGAAATGAACAAGCTTATCGAAAAGAGCGGAGATTCCATCGATCCCGATCATCTCAGCGAGGTGTATCAGGCTCTTACCGATTTCAGCGCATACAGAAGAGAATATGAAGAAGGCTATGACGTAGTGGCTTCTATTTCGGTAGATGACGAGACTAACGATCAGGAAATGCTGGTATACCGTACTGTCGGAGGAAACTGGCAGATAGATATGACAGTTCCTACTTATATGCAGGAGAATGAACAGGTACAGCTCGACAATACCGCTTCATCAACAGCAGGCTCAGCAAGCAGAGTGCTGAAGAAGATGAAGGAAGACGGAAAGGATATAAGCGGTACATTCATCATCAGCAAAGACGGTTCAAAGGATTATAAGGTACCGTCAAGCTTCGATATGTCCACTTTCCGTTCACTTTATGAAGAACAGTATAAGGGCGAAGCAGATGCTGATTACTTTATAGTAATAGATAATGAAATCGCTGTATACTCGGTATATGAGACAGCTGAAAAGAAGATCGGCATTTATCCTTTCGGACTTACAATTAAAATGGACGGCGATAAGGTAAGCTATGAAGAGCTTGATGCTGACAGCAAATACACAATGGATCAGCTTTACGATAAATGCTTAAAGGTATTAGGCTGATAACGTAAATTAAAAAGTATTTAAGATAACTTTAAGATTATTTTAAGGTTAATGGGGTATTATATAATCGGATTAAGTAATCCCCCAATTCCCCTTCTATATTTATTCATTTTTTTGATCTGGCTATGCTTTGAAAATAAGCATAGCTTTTTACTTTATATAGATAATTTAAGCTTACCGCACCACGGAAATCAATTTTCAAAATAAAATGTCATGTTACGAATGATTTCCATGTATGCGGTACAGGTTTGCTTGACAAAAAGGACACATTGTTATATAATTGTCTATGTATTGTCAGGTGATGCCTGACCTCTTATATATTGATAGGGGGAACATAATGAATACATTTCTTTTTATAATAATGCTGGTGCTGTCATTGGGAGCATCGTTCTGTTTCCTGAGGGAGATACGGCGTGATATGCGCAATGAAAAGCCGTCAAAACGTGAGGCGACCATCACCGGCCTTGCAAGAGGAGCGGCAGTTTTCCTTTTCTTTATTGCAGTTTCCGCAGCGGTGGGACTTATATACTTCGGCGTTTACTCGGACGGCTTTGTGCTGCTGGGACTTGCGGCGGCTGTGTCAATGCTGCTGTGCGAGCTGAACAAACGCAAAAGCAGTCCGCTTTTCGGTACTGCGGCAAAGGCAGTGTTCATTGCAGCCCTGCTTGAGGTGACAGTGTTCAACCTCCAGACTTACCGTATGTTCTTCGGCAATTTCCACGAGATGGAGTTCACTGCCGAGCAATGCGCCTGCGGTGACGGTGTCGAATACCGCCCGAAAGAGAAGGATATCGTCGTAAAGGGCAATAAATCGGCTATTTTCACATTCGATGATATAAACGAGCCGATAAGCAATGTCTATATTGACCTGTATTACGAATACAACTCAAGCGGTGCGGCTGTCTCCATCGACGCCATGGACGAGACTCAAACTACAGTCTACCGTCAGGGAATAGGCAAGGGCACTACCGTCAGGGATAAGTGGCATTCCCAGTATATACCTCTCGAATTATCGGGAGATGTAAGCTCACTGAAGCTGACTGTTTCTCCGCTGACAGGAGGAATAATTTACATCGACGGCCTTTCATTCAACTCGCAGATACCTATTGATGTGTCGTGGGTGAGAGTGCTGATGATAATCGGTCTGACTGTATTCTTCTACTGGATAATAAAATGCAGCAGCGCCCAGAAAAGCGTTATCAAAAGCGAAAAGCCATTCAGGAGAGCGGCTGTCATTATTACTGCCGCAGCCTGTGTTATAGCTGTTATCATTACAAATATGAAGCTTAACGGCATAGAATGGTCTTTCCTGCTGACTCAGGAGACGGGAAATCAGGTCTCTCAGGAACTTCCCGAAGCCTTTGAAAAAGGCAGCACACATCTCCTTGAAGGGCCTACCGAGGATGTACTGGAATTTGACAACATCTACGACAAGTCATACCGTGAAGCAAACGACATCAACATAAAATGGGACCATGTTTACTATGAGGGCAAATACTACTCATATTACGGCATAGCGCCTGTTATACTGCTGTTTCTGCCATATCACAAGATAACGGGATATTGCTTCCCCGATCAGGGCGCAGTGCTTATATTCTCTATAATCGGAATCATCGGTCTTACCTTTGTATTCATGGAGTTCATCAGGAAGCTGTTCCCGAAAACTCCTCTCGGACTGGCTGTGGCAGGGCTTGTGATACTCCAGACAGCCAGCGGAATATGGTACAGTATAGGCCGTCCGCTGTTTTATGAGGTGGCAATGTCGGCAGGCTTCTGCTTTATGACATGGGCAGTATACTTTATGTTTTCGGCAAATATAGTGGGCGGAGGAAAGATATCCCTCCCACGTACAGCCCTTTCTTCGCTGTTTTTCGCAATAGCCGTACTGTCCAGACCTACTCTTGTGCTTTACTGTATATGTGCGGCAGGCTTTATGGTGTTCGCTCTGCCGAGGACAGCAGGTTTCCGCAGGACCAGCGACGGCAAGAAGAAGCAGTGCATCTTTACAGCTTCGGGAGTCCGCTATCTGGTGTGCGCAATTGCACCTATGGCAGTGCTGGGACTTGCGCAGATGTGGTACAACTATGACCGCTTCGGAAATCCTTTTGAGTTCGGCATACAGTATTCGCTCACCATCAACGACTTCACAAAGGCGCAGTTCCATCCTCGCCTTTCGCTTATAGCGCTGTACAATTACCTGTTCAATCCGCCTGTATTCTCGGCAAGCTATCCATTTGTATCAACGGAATTCCAGTTCCTTGACACTAACGGATTCTTCTATGAGGACAGGATATCCACTCTCAATTCATCGGGACTTTTCTTCCTGGCGCTGCCGATGTTCGCATATTTCATCGCAGGCAAGGCGCTGAAGAGGATACCCGAGAAGAAGAAAAAGTTTCAGGCAATGGCGTATGTGGGGATCCCCTGTGTGATAATCCCCGTGGTGATAATCGCTTCTGTATGGGAGAGCGGATATGCGGTCCGCTACATGGTGGATTTCTCATGGCAGTCCATTCTCGGCGCATATGCGATAATCTTCTATATTTACTCAAAGGTAAACGACAAGACAAAGCGTGACTTTATAAGGAAGTTCATATGCTTCTCCGTGCTGTGGACACTGGTGGTAAGCGGTACACAGTCGGTAAATCAGGCATTCCGCTACGGTACTGCAAATATGGATCATCCGAATGTAGCCTACGAAACAGAACAGCTTTACGCCTTCTGGAAATAGCCGCTGAGCGAGCGGCGGCGCAGTCACGATACGCTCGTAAACTCGCTTACTCTGTATGTTAAGCTGAATCTGCTTTCGCTCGTTGGCACTTCTTGTATTATTATATTTACCAAACTGTAGGGACGGCCATTGGCCGTCCTTATTTTTGCTGCTTTCTCCGTAAATTACCGTATATCCGATCGTAGGGGCGCACAGTGTGCGCCCTCAGTTGACCGTAAAATCGTTTTTGAGATCGATTATATCAAGGACACTCGGAAAACGAACTACAATTTGGCTGTTCTGCGTGGACTTATGTAGGGGCGAGTTCCGCTCGCCCTCAGTTTGTCGTAAAAGTCATTTTTGAGATCGATTATATCAGGGGCGAGTTCTGCTCCATGCAATTTATAGAATATTTCTCCTTCCCCACGAATACTATTATTACAGTGAAAAGGAGGAATGTCCCATGCAGGAAAAAACAGTGAAGCAGGATCAGAACCTTATACTGGAAAACAGGAAAAATCTCAGTATATCGGGCATAACCGATGTTGACAGCTTTGATGAGAAGTCCATCGAACTCTATACTCAGCTTGGAGAACTGACTATACAGGGCCGTGAGCTGCATATCGACTCTATGAGCGTAGAGACGGGAGATATGACTATAACAGGCGATATATGGGCGATAGTCTACGGCGACAAGGACAGGAAAGGCCCCATATCCGCTCTTGGGAAGCTGTTCCGATGAAAGTTCCCGAGACCTTTTTTACCGTCAGCGAGGAGGCATGGCTGTTCATGCTTTCCTGCGCTCTCGGAGCGGCTATAGGGCTGTTTGGCGAGCTTTTCAGGGCTTTCAGATGCATATTCCCACATGGAGCATTTCTCACCGCCGTTGAGGATACAGCGTTCATGCTGTGCTGGGGAGCGGCTCTGATGGCGTTCTCATCGGTTTGCGCACTTGGGCAGATAAGGGGATATTTCGTCCTCGGCAGTATCATCGGAGCGGTGCTGTACCGTGCAACGCTGGGACATATCCTTTTTGGAGCGGTCAGGAAAATATCCGCTTCCGTCAGGTCTGCCGCTGAAGTTCTGCTGGCGCCGCTGAGAAGATGCTGTGTATTGATACGTGCAAAAGCGACGGTCAAATTTGTGGGAAGTTCCAAAATTTTTGTAAACTCTATTAAAAAAGTAGAAATACTATTGCCAAAAGTACTAAACTTGTTGTATAATAAAACAGAAAATAATAAGAGAAAGAACGTGAAAAACGTTGTCAGGAAAAAGGAAACCACGTAAACGAAAAGGGCTTTTTAACCGTGGTCTGGTCAGACTTGCAGCTGTTGCTGTTATCATCGGCTGTACCGTTCTCCTCATTACTACCGAGAAGGACTGCCGTGAAAAGGAAGAGCAGATAACCGTCATCCAGAATAAGATAGACGCCTATGAAACGGAAAATGCTGAGCTTCAGCGTGTCCTCGACAGCGAGGATAAAGAAGCCTATATGGAAAAGGTCGCTCTCGAGGAAAGAGGATACGCTTATCCCGATGAACGCAGATTTTACGATACTACAAGGGACTAATCAGGCTTGCAGCGCAGGCCTTTAAAAAGGAGTTTATATATTTTATGCAGCAACTGGAAATTGGTAAGATCTACAACGGCAAGGTCAAGGGGATAACGCAGTACGGCGCTTTCGTCGATATTGAAGGCGGCGGCAGCGGTATGGTACATATTTCCGAGATCGCCAATACCTATGTCAGCGAGATCCGTGATCACCTTACTGAAAATCAGGAGGTCAAGGTCAAGGTCATAGGTATAAACGAAGCAGGAAAGGTAAGCCTTTCCATCAAAAAAGCAGCTGAAAATGGGGATTCAGCTCCGCAGCAGAAGCAGAGAAGAGGCGGCGACCGTGGTGACCAGCGTGAGCGCAGGGATAACCGTCAGAAGCCTAATATCTGGGAGCCGAAGAAGCAGACTCCTCCTTCTGAAATGACCTTTGAGGATATGATGTCACGCTTCAAGCAGACCAGCGAAGAGCGTATGTGTGACCTCAAGAGAAGCACCGACAGAAAAAACGGTACAAGAAGAAAATGAGCCTATGCCGCCCCTATAGGGGCGGCTTTTTGATTCTTTAATGAAAAAGCTTATTGATTAAGTGAAAACGGATTTTTCTTCCGCTCATTGTGCGTAGTGTACAAAAATAAAGGGTTGTATTTTATATTAAAATGTGATATAATGATACATTATAACTCATTTGTGAAATAGAACTGCGGCATTTTCTGCCTTAAAGGAGATAGATGAATGAATATAGAAATAACAAGGATAAATCAGGGAATAGAAGAAAGTCCTCTTGATTACGTTAAATACGTTAATATGGACTACTATTACAAGCTCGGCTGTATAGTTGACGAGATAGAGAAAAACTGCCATACAAGACCTGTAATACTTATTGCAGGCCCCTCAGGTTCGGGCAAGACCACCACAGCGATGATGTTAGAAAAGATGCTTGATGAGCGTGGTCATGAGACCCATACAATTTCTATGGACAATTACTTCTGCCCTCTTACAGATGAGGAAAAGGAACTGGCCGCCCTTGGCAAAGTTGACCTCGAATCTCCTGCAAGAGTTGATAAGGAACTGCTCAATCAGCAGATATCAGCTATCGAAAAATGCGAGGAGATAGAGATACCAAAATATAACTTCAAGACCTCCTCACGTGAGTGGTCGGGCAAGAAGATACAGCGCAAGAAAGGCGAAATGGTGATTTTCGAGGGCATACACGCTCTCAATCCCGATGTTATCACAGTTCCCGATGAGATGATCTGCAAGATATATGTCAGCGTCCGTACAAGAGTAGTATGTGATGATATAGTCCTCCATCCTTCCATGGTGAGACTGATGCGCCGTATGATACGTGACAGCAACTTCCGCAAGCGCTCGCCCCGTGAAACACTGAATATGTTCCACAGCGTCGAGGCAGGCGAAAATAAGTACATAATGCCCTACAAGCACCGTGCAGATTACGATATAGACACATTTATGGCATATGAGCTCAGCGCTTACAGGGATGATATACTTGATAAGCTCCGTGAACTGGATGACGCTCCCGAGCTTGCCGACACCATATCGGTGCTGGAGAAGCTTACTCCGCTGAGCAAGGAGAATATCACGCCTGATTCGCTTATATGCGAATTTATAGGCCACGGACAGTTTAAGTATTGAGAACTTGTCTTCACAAGATGCCGCAGCAGATTTTCGGCATCTTTGCATCGTATCTGCTTGTGTCCCTTGTGAAGACAGGTTCTGATTCATTTGCAATAAAAGGAGTTTTTTATGGAATATCTTGAAAACAGGGAGCTTTCGTGGATCAAGTTCAACAAGAGAGTTCTTGAAGAAGCTACAGACCCCGATACCCCGCTGCTGGAAAGACTTTCATTTTCAGCTATATACCAGAGCAATCTGGACGAATTCTTCATGGTCAGAGTAGGCGCTCTGACAGACCGTGAAAAGACAGACAATACACAGAAAGACGGCAAGACAGGCATGACCCCTTCCCAGCAGCTGGACGCTGTGTTCACTGCTGTGCGCCGTTTACAGCCATCCGTTGAGGAGGCATACAAGAAAACCATGGATGAACTCATCCCCTACGGCTTCGAGCACGTTACATTTGATACCGCCACAAAGGATGAGCTGACCTTCCTCGAACTTTACTTCAAGCGTGAGATAAAGCCATTTATATCGGGAATCGTGGTCAACGACGACCTGCCATTCCCTTTCCTGAAAAATAAGGAGATATACGCAGTAGTTCAGCTCAGCGCAAAAAAGACCACTATCGGCATTGTTCCCGTTAACCATGAGCAGAGTGAGCGTATCATTCAGCTCGGCAGGGGCGGAAAGAGGTTCATACTGGAAGAGGAGGTAGTCCTCCACTTTGCCCATCTCATGTTCAAGAATTATACAGTCCTCGACAGAGCCCTTATCCGTGTCACAAGAAACGCCTATATCATGGCATCAGGCCGTGGTGCGGAGTTCCGTGAACGCATGGAAGAACTGGTAGACAAGCGCAAGAAGCTGGCCGCAGTACGTCTGGAGATATCCGATGTGTTCAGCCGTGAGTCGCTGGATTATCTCTGCCGCAAGCTGAAGCTGAAGAATGTGCGTGTGTTCACTTCAAGGATACCGCTGGACCTTTCATTCCTGTATACTCTTCAGGAATACGACAGCGACCCGAAGCTCCACTATGTACCACGCTCACCGAGAAAGCCTGCTGTGCTCTCCGACACAAGGTCTGTATTCGCTCAGGTAAAGCAGAAGGATATACTCCTCAGCTATCCCTTTGAGAGCATAAATCTTTCGTTTATCAGAATGTTGCAGGAATGTGCCAACGACCCCAAGGTAACTTCCATAAAGATAACCATTTACCGTCTTGCCCGCAACAGCAAGGTGGTGGACGCTCTTTGCACTGCCGCAGAGCAAGGCAAGGATGTACTTGTAATGATAGAGCTGAGGGCACGTTTCGATGAGGCAAACAATATCGAATGGTCAAAACAGCTTCAGGAGGCAGGAGTCAAGGTCATCTACGGTCCCAGGGACTACAAGGCTCATTCAAAGCTTCTCCTTATCACACGTAAGGCTCAGGGCGGCGGATACGACTATCTCACGCAGATAGGCACAGGCAACTACAACGAAAAGACATCAACGCTCTATACCGACCTGATGCTTCTCACTGCCGACCGTGAAATTGCCGCAGATGCTGAGGATGTTTTCAACGGACTTCTCAACGGTACATTTGTTGAATCTCCGAGAAAGCTTCTGGTATCTCCTCTTGCGCTGAGACCGCAGGTGCTGGCAATGATGGATGAGCAGATAGAGATCGCCAAGAACGGCGGAAAGGGCTATATCGGCGCTAAGATAAACTCGCTCAATGATATGGCCATAATCGAAAAGCTTGTGGAGGCTTCTCAGGCAGGCGTAAAGATCGAGCTTGTCATCCGTGGAATCTGCTGCCTTATCGCAGGAGTACCCGGCTTTACCGAGAATATCACTGTCCGCAGTATCGTGGGACGTTTCCTCGAACACAGCCGTATATTCATTTTCGGCACAGACGGTCCTGAGCAGAAGATATACATAGGTTCTGCCGATTTCATGAGCAGAAATACCATCCGCCGTGTGGAGGTAGCTGCTCCCATCGAGGATGAGAAGCACAGAAAGCGTATCCGTGAGATGTTCCGCATCCTCATGAAGGATAACGTAAAGGCAAGAGTAATGCTCAGCGACGGCACTTACATCCGTGACCGCAGAACAGAGCGTCAGCCTCTTCTCTCATCTCAGGAGTATTTCTACGACGAAGCCTACAGCAAACTGGAATTAAAGCAGAATCGTCAGGAACAGCTGAAGAAAAACCGTGAGAGCGGCGCTGCGAAAAAGAAGCCGGGACGTCCGAAAAAATCTGCATCCTCAGCGAAAAAGCCTGCTGTAAAACGTACAAGAAAAAAGAAAGAGGAATAATTCACAGCAAATTTTTGATTACTACTTGAAACTGCAAGGTTTTTATGCTATAATTAAGGAATAAAAATAGATGAAGAGGATCAATTAGATGATAGGTTACTATAACTATACAGTTATTCTTACATATATTAGCCTGGTTTCTTCGGTTATAGGTATGTTCCTTGCCGTGGGCTTCGGAGATAATCCGCCTCAGCCTGCATATGCCATAATATGCCTCATGGTCTCTGGACTGTGTGATATGTTCGACGGCAAGATAGCAAGGACTAAAAAAGACCGTACCGAAAATGAGAAGAAATTCGGCATACAGATAGACTCGCTCTGCGACGCTGTCTGTTTCGGAGTACTTCCTGCTGTTATCGGCTATTCCATCGGCATGAGGGAATGGTGCGACCTGCCTGTACTCATACTCTTCCCCCTCTGCGCAGTTATAAGGCTGGCTTATTTCAACGTTGCCGAGGAGGACAGACAGAAGAAAACTACCGAAAACCGCAAGGTCTACGAGGGACTCCCCGTAACAAGCGTAGCTCTTATATTTCCGCTGATATACAGCTTCCATAAGGATATCGGCGCAGACTGGTTCCCGAATGTATACGGCGGCGCTATGATAATCATAGCTATCGCATTCATCACAAGATTCAAGGTGAAGAAGCCGGGAATGAAGACTATGCTCAGCTTTATCGGTGTGGGCGTAGTTGAACTTATATGGATGATCTACAAAACAAAAATGCACTGAATCAAGGGGAAAGATCGCAATATGATCTTTCCCTTTTTCATATTGCTGTGAAATGTCAGATCACTCTTTACTTTACGGCGAAAATGAAGTATAATATATAGGTAACACATTTTTATTTAAGGTGATATATATGAAAAGAATCAGTTGTCTGTTATTTGCAGCTGCCATGCTGTGCTTTACAGGCTGTCAGCACGATATTGTGGACGATAAGGCTTCGGTTTCCTATGACGGTTACTGGGAGACATTCAAAGTCAGGATGGGCGATGAGGTGTATGAGGACTATTACCTCGACCCACAGATACCCGTGAGCGCTGTCTATTCCCTTGCACTGGCCGACAACGGCACAGGCTACCTCGCTTCACCGATGTCAAAGCTTTACGGTGAAGAGGATAAGCAGGCTTTGAACTGGAAGGAAGAGAACGGCCATATCAAGCTTATGGGTGAGACGGAAGCTGATGTCCTCGACCTGGAATATATTGACGGAGATCTGCTTATGCAGACAGATGAAGAGACAGAGATATGGTTCAAAAAGGTCTATAAGCTGTCCTTCTTCGACCCGTCATCAGTTGATCTTGATACAGAGGGAGGAGAAAAATGAAGAAATATCTCAGCATTGCCGCTTCTGCGCTTATCTTTCTGGGATGTGCGTCAGGATGCGGAAACAGCGGAAAAAAGGATTCCGCAAACGTAAAAGTCTCAGTCGAATCAGTGAACAACAAGACTGTTGAGGAACTTCAGGGACTGTATACCGGAACATGGGAGACATCCGTCGTTTTCATCAACAATCAGGACGGAATACAATTCGATATCGACACATATGAATTCATTGAAGGCGGTTCGGGATATTTCACTCCGCAGGACGGCAAGCCGGAAATGCTTAGCTGGACAGTCACTCCCGAGGGCGACCTGGATGTGCTTTTTGAGGAAAAAGGCGAAAAGGAGATCCTTTTTGAATATATCAGCGGCAATCTGGTAAGCCTTGAAACTGAAGGCGGCGAGACTGTTGAATCTCATTATGTGAAGACAGGCGGTATTCTCGAAGAAGAAGAGGGAAAATAATATGAAGAAAACAGCAGTATTTTTAACATTTGCCATTATGATGGTGTTCTGCCTTGCAGGATGCGGCGGCAGAGAGGCTTATGCAGGAAAATGGGAAGCCTCTGAGATAGTCATGAACAATAGCAGTATCACGGAAATGGGCGGAGTTCCTATCTGTGCGCTGGTTCGCTTTGAACTGGATAAAAGCGGTTCCGCAAAGTGGATGCCGCCTATGGAAAGCGTCAAGGATCCCTCAAAGGAAGGCGTATCCGCAAGATGGAAGATAAAGGACGGCAAGGTGGTACTCACGGTATCACAGCCCAACGAGGATGATAAGGTCGTTGAGTTTGAACCTAAGGACGGCAAACTGGTAATGGCGCAGTCTGGGACGGAGATACGCCTTGTAAACGTTGACGAGTACACTCCCTTGGACGAGGAAAAGCTTTCGCAGATACTGGGCTACTACAGCTTCAGTCAGATGTTCGGCGGTCAATAAACAAAGAGATATAAGGAGATACAGATGAAAAAGATAAAAATGCTGATCTGTCTGGCAGCAGCAATGGCGCTGACCGGCGGATGTTCCGATAATAAGCCTTCCGAAGCCTCAGCCGTGGAGACAGCCACTTCAACGGAAGAACCTACAACAGTTCCTGAGATCACGACCGAAGCCGTGACAACTACCGCTCCGAAAAAAACGGAGGTGTCGGACTATTACGGCAAATGGGCGCCTGTGAAGATGATCGACGGCGGTGACGTTCAGGAACTTTACTATAATGAAGTCCCCATGGATCAGATATTCCAGCTTGAGATAGCCGAGGACGGCACAGCTTCAATAGGTTCGGGATTACCGGGCAGCGAGACAAAGCAGTACACATGGGAATTCAAGGGCAGAGTCATGAAGCTCAGCGGTGAAAACGAGATATACGGCGGTATACAGGGCGAAACTCTCATACTCACCAATGCTGGAGGAATGAAGATATACATGGAGCCTGTGGATGAATTCAGCACCATGGACGAGAATGTATACGATGCGCTCTGTGAAGAGGTTGGCGGAGAAATAGTTCTCCCCGAGCTTTGCGTGGATGCTGTTGAAACCGCAGCCGAGGACTATGTGGGCAAATGGGAATGCAGCTATTATGAGATCGACGGCGAGGTGTTCAAGGATGAATTCTACGGCGTTCCCCTTGATGCACTTTTCCAGATGGAGATCATGGACGACAATACCGCTCAGTTCCGTGCAGGCGGCACCGATGAGGATGCCGTTGTGACCGATTATACATGGGAGACTGACGAAAGCGGCTGCCTTGAACTCTATGAGGACGGCGAACTTGTCTCAGTAGCTCAGCTCAGAAACGGCGAGTTGTATCTGGACGAGGGCGTGGATATCACTCATTTCCGCTCCGTTGAAAAATTCACCGACTTTGACTGGAGCTCCCTTGCAGATGAATAAAAAGGCCCCACTTAACTGTGGTGCTCGTATAGAAACTTTATATGTATTTATC
>OCTW011494783.1_pt1 | contig 14403 bp, 13 predicted proteins | sample 1539671 | NCBI WGS metagenome assembly OCTW01 (sample SAMN02144230, study PRJEB22623) | gut metagenome | biome: sheep rumen | host: Ovis aries | place: New Zealand
GGTTCAGAACGTCGTGAGACAGTTCGGTCCCTATCCGTCGTGGGCGTAGGAAAATTGAGGAGAGCTGTTCCTAGTACGAGAGGACCGGAATGGACATACCTCTGGTGTATCTGTTGTAACGCCAGTTGCAGTGCAGAGTAGCTATGTATGGAAAGGATAATCGCTGAAAGCATCTAAGCGAGAAGCCTCCTCCAAGATGAATTTTCCCATTCCTCGTGAAGTAAGAACCGTTGCAGACTACAACGTTGATAGGCTAGAGGTGGAAGCGTAGTAATACGTTGAGCTGACTAGTACTAATAGTTCGAGGATTTAACTTATTAATTATGTTATGAGTGATACATTATCTTGTTTTTAAAGGACAAAATCCTTTGTAGGTGACGATAGCCTAGTGGAACCACCTCTTCCCATCCCGAACAGAGAAGTTAAGCACTAGAACGCCGAAAATAGTGAATGCTAAGATAGGAAGTTGCCTACTTTTTTTTTGCTTTAAAATTGCAATTGTAAAGTTTTGTTAAAAAGATAACTTATTATTGCAATTATATAAATATCTATATTACAATAAATCTAGGTGATAAGAATGGATTTTAAATATACATCAAGAAGTGAAACTGATACTCTTGAACTTGCTCAAAACATCGAAAGCGAAAAATTTCCAAACATGGTTATTTGTTTATACGGAGAATTAGGAAGTGGAAAAACTTTATTTGTAAAAGGTTTTGCAGGTGCTCTAGGAATAGATGAAACCATTACATCTCCAACATTTAACATTGTCAAAGAATATGATAATGGTGAACTTCCTCTATATCATATGGATGTTTACCGTTTAGAAGATAAAAAAGAAAATATTGGAATTACTGATTATTTTAATGCTGGGGGAGTATGTATTATTGAATGGGCAGATATGATTGAAAATGAACTACCTGAAGAAAGATTAGACATTTATATCTATTTAAAAGACGAAAATACACGTTTATTTGTCTTAAAGCCACATGGAAAAATCTATGAAGATGTTTGCAATTCTGTTTTATAAAAAGTTAACCTTAAATAGGTTATTTTTTTATTTGACAAATACTTAAATAGTGGATATACTACAAAAGAAAATGATGAGGAAGGTGTAGAAATGTATAGTTTATTTATTGATACTCATGATACTAGTGTTTTCTTAGCAATTTATAAAGATGAAGAATTATATTCGAAATTAGAGGTTAAAGATAGTCATGCTCATAGTAAGACGACAATGCCAATTTTAGTTAAATTATTGAATGATAACAAGATAGATGTTCATGATATCCATGATATTGTTGTCGTCAATGGACCAGGATCATTTACTGGAGAACGTTTAGGGGTTACTATAGCCAAAACTTTAGCATATACGCTAAATATACCAATAAGAACCATAACAAGCCTAGAAATGCATTTAAATGGTCATTTAGAAGGCATTGATTACCTATCTATTCCTGAAAAGAATGGATACTTTATTGGAAGGCTAGAAAAAGATAGTATTATCGAGTATAAATATTTATCAAAACAAGAATATCAAGAATTAATTAAGAATAATAATGTTAAAGAAGAAGATAAGATAAACTATGATAATTTAATAAAGAATGCCCATAAGAAAAAGCCTATAAATCCTCATTCAGCCAATCCCTTTTATGTCAAAAAAATTGAGGTAGAAAAATGATTTTAGAAGTAAGTAAAGAAGATTATCCCAAAATATATGAATTAGGAACAATATTGCATCCCAATTACAAAATACTTTATCCATTAGATAATGTTTTAAATAATGGAGTATTTAAAATAATTGTTTATAAAGAACAAGGAGAAGTATTAGGCTTTCTAAGTTATAATGATTTAAAAGAATCTATCGATATTTTAGATGTTGTAGTAGATGAAAAGTTTAGAAGAAAACATATTGCATCAACATTATTAGACTATATTATTACAGGAGCTATAGTTGGCTGTGAAATATTTATTGAAGTAGACAAGAATAATATCTCTGCTATTTCATTATACGAAAAATTTGGCTTTGAAATTATAGATATAAGAGAAAAATATTATCAAGATTCAGATGCCTATGTTATGAAAAGAGTGATTAAAAATGAAAAATAAGGATACCTATATATTAGCTATTGAAACATCATGTGATGAAACATCTATGGCCATAGTTAAAAATGGAAGAAAAATTGATTCTCTAACTATTCTTACCCAAATGGATACTCATGCTAATTTTGGAGGAGTAGTACCTGAAATAGCCAGTAGAATGCATACTGAAAATATTACTATGGTCCTTGAAGAAACATTAAGAAAATCAAGTGTTTCAATTGATGAAATTGACGCTATAGCAGTAACAAGCGCACCAGGCTTACTTGGAAGCTTACTTGTTGGCGTAGAGTGTGCAAAAGTGCTATCATTTGTTTATAATAAGCCTTTAATTTCGGTTAATCATACCATGGGACATATTTATGCAAATAATATTGATTATCAGATTAAATATCCTAGTTTAGCTTTAATTGTAAGTGGAGGACACACAGATTTACTAATTTTAAAAAGCGAAACTGAAATGGAAATACTAGGCTCAACTATTGATGATTCTATAGGTGAAGTTTATGATAAAGTAGCTAGAATTTTAGGAATGAAATATCCTGGAGGGCCAAATATAGAAAAAGCAGCAATGGAAGGGGCAAACACTTATCAACTTCCAAGACCTATGCTAGATTCAACATATAATTTTTCTTATAGTGGATTAAAAAGTTATATTACTAATCTAGTTCATAATGAACAGCAAAGAAACAATAAAATCAATATAAATGATTTAGCATGCTCATTTCAAACAACAGCAGTAGACGAATTAGTCCGCAAAGTAGAACTTGCCATTCAACACACGCATATAAGAAACATGGTTTTAGCGGGTGGTGTGTCAGCAAACAAATATTTAAGAAAGCAAATAGAAGATCTATGTCATAGATACAAAGTCGAATTTCATGTTCCAGATATTATTTATTGTACAGATAATGCTGCAATGATAGGGTGTGCTGCATACCCATTATTCAAACACAAGGTATTTTCTGACTATACCTTAAACGCTAAGAGCAGCGAAAATATTAAGCAATATATCGAAAACAATCAGATAAAATAAAAAATACTGTAACCTATATAGATTACAATATTTTTTTTATTCGTTTTCAACGACATTTTCTTCACTAGAATTATCTTGAACTTGAGGTTTATTTTCTTCTTCAGGAACTGTAGGATTTCCAGGAATCTCTTCTTCAGTTTTTTCTTCTTCTTTCTTAGGCTCTTCTACTTCTTCCTTAGGCTCAGGTTTAGAAGGAGTTTTTGGTTCGACTATTTCTTCTTCCTCATCATCTTCATTAACTGGTTCTTCCACAATCTTTTCTTCTTCTACTTCTTCTTTTTCTTCTTCAGCTTTCTTTGGATTAATTATATCATTTCCTGGCACTTTACTTCCTGAATATATTCCTTTTCCAATGATACCATCTGCTTGATCATAATCTTCAGAATAATCATAATAAAGAGACTTAATTGTTTTAGTTTCCTTAATACCTAGATTTTCTTCCATTGCTTGTTTTATTGCATCAAGACTTCCTTGGTAATAACCTAAGCAAGATAGTCCCCATTGATTGTCAAAATAGAAATAAGTCATCTGTGTTTTTTGAATGGTAATAAAATCTTCACCTTGCAATGCTTGAACTAGCATTCCTTTTAAAGATTGATAAAATGATAACATTTGTGAAGTCTTCATATTTGTAGCTATGTTTTTACTAATCGTATCTAATAACTTTTCAAAATCGCTAAAACTAGAGGTCTTAACAATTTTCTTAGCTAAAGCTTCAATAATCTGTTGTTGATGTCTATTTCTAGCAATATCGCTTTCTAAGAAACCATGTCTATTTCTAGCATAAGCAAGAGCTTGTTCACCATTTAAATGTTGCATACCTGTATGCATACATACTAAATCTGCTGCTAGAGTACTTCTTTGTGCATTAGACTCACAAAGCATTCCTGCACCATAATAACTAACATAATAATCATAATCTGGTTGTTCAACGTCTACATCAATTCCTCCAAGATTATTTACTAGATCAATAACTCCTTTAAAATTAACTTTAACAAAATAATCTATTTCAATTCCTGTTAATTTTTCTAAAGTATTAATTGTACTTGCCGTTCCATAAGAAGCAGAAGAATTAATTTTATTATATCCAACTTGTGAACCATAAGAATTAATAATAGGAACATATAAATCTCTAGGAACACTAAACATAGTCGCCGTTAATGTTTTAGGATTAAAAGTAATAAGCATTAAAGTATCACCATTAAATGCTGCATTCGCATCGAGTCCATTTTCAGACTCAGAATCAACTCCAAGAACAAGGATTGAAAATGGTTCTGTCAGACTTTTAGTGGTTGCTAAAAGCTCACTTTCTTCTGTTTTCATCTCTTTAGATAGTTCTTTAACAATTTGGGTTTCAAGGCTTATATTTTGATATTTTTCTTCACTACTATAAATTTTAACATAATCTTTAGTTAAGAAAATAGCATCTACTTCTTTATTGTAAAGAGCAGAAAGTAGTTCAGTATAATCACTATAATACTCGATTTCTTGCTTCATATTTTCTTTTTTAATTAACTCTAAAGGAAGAATATAACCAGTTCTATCAGTATCATCACTAATCATTCCGATTTTAGAGTCAGATTCAAAATTAGTTTCTTTAAGTGCTACTAAGACAGTTGTATAAGTACTTGTTTCCTTAGCAGTAAAATTATCTAGTTTAGAATAAATTTTATCAATAAAATAAGAACCAGCACTAAAAAGAGATGCAAACAAAACTGTAATAAGTGCAATTAAAACAAATTTCCAATTTTTCTTAGATAAAACAGTTTTAAGACCAAACAGCAAAAAGAATAGTCCATATAAAGAAAAAGCAATAAGTAAAAATAATCTAATCGCGGTTTCGATTCCTTCCAAAGATAGAACACTATGGCAGAAAAAGCCGAAAGATACAAGATAAAAAATTAAAATAAGAATATAAAATACTCTTTTTACCTTACTTGCCTTTTTCCAATGATTTCTTAATAATGCCATAGTATACACCCTTTCAAAAAATATTCTTTTAAGTTCAACTAAAATTATATCTTATTTTTTTTAAAATCTCAATACTTGATAGTTTATTTACAATTATTTTTGTGTTAACTTTCAAAAATGGCAATTTAATGATATAATGATAGTGAGACTAAAGGAGGTCATGAAGTGAAAAAGATTATTTTGTTTTTCCTAATAACAACTATTTTGTTTCTGTCTTTTTTTCCATGTGCCTACTTAGTTCAAGCTGAAGAGATACAAGGCACCATTTTAAATGATGAGGTAAGATTAAGATCTGGTGCTGGGACAAATACGTCTATTTTAACTGTTATGAATAAAAATACCCAAGTAACTGTTCTAAATTCAACCGCCCAAAAAGGAACAGGATGCTCAACTGGATGGTATCAAATAAGATTAAATAATATGACTGGTTATGTATGCGCTGAATACTTAAGTATAGCTGGAGTAAGCGCAAAGTATTCTTATTCTAGACCATGGACTAGCCCTAAAAAAGCTATTTATGGTGGAGCAGAATTCATTGCCAGTGGATATATTTCAGCAGGTCAAAGTACAAGTTATTTAAAAAAATTTAATGTCAATCCAAATTCAGACTACAAAGTATATACTCATCAATATATGGCCAATTTATCTGCCCCTTATTCAGAGGCTTATTCAGCATACAAGTCATATACTGAAAACGGCTTAATCAAATTAGCTCTTCATTTTACAATTCCAGTATACGAAAATATGCCTGCGAAAACATCTCATCCGGTTTCAGGAGAAGAAAAAGGTGGAACTTCAACAGTTAAAGATAAAGAATTTGAAAATGCTCTTAATAAGCAAGGTTTTGATGAATCATATAAAAAATGGTTAAGAGTAGTGCATGAGAACCATCCAAACTGGACATTCGAAGCAATGCATACAGGACTAGATTTCAATACATCTGTAGCAAATGAAAAGTATGCTTCTTCTATTTATTATTCTTGCACTGCTTGTAGAGAGGTTCCAAATTATGAAACAGAGAAGAATTGGTTCATTGCCAATAATCAAACAGTTGCATACTTTTTAGATCCTAGAAACTTTTTAGAAGAATCAAGTATTTTAATGTTTGAGGATTTAAGCTTTTCAGATTACTATAAAGAAGAAGCCGTAAAAAGTGTCCTAAAAGGAACATTTATGGAAGGATTAGATCCAATAGATCACGAGAACTATTCATCTATTTTTTATGAAGCCGGGAAAATATATAATGTCAGTCCTATATATTTAGCTTCTTTATCCAAACAAGAAGTTGGTGTAAGAGGGTCAATTACAACCTCTGGAGAAGAGATTTCCTACAAAGGAAACACTTATCAAGGATTCTATAATTTTTACAATATAGGGGCATATTCTAGTGAAGAAAATCCTGCTAAAGCTGGCTTAGTATATGCTGCTTTAGGCGGAATTAAAAATGAAAAAGGTGTTTATGTTGGAAATATAGGTGGAGCACCGACTATCAGTGCTGGTGTAAATACAGATAAGCCTAAAACAAATCCTGTAAGTAATCCTACACCTAAAGAAGAAACCACCACAGTCACTCAAGAGAATAAGCCATCTAAAGAAACAACCACAGCTTCACAATTATCAAAATTAAATTTAAATAAAAAAGATAATTATGTAACCAACCTTTCCATTAACATGCCAGCTTCAGCTCTTTTAAATAAAGATAATAGCATCACGATAAAAGATGCTTCTGGAAAAAAGATAAGTGGCAATACTAAGATAGGAACAGGATCAACTATTACATTTGTTGGGGGAGAAACTTTAACTACAGTAATCTATGGTGATTTAGATGGAGATGGAAGTGTTGATGCTTTAGACTTACTTATGATGGTTAGAGCTTTAAATAAAAAATACGATTTAAAAGGAAGTTATTTAGAAGCTGCTAGAATATATAATACAAAAGGAAATATTGACGCTATGGACTTATTAAGCTTAGTAAGATATTTAAATGGAAAATTAAAAATAAGTCAAGCATAACAAAGGAGAGTTTATGAAGAAGAGATATGTATTATTAATAATTTTATCATTATTGTTTGTAAAAAATGTAAATGCTGCATCAGTTTCCATTGGACTAAGTGATACAACTATTACTAAAGGAAGTAGAGTTACTATTTATGTCAATATTAATTCGGCAGCATCATGGCAATTAACTGGTAATGGAAATGGGGCTACCTCAGGATGTTCTTTAGGAGATCAAGGAACCGGATATAGTCAAAATGGCGAAAATACAAATAAAACATTAACTGTAACATGCTATTCAACTGATGTAGGTAACATAGGCTTTGTAGTTACAGGTGTTATTGGATACATGGATAATGGTGTAATGAAAAAAATGAATATTAGCCAAGGGAGAACAATTAGTGTTGTTAAACCAAGAGATCCAGATGCCAACAATTATTTATCAAGTTTAAGTGTCGAAGGATATGAACTAACTCCAGCATTTGACAAAGACACTTTAGAATATAGCGTATCTGTTCCATCAAATGTTGATAAAGTTACAGTAAGTGCTACTAAAGCAAGCACATATGCATCAAACCCAACAGGAGTAGGCGAAATTCCCGTAACAGAAGGTTCTAATAATTTAGAAGTAACTGTAAAAAGTGAGACTGGAGTTAATAGAACATATAAAATAAATGTTAATGTTGAAGATAAAAATCCTATTTCTATTAAGATAGATAATGATTCATATACATTAATGAAAAATCTTAAAGACATAAAAGGACCAGATGGATTCAAACAAGAAAACATCAAAATAAATGAAATAGAGATACCAGCATTTACAAGTGAAACTTTAAATATTACCTTAGTTGGAATTAAAGATGAAAAAGGAAACAAGATGTTAGCTACATACGATAAAGAAGATAAAACATATCAATTATTCAATCAAAATAAATCAAAGCAAATAAATCTATTTATCTTAAGCCCTCAAGAAATATTAGAAGATTTTCACAAAAGTAAAATTACCATTAATGGTAGGGAATATGATTGCTTAAAATTAAATGATGATGAAAACTACATAGTTATATACGCAAAAGACTTAGCCAAAGGTGACAATGGTTATTATATATATGATGTAGATACAGAATCATATATTAAATATAAAGATAACATGCAAAAAAGCTACAAAGAAATTATTGAAAAATATAAAACGGTAGTATTAGCATTTGGTATTGCTTCTGGAGTACTAGCATTTATTGTCCTTATCCTTCTACTAGCTAGAACAAAGAAAAAAAAGGCATTAAAAAAAGAAGAGGCCAAAGTAACCATTCCCGAAGAAACTAAGGAAGTAAAAAAGAAAGTTAAAGAAAAAACAAAAGCAAATACTAAGACAGAAGCAATAGAAACAATTAAAGATGCTCAAGAAATAATCGAAGAATACGAAAAAACGATGGCTATTCCTAAAGAAGAAGTCAAAGAAGAAACAGCTATGTATGATATTTTAAATGATGATAAAAAAACCAAAAGAAAAAAGAGATCTCGTTAATTTTAAGATCTCTTTTTTGGATTATAAGTAATAATATCCTGAACTTTACAAGAAAACACTTCACAAAATTGAGATAAAACAAATAAGTCAATTCTAGAAATGCTTCCAAGATAGTAACCCTGTACTGTTTCAAATCGAAGGCCTGTTACGCGACAAAGCTTGCTTTTACTATATCCTTTCTTTTCCATAAGCTCTTTCAAATGAAATTCAATCTTATGATTCATATCAAACCACCTTCTACAAGTGCAGTTTATCATCAAAAAAAGCTCTTAACATCCTACATCAGAATGTAGCTCTACTATTATATTGTGACTTAAATAGAAAAAAAGATGTATACAAAATATATATAAAATATGTTATGATGTTATAAAAGAAAAGAGGAATTTTATGAAGCCTTGGACAAAGAATCAATTAAGAAGACTTAGAATTGCTTTAATGCTAAATAGTGATTCAAGAAATCGCTATTTAAAAAAGAAGCAGATTTTTGCTAGTATGGGAGAAAACGTGTTTTTTCAACCTAGATTTATTCCGAGTGACCCTAAATTAATAAAGTTTCATAACAATATTGTTATAACAAGTAATGTTACATTTGTAAATCATGATGTTTTCCACATGGGCTTAAATAATTTAGGAAAAGGAGAATTTGCATATTATACCTCTTGTATAGAAATAGAAGATAATGTTTTTATTGGTTGTAACTCAACAATCATGGGAAATGTTAAGATTGGTCCTAATGTAGTAATTGGAGCCGGAAGCGTAGTCACAAAAGACATAGAGCCAAACTCTGTTGTAGTTGGAAATCCAGCCAAAAAAATTGCAACATTTGATGAGTATGTAGAAAAAAGGAAAAAAACTAAAGCCCTATTAAGTGACGATAAATTATGGGAAGATTTTATAAGACAACATAAATAACGAAAGAATGTTGTTTTTTTATTGATTTTTACGTTATAATATAGATAGAAAGAACGTGAATGAAGTGAGATTTGAATTAAACACATTAAATGCCGTAATAATGGTTGTAACAACTTTTATTTCAAGCATTATATTAGTACCGATTTTTAAAAAAGTGGCTTTTCATATTGGAGCAATAGATTATCCTAATAAGAGAAGATTAAATAAAGTAGCAATGCCAACCATTGGTGGAGTGGCTGTCTTCATATCATTTTTAATAGGTTATATGATTTTCATGAATCCTTCATCAGAAATGAATTCAATTTTAATAGCTAGTTTTATTATCTTACTAACTGGCTTTATAGATGATATTAAACCAATTCCTGCCAAATACCAGTTACTAGGGCAATTATTCTCAGTATGTGTATTAGTTTTTTATGGACATATTACAATAGATGTATTAACAGTTCCAGGTCTAACTCTAAATCTATCATCTCCATGGAACTATATTGTTACTATTATGTTTATGTTAGGAATTATCAATGCTATTGACTTAAGCGATGGAATGGATGGCTTATCATCTGGAATAAGCATTATCTATTTTATGACAATTTTAGTAATTGCCAATATTATTGGAACTTTAGGAAATATAGATACTTCCATAGCCATTTTAATGATAGGGGCTCTTCTTGGCTTTCTTGTTTATAACTTTCCACCAGCCAAACTTTATATTGGCGATTCTGGAAGCAATTTCATGGGATTAATGGTCGCAATGACAGCTATATATGGATATAAACTAGCAACATTTACTTCCCTAATCATTCCTCTTGCTATTTTAGCTACCCCAATTATAGATGTCTTATTTTCTATATTAAGAAGAAGTTTAAAGAAAGAAAATCCTTTTACAACACCAGATAAAGAACATCTTCACCATCAATTATTAAAACTAAAATTTTCTACTAAAGCTTCATTAATGATTATTTATGGCATTAATATGTGTTTTTCAGCTGTATCCATATTATATGTATTAAACTATATTAACTACGCGTTAATTTTATACATTGCCTTAATGATTCTATTCTTATTCTTAGTATTAAAAACAGATATTGTATTTCCTCACAGGAAGGATAAAAAAGATGAATAAGAAAATTCTTTATATTTCAAATATGTATCCCTCAAAAAAATATAAGCACTATGGAATATTTGTTCAAAACATAGAAAGAGATTTAAAAGATATGGGATATAAAATAGATAGAGTAGTTAAAACTAAACAAGATTTTATAATTACTAAACTTATATCTTATATTTGGTTCTATTTAAAGATACTAATAAAGAGCTTATTTAAAAGATATGATATAATCTACGTTCATTTTATTTCTCACTCAGCAAGAACAATTATCAAGAAAAAAGCTTTTGTTATTCTTCATGCCCATGGAAACGATATTATAGCTGATGAAGAAAAAGATAAAAAGAATAAAAAATATAGTCAAAAAGCTTTGGAATTGGCCGATAAAGTAATAGTCCCGTCCTCATATTTTAAAGAAGTTTTAGAACGTGACTATAAGATAAATAGTAATATAATTGAAATCTATCCTTCAGGTGGAATTCGTTTCGATATCATGCGTCCATTGAGTAAAGAAGAATGTTTAAAAAAAATTGGTCTAGATTTAAAATATCAATATTTGGGATTTGTTTCACGAATTGAAAAAGATAAAGGATGGGATATTTTAATAGATGCAATAGAGGAGTTAAAAAAAGAAAATAAGTTTCAAGGTAAAAAACTATTAATTATTGGTACAGGAAATGAACAAGAATTGCTAGAAGAAAAAATTAAAAAGTATCATCTTGAAGAGGATATCATCCAAAAACAATTTGTTTCTCAAGAAGAATTAGTCTATTATTACAATGCAATCGATGTTTTAATCTTTCCAACCAAAAGAAAAAGTGAATCACTTGGATTAGTCGGATTAGAAGCGATGGCATGCAAAACCCCTTTAATTGTCTGTACTATGTATGGACCAAAAACCTATGCCACAAATAAAAATGCCCTTATCTATACTAATCCTACTAAGGAAACACTAAAAAATAAAATAGAACAATTCTATAAAATGACAGAAAAAGAAAAAGAAGAAATGATTACACAAGGCTTAGAAACTGCTAAAGAATATGACAGTAAGCTATTGTCATCTAAACTAAAAAAGATTTTGAAATAAGAAAAATAAAGTATAATAAACTAAAGAAACGAGGGATACCCGTGAAAACAGGAATCATTATTTTAAATTATAACGATTATGAGAATACTCTAAAAATGATTGAACAAGTTAAATGTTATAAATGCTTAAACTCAATCGTCGTTGTAGATAATTGCAGCACAGACAAGTCCATAGAAAAACTAAGGCAATTAGAAAAAGATAAGATTAAACTTATTGAAGCAAAAGAAAACAAAGGGTATGCTTATGGAAATAACCTTGGATTAAAATATTTGGAAAAAGAAACTGATTGTGAACTTGCAATTATTTCAAATCCAGACATAGAAGTTCAGGAAAGTGTTATCGAAAAAATGATTTTAGACATGAAAACAAACGAAAATATATCTTTCCTTGGCCCCAAAATACTAGAGTTTGGTACTATTCACAAAGGCTGGAAACTTCCTAAATATTTAGATGAAGTCTTATCAACAATGAATTTTATTCACCGTATTGCCCGTAAAAGAATCAGATATAGTGAAGAATACTACAAAGATAAACTTGTAAAAGTAGAAGTAATACACGGATGTTTCTTTATGGCAAGACTACGTGATTTTAAAAAGATAAGTTATTTTGATCCTAATACATTTTTATACTATGAAGAAAATATAATTGGCCATAAAGCCAGAGAAAAACATCTAAATATTGCAGTTGATACAACAATTAGTGCTACTCATGCCCTGTCAAAAAGTGTTGATAAAAGCTTAAATAAAATAAAAAAATATAAAATGCTAAAGAAAAGCATGTTTTACTATGAAACTACTTATAATAATTTACACGGGATTAAACTAGGCTTTTTAAGAACAGTTTATTATATAAGCTTAGGAATATCTTATCTAACATTTTGGATTTAGGTGAAAACTATGAAAAAAAATATAATTATAATTGGCTCTAGAGGATATAACTTTGCCTATGGAGGATGGGAAACATTTGTCACAAATCTTGTCAACAATGAAGACAAGAACAAGTATAAATTTTATATTCCTACTTTAACTTATCAACAAGAACTAGACAAAGTATGTCAAGAAGACGATTTTTTAGAAACACCATATATTTACACTAAAGAAAAAGGGTTTGCCACCATGTTTACTTTTACAATCAATTCTATCAAGTATTATGTAAAGTATATCCGTGAAAAAGAATTGAAAAACTGTACTATGTTAATCCTAGGATGTAAAGTAGGCCCATTAATGCCTTTATGGTTTAAAAAACTTCATAAGCTAGGAGTAAAAGTAATTATGAATCCAGATGGACTAGAATGGAAAAGAGAAAAATGGGCATGGTGGATAAAACAATGTTTTAAAATAAGCGAAAGATACTCTATTAAATATAGTGATATGGTAGTTTGCGATTCAAAAGCAATTCAAGAATATATAGATAACAAATATGATTCATATAAGAAGCCATCTTACTTTATAGCATATGGAGCATATCTAAACTCTAAAGGAAAAAAGAATGAACAGGTAAAAGAATTATTTAATAAAAACAATATTAAAGAAAAAAATTATTATCTAATCGTCGGAAGATTCATTCCGGAGAACAACTATGAGACTATGATAAAAGAATTTATGAAATCCAAGACAAAAAAAGATTTAGTGATCATTTGCAATCTAGAACAAAATCAATTCTATGAAACCTTAAAAGAAAAAACAAACTTTACTTCAGATAAACGAATCAAATTTGTAGGCTCTTTCTACGACCAAGAAGGACTTATCTACATCAGAGAAAATGCCTATTGCTATCTTCATGGTCATAGTGCCGGAGGAACAAATCCTTCCCTTTTAGAAGCCTTATCTAGAACAAGTATAAATCTATTATTTGATGTAGCATACAACAAAGAAGTGGGACTAGATTCATGTTTTTATTTTACAAAAGAAGAGAATAACTTACGAGATCAAATTAACAAAATAGACAAGTTATCAACTAAAGAAATAGAAGAATACGAAAGTAAAGCAAAAAAACGAATCAAAGACGAATACACATGGGATATTGTTGTGAATAAATATAATAAATTATTCAATAAAGAGAACTTGAAATAGTAGTTCTTTTTTGATACTATAGAGTTACAAAAAGTAGAAAAGAGTTGGATGTAAAAATGAATAATCAAAAGAAATTAACAATAGGTCTTATAGTAGCCTTAATAGCCTTAGTATCAGGGGTGTCTTATGCTTACTTTACAGCATCATTTCAAAATCTAGGAGTAAGAGAGACTACTATTACAGCAGCAGAGATGGGAAGTTTAAAGCTGACTGCAACAGAAGCAACCTATACCAGTGGAAATCAATATCCAGGGGACATGGCAATTCAAAAGTTTACAGTAGAGCCAGTTTCTAAAGGATCCGGAGTCTATGAACTAGATTTAACAGGAGTGATTGATGAGTCAATCTTTGGAAGTGACGTAGAAATACAACTTTATAAATCTATAGATAATACAGAAGTAACCATAACAGAAGGAGAATTAACTCAAAGTGGAACTCAGTTTTCTAGAGTCGATACTCTAGTTACCAATGGACTTACACCAATCTATACTAAAGCATTAAAGAATGGATTAAATATTCTATATCAAGAAGAATTTGAAGTTATAGAAGAAAGTGGAAGTCTAAAAGTAAGAGAGAATAGCACTTCAACCTCTTATCCAA
>OCTW011499736.1_pt1 | contig 14400 bp, 1 predicted proteins | sample 1539671 | NCBI WGS metagenome assembly OCTW01 (sample SAMN02144230, study PRJEB22623) | gut metagenome | biome: sheep rumen | host: Ovis aries | place: New Zealand
TGCGTTACACGATTCCCGCAGGCTCTCTCAACAGCACAAACCCTGTTGCCCGCTACCGCCTGCCCGCCAATCTCCATCTCACCGACCAGCAGATGGAAGAGATCAACACCAACGTCAATGGCATCTCGAATCAATATGTCAACCTCGACACACTCGAGATCCTCGATCCCGACCAGTACAACCAGTACCTCGGCATCGAGGCTGTGGAAGGCACCCGCACCCCTGCCGAAGACATCAACGAATACTTCGGCAAACATCCTGACATGAACGGCCAGGAATACATCAATGCCACTGTCCAGGCCGAAAACGTCTACGACACCGAGGGCCTTTATGGCAAAAAAGACGCATACCTCGGCCAGGACCTGATTTTTACCTTCACCCCCTACACGATTCAGAAGAACCAGAACGAATACGATTCCGACGGTCAGCCCACCAAGGCTGGGGAAAAGGTGCAGGGCTGGCTCTGCCTTGACGTGAAGATGGACCAGGTTGACTGGGGCGAAGCCGTCGTGACGACTGAAAAAGGGGATGCTGGCAAGACATCTGAAACCGATGTGAATGTTGATGAAACGGCTGAACCTGCTTCTGCTCACGAAGCCTTTATCGAGCAGAAAGAGTCCAACGCGGAGATTATTTTTGCGACAGAGGACAAAGCTCTTAAGATTGATGAAATCAGCACGAACCTACGCAAGATCGAGCGGACAGAGACTACTTCCGATGAAGATGCGGAAAAGTCTAATCAGGCTTCTCCGGATGAAAAAAGCAGAGAAGAAGGAGCCGACGAAACGGACGATGCCGCAGCGGTGACAGATTCAGCCACCGAAATTAATGCAGAGACCTACCCTGCAGCATCTTTCGAGGACTCCATCGTTGTACACGCCGGGACTCTCAGTACAGACAATGGGTCCGCCGCCAAAGACACCCCGGAGGAGACTACGATTGCTGTCTCCGTTACCGCCGATGCGGAGACCTTCCCTCGCGGCACCACCATGGTACTCGGCACAGTAGACGACATGGATACCGTCGCTTCTGCCGTCGAAGGCGCTGTTGAAGGCCGGACCCGCGGCTTCCACGCAGTGGATATCAGCTTCATCGATCCCGACGGCAACGAGATTGAACCCCTCAAACCCATCAAGGTCAGCATGACCTCCGAAGCCATCAAACAGGCTGTGGAAGACTCTTCTACAGTCCCTATTGTGGTGCATGTAGAGAATCCTGCAGAGTCCGCAGCTGCAGACTCTACAACAGCATATTCAGTAACAGCCGATTCTGCATCAGAGGTTTCTGCAGAAACTGACTCGGCATCTCAAAAGGCTGATTCTGCGGCGGAGGTAGATAATTCTGCATCCGCACCTACAGCCACGATTGTCGAATCAAACGAAACGATCAGCACAGACAAATCTGCAGAAAAGAAAGAAACGGCAGACACCCTCTCCTTCGACGCGGGTTCTTTCTCTGTCTACGCTATTGTTTATACAGTGGATTTCCACTACGAAATAAACGGAAAGATGTATGAATTTGGCATTCCAGGGGGCGGCTTTGTCTCGCTTGAACATATAGTGGAAGTGCTGGGTATAGCGAGAATTGGTGAGAACACAGTAGATTCTGGAGAAAATGAGGCTAATGAGGGCGAAAATGCACTTGAAAACGGAATCTACAACAAAGTGGAAGAGACTGGTGTAGAAACAATAGATGAGAATACTGGCGGCAGTTACGAAGAGAGCATCAGTCTGAATAATGTAGAGGTCAGTGAGGCGACAAAGCAATTTGTGGCTGATGTGGCCAGTGTAGAATTCAGCAGTCCTGAACTGGTGTGGGTCGGAAAGGTAGATGAGACATCCACAGTTGGCGGACTGAAAGAAGCCAATGGGCTGGAGGTTCAGTATAGTGCTGAACTGACTGAAGAGCAGATTGCGGAGATTAACAGCAGCACAGTTGAGGCAGGAGACTGGGCTCTGGTTAGTGTGCTTCCGTTTACGAGTGAAGAGAGCCTGACGGTCACCATGAAGAATGGCGAGGTGTTCACGGTGAAGGTGACGGATGCGCAGATTGCATTATTTGGCGATCTTGTTGAAAGTACTTCTTACATGAAAATTCGTGTGCATTCTTCCGTTCCGATGGTCAAGGCCCTGAAGAAGGCCGGAGCTGCGCTGTATGAGGACAGGGATGTCGTTGAGGCTTATGAGGCCGTTCCGCACTCACCCCTGATTCAGATCACGGTGGATATTGCAAGTCTGCCGGAAAGCAATCCCGGGGAGACCTTTGAGCTTTGCGTTGTAAAAGATGGAAGTGTTTCTTCGCTTGGAGAAGCGGATTCAGATTCTGTGTTTACTTTCCGGGCAGATGAGGCAGATGCTTTTGCCTTGGTTAAATCAAAGACTTCTTCCCATACACTTACAGGGGCATACGGCGTTACGCTTTCCGGTAATTTCCCGGAAGGAGCTCATGCAGTTGTAACGGAAGCCGAACCGGTTGAAATGGATGGTATACTCCCCGAGAGATCATTCGCTTATGATATCAAGGTTTATGATTCCAATGAGCAGGAATGGCAGCCTGCCGCCGGGGAGACGGTGGAGTGCTTTGTCCCCTATGAAGGAACACAGGAAGAACTGGAAGAATACTACTGGGTGGTTCTTCATACTTCCGGCGGTGTAACAGAACAATTGTATGACGCAGCTCCGGTCGATGGCGGAATTCGTTTCACCACCGGGTCATTCTCGACCTTCACGCTTCGTGCACAGGTGACCGGAACATCATATATCGGTTATTCGAATGTGCATTTTGTGGATCATCAGGGAAATGAGATTAATGGTGCTGTATCCGGTACGATCGATTATGCTTATCGGGTACCCTATGATATGTGGGCCTATGCCGACCGGTTGGAACCGTCTATAGCAGGAGATTATGAATTTTCCCGTGTATACCTTCAGCTCTCGGGGATGCAGAAGGATTTCCGATACATTTACCTGGGAACCCGGCGTGAAGTTGATGGTGGTAATGTAAGTGGGTATCGCATATATATGTTTATGAATAGCTTGGAAGAAGCTAAAACTATTAATGGTGTGAAGGGTACATATAGTGGTACTTGGTATACATTTTCCTCAGGGACACAATGGTCAAACGATATCTATATTGTGTTCAACCATGTAGAGGATGTGTCTTTCAAGAAGGTAGATAGTGAAGGCGAGCCTGTAGCAGGCGCCGGATTTACCCTGTATACAGACGAAAGCTGTATTAACGTCCTGACCTACAATGGGTCAACGGTCACTGCGACATCCGATGCAAATGGCAAAGTGGATTTCGGAAGAATCCCGTACGGGACCTACTACATGAAGGAAACGACCACGCCTTCCGAATTCAAGGAGACCGGAAAAGTTTATACGGTAAATGTAAATGGAAATACATCGATCGATAATATTGTGAATGAGAATGACGACGGCAGTATCATCGTTAAGGAAACTAAATCGGTGAATATTAAGAAGGAATGGAGCGACGGAGAAGACCATTCCAATGATTCCGTGACGATTAAGCTGTTTGATCAGAGCACAGAAGCGGGAAGTGTCACATTAAATGCTGGAAATAACTGGAGCCAGTCCATTACGAATCTGGATCCGACGGTATCTTATATGATATCTGAAACGAATGTCACATCGTCAGGAGAGGATGTAACGAACGGGTGGATTCCGGAAATCAGCGAAAAGACGACCGGCATATCCACGTCTTACTATCAGTCGGATGGATTCCAGGAAGGTGAACAGTATGTAATTGTTTATAATAGGAACACAGCGTTAACAAACAGCAATGATAGTTTAAGCACGACGTCGGTAACGGTACAGAACAACATGCTGACATCATCCGTCAACAATAATATGCTCTGGACCGTCGAGAACGTCAGTGATGACGGGGTCATTTCGCTTAAGAATGCCGGCAACAGCAGATATCTTAATCTGAACAATCCAAGCAGCGGTTCGAGAAGCTGGGGAATGACAACAGCGGAACCACAGTTTGTTCGTTATAAGCCTAATAACGGTACCGTTCAAATCTTTTACAGGGAAAACATGAACGCAGCCACTGCCTATTACATGAACGGAACAGGCGTATCCACGGGCAGCGGAACGAATTTCACCCTCTACAAGAAGGTCAATGTCCGCACGGAAAACGTTACCGTCACCAACAAGCCTGCCGAGTACCCGGTCATGATCCGAAAACTGGAGTACAGCAGTGATACGGCGATTCAGGGGACAACCTTCAATCTTTATACGGAGGAAGAATACAATGACAGCAATCCCGGAACACCTGTGTATACCGGCCTGACATCCGGTGCAGACGGCTGTCTGACAGCGGATGTGGAAACTCATATTGAGCTGTTTGCGGGAACCTATTATCTGGTTGAAACGCAAGAGGCCGACGGGTACGTGAAGCTGTCTGAGCCAGTGAAATTCACCATCTCCCGCGGCGGACGTTTTACAGCCAGAAGCGCAGACCAGGAGTTCACGGATTATACCTACGCATCCGCTATCACAGAGGGCGAAACGTCTTATCCGCTTTTGAAGGTGCCAAACCAGAAGAAAGTCATCCTGACCTTCAAGGCTGAGGAAGGGGTTGATAAGGTTCAGCTTGTCTCGGGCAAGTATATTGATATGTCCGGCAATGGCACGAAGGAGCTTACAGTTGTGATCCCGGAAGTGACCGGATCGCCGATCAAAGTAGCAGGCATCGCCGAAGATGGGAAAGTCATTAATGGTTGGACGATCAATGATGAAACGGCCAAACTTACCACTGAAAAAACGATCAGTACTGCAATAAACGATGATGCCAACACTTCTGGCACATGGACGGAGCGAACCTACCACGTCTGGACCGAGACTGAGAAAAAAGTGAATGTCACCAAGGAAGTCAAGGAGGTCGGTACTGCCAGCCCGGATGATATTGACACGACAGCCTATTTCGTGCTTTGGGATCATGCAGCCAATCGAAACGTTCTGGACGAAGACGGCAACGTCCTGATCAAGAGCATTTCGATCGTTGATGGCGTACCACAGGGAACGGTCACGTTTGACGGCCTGAAATCCGGTACGTATTCTGTGTGGGAGGTTGATGCAAACGGAAGGGATCTTGCGGCAGGCACGGTCGTGATCGGAGATGATATTGCGGTCTCTAAAATTGAAACGCGGCACGGCAGTGATGCAGGAAATCGTGCTACGGTAGATGAGAATATTACAACGGATGGGATTACCGTTATCAATACATATAATCATAAATCCGACGTGGTAGACTGGACAATCAATAAAGAGTGGTACATGGAGAAGAACACGGTGAATCAGTCTGACAAAGTTTCTACCGCGACGTCGGCATACCCGATTCCGAACGATGCCAGCTCAACATTGGTGCTGTACCGTAAAGACGACCTGAACACACCGATCCAGACCATCGTTCTGGACGGAACTGTTGATACGGACGGTGAGGCAGCCGCATGGAAGGCAACCTTTACCGATATTCCGATCAAAGACAGTGACGGAAAGACCATTGAATACGTTGTGAAGGAGATTGCATTTACACCGGAAAAATCCAATGAAGGATTGTATATCTATCCTTATACAGCGGAGACGGATCACGATGGCGGAACGATCCGGAATGCAGTAATCTATGGAAACATCCGGATCTTTAAGCAGTTTGAGATTCAGCCGCATGTGGATATCTCTCAGATTGTCGGTGATCTTGAGATCAAGGTGACCGGTCCGCATGGTTTCAGTAAAACCTATACATTCCCTGCAGAGAATAATTATAACCCGTCTCTCGTTACTGAAGACCTTCCGGCAGGGATCTATCATGTGGAAGAAGTAAATTATGTAGATTTAATTCCTAACAGGAAGTGGAATCCGACAGCCTCGTATATTTTTGCTTCCAGTATGCCTCCGGAGCAGAGCGATCAGCAGGGGAAAAACCAGGCCGGAGAAACAGAGACAGACGTGCTGATCGGAACAAACGGCCGTGATGATGATACCGTGGAAGTGCGTATTAAAAATGATTACCTAAAGCTTGACATCAAGGCGACAAAGGTCTGGGCCGACTCTTCGGAAACACATCCGGCCATCGAGCTGACATTGTATCGAGTTGATGGTGACGGCAATAAGACACCGGTCGGTGAGAAGAAAACCATCCCGGCCAATGCAACAGGGGAAGACCTTACTGTTGTCTGGGAACAGATGGATCAGCAGTACACATATATTGTGGAAGAAACTCCTGTCTATGGATATACAGCGCAGGTGACCGGGGATGCTCTGAATGGATTTACGGTAACCAATACGCCGAAGGAGCAGGTGCGGCTGACTGTTGTAAAAAAGGTGGAAGGTACAGAAAAAGCGAATCAGAAAACATACAAGGTGAAAGTTATCCCGGATGGATTTCCGGACCAGACACAGATTCTGGAACTGAAGCCTGTCAATGGAGAGGATTCAAAGACGATCGAGGTTCCTTATGGAACGTATACAGTAGAAGAACTATTATCGGATGCAGAGGATTCTTCTTATACGATTGATATCGATGACTATGACAGAACAACAACCATAGCCATTGGGTCCGGAAACGGTGAGGAAGGGGTTTCCAAAACGGTCATTTTACAGAAAGAAGCAGAAACGGGCACAGTTACTGTAACGAACAGCTATAAGCGGAAGACGACGGATGTATCTTTCATAAAGCTGGATGGCAAAGATCATTCAAAGGCATTGAGCGCAGACTTCCAGATTGAATACAGTGTGGATAATAAAAGTTATGCGACGATTAATGACGGTGAAGTGAGCGGTGTGACGAACAGTGTCTTTACTGTCAGCCAGACAGGAATCTCTCTTCCTCTTAAAGATGGCTTCTATCGACTGACAGAAAGAACAGCTCCGGACGGTTATCATCTGATGAGCGGAACAGTTGTGTTTTCTGTAGCGGATGGTGTGATCTCGCTGTTAAACGCATCCGAATGCAAGGATTATGCCACAGAACTTAAACAGGATGCCGAAGAAGAAAGCCAGGCTGCCAGTAAGACGATCGGACTGACGTTATATAATTATGAAAAAGTCCCGGTCTCAATCTGGAAGACGGGCCTGGATAAGAAAGCAATAACAACCGGAGCGTCATTTGTCCTGTATAGAGCAGATAATTATAATGATGAAACACAGCATCCAATCGAAGAGGATAAGATTGTCACCAGTGGAACCACAGGGAAAAATGGGATTCTGTCACTCGGAGAATTGGAGCTGGGAGAATACCGTCTTGTTGAGACAAAAGCGCCGGATGGCTATCTTAAAGCGGAGCATGCGATCAAGATCTTTGTAAGTATTTCCGGTATCTCTGTAATGCAGGAGACAGGGTATTCGGATGTAAATTATCAAGGAGACGATGACTGGGTGGCTGACCAAGAGGAGAAGACTGCTCAGATCCGCGTCTGGAACAACCTAGGCTACGAGCTGCCCGCCACCGGCGGCCCCGGCACCACCCTCCTCTATCTTCTCGGCCTCATGCTCACAACGCTCGCAGGCGCAGGTCTGATGATGAAGAGTAGTCGCACGAAAAACGCAGCATAGTATGGCAGCATAGTATAACAGCATAATACGACAGCATAGGATGAAATAACAGAGCGGCCGGCCCGGAATCCGGCTGAACCGCGGCGGGGTGGGTAACTGTACAGAATGAAATGACAGAGCGACTGGCCTTCAAGCAAACTGAGGGTCAGCCGCTCCGGTTGCGTTTAGACAGACAGCGAGATGCAAAAATTTTTCCATTTATACTGTGATGATTCCAATCCTGTCTGAAATACATATATACGGATATAATTCCAAATGCAAATATTTGCCTCACAGATATTGCCCCTCTGAAAATAGACGCTTATAATAATCGTATCCAAAAGACAAGGCAGCAGAAAGAGTAGTGGAAGCAGCCACAATGCCACAACCATTGCTTTGCCATGGCGGTGTTGTATTCTGTTGTTACCGGAACCCCGAAGCTATGAGAAAGGCTCATTTGTTTACAGGATCCCGGAACAGTTCATCAAAACACGCCAGAACTCCGAGGAGATTTGAGTATGGGAATGTATGTAAATCCCGGAAACAGTGGGTTTGCGGATATTTGCAGAGGAGATTATATTGATAAGACGGGCCTGATCAGTTTGCGGAGTATGTGGGCTTTACCGAAGCGGAGGTCCGGGAAATCTGCCAAGCGAAGCAGTGTGATTTTGCGCTCATGAAGCAGAGGTATGACGGATATCTGCTGGACGGGGCGGGCTCCGTTTATAATCCCAACTCCGTCATGAAGGCTGCCCGCACCAAACGCTTCCGTTCCTACTGGACAGAAAGCTCTGCTGCGGAGAGCCTGCTGGGATATATTGCGCGGGATGAGCGCGGACTCTCAGAGACCATTGCCGGCCTGATCGGCGGGACAGAGGTTCCGGTCGATATAAACGGGTTCTCCAATGACCTGGTCACCTTCAGGAACCGCGATGACATCCTGACCCTCCTCATTCACCTGGGCTATCTCGCCTATCATGAGGACACTGGGAAGGCCTTCATCCCCAATGAGGAGATTCGTCTGGAATTCTGCAGGACGATTCGTGAGGAGCCACGGGGACGGTTCTCTGGCCCCTCTCGCAGCGGATCGTCCAAAGAACTACTCTAAAGAACATCTCCACGGACGCCGCAGTGATGCGGTAAGAGTAACCGGGCTTTATAGAAATAATCATAAAGGTAATGCAAAACGGCAGGACTGTCATCGAAGGCAGCCCTGCCGTTTTTTTCGTGAATGATTTTTTATTTTCTGATTTCTGCTCTTCCTGGGCCGGAACGATATGCCGCATATGAATGATCAGCGGAAGGCGACAGGAAAAAATCAAAAAGACACGGGAAGGCGTCAATAATAAAAGGAAAGTGCGCTATTTGACAAATAACTGTGACGCTTCTTTATCGGGGCTCTTTGCTATAATATTAACAAACCATAGAAAATCTGTGTAACTATCTATTCTTTAAGTACAGGTCACATTATTTTTTCTCTTCCGCAGCATGCCGAAGCACGCAAGTGCGCAGGCATCGCCAACGAAAAATTCGCGGAGGCGATTTTTCGTTGGCATCACAGGATGTTTGTGCTCCGTCACAAACATCCGGAGTGAAAAATACTGTATCGACAGTATTTTTCACTCTTCATATAGGCTCTATGATTCCCTGAATACTTCAGGAGCACGTTGGATTTGGACAACTCTGCGGGTGCATCGAGTGCTTCGGACGGAACTCCGAACTGCACATAGGTCGTCAGAGTTTTTAGCATAATCTGCAGTAAGGAGGTAGGGAATTATGAAAACACTTCTTACCAAAATCAGAATCCTATTAAAAAACCGGAGAGCCAGGCAGGTGCTGACCCGCATTGTCAGTGTGCTTGCCGCTGTTGTTGTGTTCGTGACCACTTATGCCCTGGTGCTTCCGGCCATCACGATGGAGAGCCAGGCTTCCTGCGGGATCCCCGCCCACCAGCACGAGGATTCCTGCTGGGAGGAGGTCCTGATCTGTGTGCCCGGGGAATCAGAGGAGCATCTACACGATGATTCCTGTTATGAGTATCAGTTGGTATGCGGCATGGAGGTCCACACCCACTCTGAAGAGTGCTATTCCGATGCATCTGAAGATGGTATTGACGGATCCGGTGATGATGAGGATTTCTTCGCTACATCCGTCGCTGATACGGATATTGATACTGATATCGACACCGATATTGACGGATTCGCCGACGAACTCACAGAACTCACAGACGGATTCGCAGAGTTCACAGACATGGCTGTTGATGCTGTCATGGACCTGTCTGATCTTCCTGTGGAGGACGAATCCTTCGAGATCGAGGAGGCTGGTGTGCCTCTGGAAATGATCGCGCAGACAGCACTTGTTGCGGAGGATGATCATATTGAGGCCGAGCTGAATCATATCGGTGACGAAATGAATCATATCGGTGACGATCCGGGTGAGGACACTGCAGAAGCTGCAGAAAACAGCGAAGAAGATGAGCTCACCGACACAGCGAATGACGAAGAACTGACGCAAGATCCTGATCAGACTTCCCCGGATGGAATGTCCGAAACGGATGAGGCGGCCGAAATGGATGAAACAGCCGGGACAAATGAACCGGACGGCGCGAATGGAACGGCCGGAACAGATGAAGAAACCGAAACATCTGGAACAAATGGCGCAGATGGAACAAACGATGCAGATGAAGCGGCGAAAACAGAGGAAGAGAACGGAACAGGTGAGGCGGCAGGAACAGATGAATCTGCCGGAACGGCTGAACCGGCCGAAGCCGCGGCGTCGACCGCACCCGCCATGGAAATTAATGCACAGACCTATCCGGCAGTTTCTTTCGAGGATGCCATCGCTGTGCGTGTCGGAAATCTCGGCACAGACAACGAGTCCGCAGTCAGAGAGACGCCCGCAGAGACCACGATCGTGGTTTCCGTCACTGCGGATGCGGAGACCTTCCCGCTCGGCACCATGATGGTACTCGGCGCTGTCAACGACATAGACACCGTCGCCGCCGCCGTTGAGGGCGTTGTGGAAAGCCGGACCCGCGGCTTCCACGCTGTGGACATCACTTTCCTTGACGCTGATGGAAACGAGATCGAACCCCTCAGGCCCATCAGGGTCAGCATGACCTCCGAGGCCATCAGACAGGCTGTAGAAGATGTTTCTACAGTTCCGCTTGTGGTGCATGTTGAGAATCCCGCAGACATTGCGGCAAGGGAGCACGCCGCGGCCAATCGCGTTGCAGCCGATCACGCCGCAGATGGTCGCAAAGCAACTGATCAGGCAGCAGCCGCCCCGGATGCCGATCCGACGGCTGATCCGACGGCTTCTGTATTTTTTACAGAGGATGATGTCGCTGCAGGCAATACCCCGGCAGGCAATACCCCTGCAGACAATGTCCCTGTGGACAGCGCGGGGGCGCCTTCGCAGACGGAAGAAGCCGATGCAGTCGCGTCGGCCCTCACAGCGACCATTGTCGAGACAAACGAGACAGTCGGCACAGAGAATGCCGCGGGCAGGGCAGGTTCTGCTGGCAATGTAGAACCTGCGGACACCCTCTCCTTTGATGCGGGTTCCTTCTCTGTCTATGCCATCGTCTATACCGTGGACTTCCACTACGAAGTGGATGGACAGACCTACGACTTCAGCCTTCCCGGAGGCGGTTTTGTGCGCTTCGCAGACCTCGTGGAAGTGCTGGGCATTATGGGGGACACGGATAACGGAAATAAAGACAGCGGGAATAACCCGAACAACGGAGAAAACATAAATTACGGAACCGACAGAGGAAACGGGACGGAAAATGACGCTGCCGGAGCCAGGGTTACCGGTGGCATGCTGGATATCGCGGCGGGCGATGCGGCGAAGAGGTTTGCCGCGGATGTGGCTTCTGTGGCGTTTTCCAGCCCGGACCTGGTGGATGTCAGCAGGGTTGAGAATGAGACCACCGTCGGTCAGGTGAAGGAAAACCGCGGGCTCGCGTGTCAGTACAGCGCAGATCTGACAGACGCGCAGATCGCCAGGATCAATGCACAGACACTGGAGGCCGGAGACTGGGTGCTGATCAGCATGCAGCCCTTTATGAGCGAGGAGACCCTGACGGTCACCATGCGGAACGGTGAGGCCTTCACGATCCGGGTGACGGATGCGCAGATCTCCACGCATGTGATCACGGCGGAGGGCGAGCGTTTCCGGATCACGGTCACATATGATGAAGAAGCGAAGATTCCGTCAGGCTCCGTTCTGATAGCGGAGGAGATCCCGGAAGGGTCTGAAGAATACGAACAGTATCTGGAGGAAACGGCCCGGAAGTGGGAGGAAGCCGACAGAGACGAATATATTAACTTTGCCCGGTTTTTTGATATCGAGATCCGCAAGGACGGCGCGAAGATCGAGCCGGAAGCCCCTGTGGAGGTGGAGATCGTACATGACGACGGGCTGGCCCTCTTTGAAGAGGAAGGCCTGAGCGTGATCCACTTTGCGGAAGGCGGCACAGAGATCATCGACGAGATCCACAGGAATGAGGACAGCACACAGGTCGTCTATGAACAGGATGGATTTTCCGTGATCGGAACCGTTTCTACCGTGAAAAACAGCGGATGGCCGACGGCCAACGGACAGTATGTCCTGGTCCTGCAGGACGGGGACGATTACTATGCCCTGAAACAGGACGGGACGCTGGCAAAGGTACGTTATTTTAACAATACGGTCTCCTTTATCGGAGAGGGAACGACGACGGTGGATTATATCAATGAGTATTTGTGGTATGTCCAGTCCAATTCGGGCGCGAACGCGACGGGGCGTATTTCTGATAAATACTATGAAAACGGAGCATCTGTAAGTGATCAGATGTTTATCGCCCCGACGCAGGACGGGTGGCTGATCAATTCTGCCCGCCAGATCAGGTTTAATCCTGCAGAGCAGAAATTATATTATACCTACTATAATGTCAGCCGTACGCTCTCTGCCCATAATGGCCAATTGCGTGTCGTCAACCTGAACGATCCTGAGGGATCTCCGATTTTCTTTGCGTCGGTATCCACATTTACAGCCAACGACAATGAGACGGATCTTTTTACGCAGGTTGAGGTCGAATCGATTATTGAAAAATGGAGAGAACAGAAAACGCAGGAGGCGGTCTATGATAAGACGGCGGAAGTATATGATTATGAAAACAGGGTTTATCAGGTGGATATAACGGCGTCCTCTTCAGACTATGAAGTATCTCCCAGCATTGCCCTGGAGTTCGTGGTGGACGCATCCAGATCCATGTTTTATCCGACGAAGATTGAAAAATGCGGCACGCTTACGGCCAACAGCAATACGGCACTGCAGAACTGGCTGAATGCAAATGGCGACATTAACAAGACTTATTTCGTGGTCAATAACCCGAATACGGATGCGACACAGATCGCGCTCTTTTATAATCCCGCGGAGACAAAGCATTGGTACAATCAAGGCGGATGGAAATATTACGAAGGCGCCCCGTATGGCGTCTGGGAGTGGACAGATGCCTCAAACTATAATCCGCCTGATGGGGAGAAAGCGATCGGCAATGTCCTGGATCGCTGGTCCTATGGCAATCTTGACCTCAATGTCTATGAAACAGATATGATGTCATATGCCTATGAGAATAATTACGGAACCCGCGGCACCTATGTGAGCCGCATTGAGTATCTGAAGCAGTGCGTGCGCGTGGCATCGCAGGTTATTTATGCGGTGGATGATCATGCGCAGATCGGACTGATCGGATTTAATGCAGGCGTTACGGATTATGGCACTTATGGAAAGAATGAACAGCAGACACTGCTTGACAAGATCGATGGAATCAGTCTGACCGGTGGCACTGACCAGGAGGGAGGCCTTGAAAAGGCGGTTGCAAAATTCAGGAATCCGGCAAATGCGGATAAGTATTCCGGCCGCAAGCATGTGGTGGTCCTGGTTACAGACGGTGCACCCAACCATAAATATAGCAACTATGATGCGTCCAGAACAACACCGGGGGCACATCAGGTAGACTGGACGTCCATCGGAAAAGTCGCAGATAAACTGAAAGCCTTAAAGGATGACTTCGGCAACGATACGGAACTGTATACCATGGGATTGAGTCTTTCCAATGTCGGCACGAACCAGAGCGGCCTGTTCGGCGTTTCCTCGGGTGCCGGCTACACGTACGCCGGAGAGGATGCTGCCCAGATCATCAATGCCGTCACCAAGATGGTGGACGGAATCTTTGTCCAGGCAAATCTAGTGGCGGATGTGACCGACGTCATTGACCCGGCTTTTTACCCGGTCAACAGGGCAAACGGTCTGCCGCTGGCGGAAAATGACTGGATCAATTTGAGCGGCGCAAAGGTCAATGCCGGTGCGAACGATGCCGCGGGGCAGATCAAAAAGGACCCCGCCACCGAGAACTGGTACGTGGAGTGGAAGGACCAGAGCATTGACTGGCCGACGACAGATGCCAACGGAGGCATTACCGCACCGGGCTGGCACGGCACCGTCTTTGTGAAGGCGAAAGAGGATTTCCTGGGCGGAAACGGGATCAGCACAAACGCGGCGGGAAGTCAGATCGAAGCAAAGGAGTTTATTGTACGCGGGGAAACCGAACAGCATGCTCTTCCGGAAGGAGACCATACGACCACGTTCGACACGCCCTTTGTAAATGTAGATGAGCTGGATATGACGAAGAAGGACACCGAGTGGACGGTATATCTTGGCACGAATGTGGATCCGCTGACGGAAGTGAAGGCACTCTGGGAAAAGGTGATGGTCAGGGAAGTTGTCACAAAGACAGCCCCGGAACATCGGATTTCTCCGGACGGCCGGCTGACCTATCCGTATGCTTCCAATACCAGCG
>OCTW011617792.1_pt1 | contig 14399 bp, 14 predicted proteins | sample 1539671 | NCBI WGS metagenome assembly OCTW01 (sample SAMN02144230, study PRJEB22623) | gut metagenome | biome: sheep rumen | host: Ovis aries | place: New Zealand
TCAGGCGCTTTCCGCCTTTTTCGCGCTTTGCCGCTTGATGACCTTCATGCGGGTGAATTCCTCGCGTTCCTTCTCCTCGAGGGAGGCGGAGATCGCCTTCACGAGCGTCTCGTAGTACGGGATCGTGATGTTTTTCAGCGCGTTGGCCCGCTTCTGCGTCCGCTGGATATCGGCGGCAAGACGGTGCGCTGTGATCTCGTACTGCGCCAGAGAGAGCGTCAGACTCCGTACCTTAAGAAACATCCTGCGCGCCTCGTCCAGCGCGTCTCGGGAGCGGTAGAAGGCATAGGCGGGCTTCACGTCGGTGCTCGTCGGGGATTCATCCCGGACCAGCGGGATCTCCGTCCCCATGATGCTCCGCGTGTGGACGGAGATATCCGTCTCCAGCTCGATGGTCCGGGAGAGACGCTGGACGGTGGAAATTCCCATCTCCAGATTGGCCTTCTGGAGCACGGCGTACGCCTCGCGGTAAGTCACGTCGATCTGAGACTGGAGCTCCTTCGCCTTCTCGATGTGCGTCGTCAGCTCGCGGATCAGGATGTTCCGCTTCTTGTCCATCAGATCGTATCCCTGACGGGCCAGCGTGAGCGAGTTCTTCGCGCGCATCAGATTGCCTTTTGTTGGGACTTCATTCGGATTCATACGTTCGCCCTGTCGTTCTCGTCATTTCCGTGAAAATACTTCTTCAGCATACCGCTGTCGATCCGGTCGAGCTCGGATTCCGGAAGGATATGGAGCAGCTTCCAGCCGAGATCGAGCGTCTCGATGACACTCCGGTTGGCGTCCTCGCCCTGGCCGACAAATTCGGACTCGAAGGCCCTGCCGAAGGCGAGGTACTTCTGATCACTCTCGGACAGTTCGTCCTCGCCGATGACGGAGGCAAGGGAGCGGACATCCGTGACCTTCGCGTAGGAGGAGAAGAGCTGGTTGGCCAGCGCCTGATGATCCTCCCTCGTGTAGCCTTCGCCGATGCCGTCCTTCATCAGACGGGACAGCGACGGCAGCACGGAGATCGGCGGGTAGATGCCCTGGCCGTTCAGCTGGCGGTCCAGCACGATCTGACCCTCGGTGATATAGCCCGTGAGGTCGGGGATCGGGTGGGTGATGTCGTCATTGGGCATCGTCAGGATCGGAATCTGCGTGACCGAACCTTCCTGCCCCTCCACGATACCGGCGCGCTCGTACATCGACGCCAGATCGGAGTAGAGGTAACCGGGATAACCCTTTCTGGACGGGATCTCGCCCTTGCTGGAGGAAACCTCACGGAGCGCCTCGCAGTAGGAGGTGATGTCCGTCAGGATCACCAGAATGTGCATATGTTTCTCGAAGGCGAGGTACTCGGCCGCGGTCAGCGCCATCTTCGGTGTGATCAGACGTTCCACTACCGGGTCGTTGGCCAGATTGAGGTACATCGTCACGTGATCGGAGACGCCGCTTTCCTCAAAGGTACGGCGGAAGTACTCCGCGACGTCATATTTGACGCCCATCGCGGCGAAGACGATGCCGAACTGCTCGTTGGCGCTGCCGCCTAAGTTTGCCTGACGGACGATCTGTGCCGCCAGCTGATCGTGAGGCAGACCGTTTCCGGAGAAAATCGGAAGCTTCTGGCCGCGGATCAGCGTGGTCAGACCGTCGATGGCGGAGATGCCGGTGTTGATGTAGTTCCGCGGATATTCCCGGCGGCAGGGATTCAGCGGCAGTCCGTTGACGTCGTATGTCTCGCTGGAGACGATGGGCCCCAGACCGTCGATGGGACGGCCGATGCCGTCGAAGGTACGGCCGAGGATATCCTCGGAGAGCGTCACCTGCATCGGATGGCCGGTGAGCCGCGTGTGCGTGTTCGTAAGGCTCATGCCGGTCGTGCCCTCGAAGACCTGGATGACCGCCCGGTCATCATAAGCTTCGATGATGCGGCCCAGCTTCTTCTCCTTCTCGTCGACCGTGAACTCCACGATCTCGTCGAAGGCCGCGTCCTTCACGCCCTCCAGCACGACCAGAGGGCCGTTGATATCACTTAAACCAAGATATTCGATTCCCATGAGCAACCTCTTTTACGCGTTCTTCTTCATGACGGTCTGATAGAAAGCTTCGATCTTTCTGCTGTACTCATCGAACAGCTCAAGGTGATCATTGGGGATATCGTACTTGATCGCGATCACCTTGTCGAAAATATCCTCCGCCTTCAGCACGGACATCGGGTGTCCCTGCGCAACCAGTTTCTTTGATACCCGGTAGAGATGCAGGATCGTCTCCATCATCAGGAACTGCTTCTTCAACGGGACGTTCTGGTCGTCCTTGTGGAAGGCGTTCTGCTGAAGGAACCCGACGCGGATTACCCGCGCGATCTCCAGCGTCAGTTTCTGGTCGTCCGGAAGAACGTCGGAGCCGATCAGCTTGACGGTTTCCATCAGCTTGTTCTCGGCGTGGAGGATGGCGATGATCTGCGTGCGGTCCTCCATGAATTTCGGGTCCACGTTCTTTTTGAACCAGGGCGCCATGTCGTTGGCATTTTCGGAATAGGACTCCATCCAGTTGATGGCGGGGTAGTGGCGCGCGTAGGCCAGCTGCTTGTCCAGCCCCCAGAAGCACCGGACGAACCGCTTGGTGTTCATCGTCACGGGCTCGGAGAAGTCGCCGCCCTGAGGAGAAACCGCGCCGATGATGGAGACGGAGCCGCGGCCGCCCGAGAGGACGTCCATCATGCCGGCCCGCTCATAGAACGCGCTGAGCCGTGAGGCGAGGTAAGCCGGGTAGCCTTCCTCCGCCGGCATCTCTTCCATACGGCCGGAGAGCTCACGCAGCGCTTCGGCCCAGCGGGAGGTGGAGTCGGCCATAATCGCGACATCGTAGCCCATATCGCGGTAGTATTCGGCCATCGTAAGCCCCGTGTAGATCGAGGCCTCGCGGGCCGCCACCGGCATGTTGGAGGTGTTGGCAATCAGGGAGGTGCGCGCCATCAGCTTGTTGCCGGTCTTGGGATCCTCCAACCTGGAGAAATCCTCCAGCACCTCGGTCATCTCGTTGCCGCGCTCGCCGCATCCGATGTAGATGATGACGTTGGCGTCGGAGAATTTGGCGATGGAATGCTGCGTCATCGTCTTGCCGGTGCCGAAGCCTCCGGGGATCGCGGCCGTGCCGCCCCGGGAGAGCGGGAAGATCGTGTCGAGCACCCGCTGGCCGGTGACCAGCGGCTCGATGGCCGCCAGACGCCGGATATAGGGGCGGGCGACGCGGATCGGCCACTTCTGGGCGAGCGTCAGCTCGCGCGTCGTGCCGTCAGGAAGTTCGACGGTTACGATCGGTTCCGTGACGGTGTAGGCGCCGTCCGGCTTTACTCCCTTCACCACCGCTTTGGCGATCAGCGGGGTCATCATGCTGCGGTGCAGGATCGAAGGCGTTTCCTGCGTTTCCGCGATGACCTGGCCTGCGGTGATCGTGTCGCCGGCATGCACCTTCATCTTTACGTCCCATTTCCGCGTCTCATCCAGTGCGGAGGCGTTGACGCCGCGGGTGATGTATTTGCCGGACGTCTCGGCGATCTTCTCGAGGGGACGCTGAATGCCGTCGTAGATATTGTTGAGAATGCCCGGGCCGAGCGTGACGAAGATCGCCTCGTCCGTGCCGTAGACGAGCTCGCCCGGCTTCATGCCGGAAGTCTCCTCATAGACCTGGACGGTGGTCGTGTCTCCCTTCAGAGAGATAACCTCACCGACGAGACGCTCTTTGCCGACGTAGACCATTTCGGACATCCTGAATCCCGTGGCGTTCTTCAGATAGATTACCGGTCCGTTGATGCCGTAAATTACTCCGGTCTTCTGTGTGCTCATTCGTTTTCCTCTTCTTACTGTAAGGTGTAGCTGTCGCGGATCTCCGCGAGACGGTAGCGGAAGGAATTGTCAAGCAGGACATGTCTCGCGGGAATCACGGCGCGAAGACCGCCGTCGAATTCCTCGCCGGGGCGGGAGATGGTGAGCGTCTCGCCGGTCTGCTCCTCGAGCGTCTTCTTCAGTGTGCTGTCAGAAGGGTCGATGTAGAAGCGGACCTCATCCGAACCGGCGAACGCGCGGGCCGCGCGGATTTTGGAGGCCAGAAAGCCGGTATAGTCCGGGGTTTTCTTGAAGGCCATCAGCCGGTCGAGGGCTCTGGCGAAGAGCTGCGCCTTGATTTCCTCCTGCCGGGCCGCGATTTTCTGACGAAGCGCGACCTGTCTGGCGGAAAATTCCTTGTTCAGATCGCGGCTGATGGAAGCCCGTTCCTCCTCTTCGGAGGCGCGTGCCTGACGCTCCTTCTCCGCCTTGTGCTCCTCAAAGGCGGCGTCCAGCTGCTTCTGATAGCGGTCCAGCTCGGCATCGCTCTCGGCGGCCGCCTGCTCCAGCGACAGATCGTAAAATTTCTTGAGTTTTTCGTCTAACGTCATATGATTACCTATCTTCAAAGCCTGAGTCCGATTGCCTGACTGATGTAGTCCGTGATGAAGTGCGGGCTCCGCCCGGTACCGTGGCGGTCTGGAATATCGATGATGAGCGGCATGCTGTGCGTCAGCTTGGCGCTGTTGACGATATCGGGATAGTCGCGGCCGAACTTCTCGGTGAGGAGAAGGATGCCGATCGAGGGATCGGCGCATGCCTTCTCCAGCGCCTTCTTCAGCTCGTCCCGTTCATGCACGACCACACCGTCCACGCCGGCGAGACGCATGCCGGTGAGGGAATCGATGTTATCGCTGATCAGGTACATTTTCATGCTGATTACCTTGCTTTTTGATCAAGTGAGATGCGCCCGGGCATCAGAGCTGGCCGAGGATCATGAAGGAGATGATCAGACCGTAGAGGCAGACGCCTTCGGCCAGACCGACGAAGATCAGGGACTTACCGAGGATGGACTGGTCTTCGGAAATCGCGCCCAGCGCGGCGGAAGCGGCGGACGCCACGGCGATACCGCCGCCGAGGCAGGAGATGCCGGTGGCCAGAGCCGCCGCGATGTAGCCGAGTCCGGTGGCCATGCCGTTTCCGGAGGAAGCGGAGGCGGCGAGCACGTTGGAGGCGCCGGCGAAGGTGGAGACGACCGTGACGCCCAGCAGGCCGAAGAACGTGAAGCAGTTGACGGCCAGATGACTCTTGAAGCGGCCCTTCGTGCGCTCGCCCTTAAGGAAGGCGACGCCCGGAAGGATGATGGAAAGAACAAGCGCGATAAACAGGGTGATTTCGATTGCTGTAGACATACTCGGTTTCCTCCTCACGCTGATGCGTGACTAAAATGAAATGGTCTGCTGATTTATCTTTGTCAGCCGAATCGTTTGCGCCGCGGCTGGTCGGTTTCTGCGTCTCCGCCTCTCAGGCGGATTTCTGCTTCTCCTTGCGGAACGGGACGAAAGGTCTGCCGTCGCCGCGGTAGAAGCGGGAGAACATTTCGTAGTACTCCAGACGGAGCACCTGGATGCCGACGATCAGACCCTCCATGCCCATGACGAATGCATTTCCGAGAATGACCGCGATCCAGTTCGGCGTACCGCCGTTGGCGGCGCCGGCCAGCATCAGGACGACCTCCATCATCGCCGCGTGGCTGACGGCGAAGGCGCCGATACGGACGAAGGAGAGCGTGTTCGAGAAGAAGGAGAGCAGTGTCTCGAACATCTCGAAGAAGCTCTGGATGATGAACATCCCGACGCCTTCCTCCGGCTTCGAGTGATCCTTTGCGACCAGCCGGCCCAGCGGTTCCTTGCAGAACATCGCCGCCAGCGGCAGGATGAAGAACACCAGAATGAAGGCGAAGCCGATCTTCCGGTGGCTGGAGCCGAAGGCCGTGAAGACGGCGATCACCACACCGACGTAGAAGAGGAAGCCGGCGAGCGAGTTCGTTCCGAACAGCTCGGCCTCCCGGTCATGCAGCCGGTGCGAGTTGATGATGTTGAACACCATCGTCGTGAGGATCAGGAACATACCGAAGACGATGGCGTAGACCAGCACCGAGTTGATCGTTCCGACGCCGGGAAGATTCATCGTCTGTTCCTTCGGTTTCAGCCAGATGTGATGGATGATCGTATCCTCGAACCCGAAGAACGATCCGAACATCATGCCGAAGAAGGTGGAGAAAATCCCCGCGCAGCTGATGATGCCGGCCAGCCGGATATGCCGGAACCGGTAGAGCAGCGCGCCTCCGATCAGAAGCACCAGTCCCTGACCCCAGTCCCCGAACATCGCGCCGAAGATGAAGCTGTAGGAGATCGCCACGAAGATCGTCGGATCGATTTCCCGGTAGTTCGGCAGGCCGTACATCTCGATGTACATCTCGTAGGGCTTGAAGAACTTCGGGTTTCTGAGCTTCGTCGGCGGCGTCTCGCCGGACGCGGCCGAGTCCTCGACAACGCAGACGACTTTCGCGTCCGAATCCAGCTCTTTCTGAAAACGGTCGGTGTCCCCTGCCGCCATCCAGCCACACAGGATGTAATAGTTTCCGTCCTTGTGGCGGATACATCCGGCCTCGCGGCGGATCTCGTAGTTGGCGCTCATGTTTTCGAGCCGCCGCTCCGCGGCGAGCAGCTGCGGGGCATCCTTCTCGAGACTGGTGAGCATGCCGTCCGTCAGAGCGCGGATCTGGTCCGCGGCGGATGCAGATTCCTTCGCCAGCTGGTCGTAGACCTGGCCCGGCGTGCCGGTGTAGCCGTCGGGGATGAAGATCCGCTCGAAATGCATGGACGCGTAGACCGCGTCGATCATATGCATTTCCTTTTCCGGGGCGAAGTAGATGCCGTACACATACTGCTCATCGCTCTTCGTTCGGAAGAAGACTGTGATGAAGTTGTCATAGACGTAATTCTTGAATTTCTCGAAGTAATCCTTCGGGATCTTTCCGAAACGGAAATCGACGTAGTGATACGTGAGAATCCGCTCCAGATGCTCCGGCAGATTGCGGAACGGCTCGAGCGCCTTCATGGTGTCGGCGAGCTGCTTCGACTTGTCCTCCAGCGCTTTTTTCTCCTCGCGGCTCTCCGCCAGTCTTCCGCCGATGGTTTCGAGAAGACTGTCGAGACCGGCCGGATCCGCCTCCGTGTCCTCGGAGGAGCGGGCGATGGCGCCCCGGTCCTTCTCCGGGATCAGATCGGTGTAGGACCGGATCCTGGACAGCATGTCCCGGTAGGGATTGGCGCCCTGGAACGGGGTGACCCGCTTTTCATCCGGAAGCTCCCGAAGGGCGTTCTCCAGATGAATCTCATACCGGGACAGATACTGGTCAACGACGCGGTCAAGGTCGTTCTCCGGTCCTGTCAGGGTGATGAATTTCATTTTTTCGATCATAATCGTTCCCTTTGCGTGGTTAATGTGGTCAATGTGTCTGACTATCTTCCGCAGACGGATCAGCGTCTGAGGACAATCCCGATCGCCTCTTCCGGGCTGATATGATAGCGGACGCACTCGATGGCCGTTGTCAGGCGGTAAACCTCGTGCTCCTTCCAGTACAGGTAGTAGTAGAGGATCGCGATGGAATAGGGATGCTGCGCGGCTTCGTTCCGGAGGACGGACTTGCAGATTTTCGTGTACATGTACTGCAGGTTGTCCTTCGTGAGTTCCGGATACTTCTTCGCGTAGTAGGTGCTCTTCAGCGCCCGCTCGTAGGCGTCCATATTCTCGGCTTCGACGAGCGCGCGGATATCCTGCTTCGTCAGACGGTAGAGCGCGGGGATCGTCAGCGCGTAGGTCTCCACATCATTCAGGTGATAGTAATATTTCGCCCGATGAATGTACCAGAGATTCAGCGTGTCGAATTTGGTCCCGTAGAACTTCGTCAGAAGAGACAGCTGGCTCTTGTCCACGGTTTCCTTCCGGTCCCGCCAGCAGGCGCCGAAGTGGAACAGATCCAGTGACGTCTCGTAGCGGAACAGCGTAGCATCCTGCCCGGCGTGCACTTTCGTGAGCGTGTCGAAGTACGGCGTTCCCTCACATGCCTTGATCAGATCCTCCACGGTCCGGGAAGCCAGCAGCGCGTCGAAATGAAGGTCCGAGTATTCGTCGAAGAACTGCTTCTCCTCCCGGATGAACCGGGGAACATCGTCCGGAATCGATTCCGGGTCGAAGACGCGGGCGAGCTGCTGCTTCAGAAAACGCACCTCGTACCGCCGGCCGTAGCGCCGGAGGAAGGGCTTCTGCTCCTCGCCGGCGAAGCGGTAGATCCGCTCGAAATCGTAGAGCACGGTGTTGCGGAGGAGTGTCTCGATTTCGCCGCGGTGGAGATTGTTCTCGTCCAGAGGGGCAAGCACGGCCGCGTAGCCGGGATCCTTCTTCAGATAGGCGACGACGGCGGGAACGTCGGAGAGCGCCACGATCGCCCGGAACTCATCGTCTGAGATGAAGTGGCTCTCCATCGCCCGGACCTTGGTGGTCAGCCCGCTGTAAGCCAGCATGCGGCTGCTCATTCAAGCACCTGCTTTACGATGGCGTCCGCGCGGCTGTCGAGCTGGGCGGCGTAATATTGGTTGATCCGGTTGAGCTGAGCGTCCGCCTCGCGCTCCAGTCTGTCGAGCCGGCTGCGGTCCTGATCCTGCATCTGCGCCCGCAGCGCGTCCAGCTTCTTTGCGGAGTCGGCGTCAATCTGCGCATCGAAGGCGGCGGTCTTCTGATCGGCCGCCTTCTCAAGCTCCCGCTTCCGGTCTTCGGTCTGCGCGCGGACCTTCTGGGCGGCGGTTTCGATTTCGTCGAGTCTGTTTAGTACAGAAGCGTCCATGAAATCCTCCTGTTTCTGCCTGATCGGGCGCCGATTTCCGCCTGCGCCCGACTTATTACTTATATAATGCTTCCGAAAAATCGATGTCATTATATGCCGGGGACACCAAAAACACAAGCTGATCACAAAAGTGTGGCAGTATGCACAAACATGAAAACAATACAGGACGGATGATTCGTCCGAAGCGCGCAGGAGGCGGGCGGACAGGGAGAAAAATGTTCGTCGGAATTGTCGGAATGACGGAGGAGAAGGCGGCCGCAGCCGATTGCATTTCCCGATTGTCTCCTGTAAGATGGAACATGCAGCCGCCCGCCGGAAACGTGCGGGGACATGCAGTCCGGAGGGCGGAATGCGCGGAGAACGAAAAGAGACGTATCACGGCGCGTCCTGACGGATAGAGAAGGGAAGACGCAGGCGGCCGGCACGAAGGCCGGAAAGCGCGGCGGAACATCCGGACGGAAAGAGAAACGGCTGACAGACGGCGAGACAAAGGAGCGGGCAGCGTAAGATGAGACTACGGAATATCCCGGAAGCGAAGGAGATTGTCGCACGGAGCGCGTTTGTGGTAAAGAATCCCGAGACGCACCGCGGTCGCTGGAAGGAGGATCCGTCCCGGCCTCTGTATGTGGAGATCGGTATGGGCAAGGGCCGTTTTCTGATTGAGACGGCGCTTTTGCATCCGGGGGCGGACTATATCGGCGTGGAGCGATATGAGAGCGTGCTCTTCCGGGCCTGCGAACGGATGGAAGGCATTCCTTATCACACGCCGAGAGATCAGATGGAGAACGCCGGACAGACCGGGGCGCTTCCGGTGCCGGCCAATGTCCGCTTTCTTTCGACGGACGCCCGGGAGCTTCCGGCTGTGTTCGCGGAGGGCGAGGTGGACGGCCTTTTCTTGAATTTCTCGGATCCCTGGCCGAAGGCGCGCCACGCGAAACGCCGGCTCACCTCCTCGGAGTTTCTTTCTACTTATGAAAAATATCTGCGGGACGGCGGCCTTCTCGCATTCAAGACGGACAATACCGGTCTCTTTGAATTCTCGGTGGAAGAGGTGAGGGCGGCGCCGCACTGGCAGCTGCTGAGCGTGACGCGCGATCTTCATCACGATCCCGAGATGTGCGCCGGTAACGTGATGACCGAGTACGAGCGGAAATTTTCGGCGCTGGGGCATCCGATCTGCAAGCTGGAGGCGGTGTACAGGCGGGACGTGGCGGGGTGAGCGCCCGTCTTCCGGATCGGTAAGAGCGAAAGAGAAATAGAAGAGCAAAAAAATTGAAAAAAGTACTTGCAAATCCCGTTGCCGGTGTGTATACTAACACTTGCGTCTGACAGAGACGAGCAAAGAAAAAGAGATGCGCTTTTAGCTCAGTTGGTAGAGCACCTGACTCTTAATCAGGGTGTCCGGGGTTCGAGCCCCCGAAGGCGCACGAATCGCACCGGAAGCCCATTGGCTTTCGGTGTTTTGCTGTACGAACACATCTCCGGACAGAGAGGAGAATCGATGAATATCTGGCTGACGAGGCACGGACAGACGAATCTGAACGCGGAGCATCTGATGCAGGGGCGGACGGACGAGCCGCTGAACTATGCGGGCCTCCGGCAGGCGGAGGAGATGAGAAAGAAGATCGGGAACATCTGCTTTGACGCCGTTTTCTCGAGTCCGCTTCGAAGGGCGGTCCGTACGGCGGCGATTCTCGGCGGCGTAGGCGAGGATGAGGTGATCATCGACCAGCGTCTGATCGAGGCGGATTTCGGACCGTACGAGCTGAAGCGTTACTGGCTTCTCGGTCCGGCGATGACGCTCTACTGGATGTTTCCGGAGGTCTTTCCGGCGCCGGAGGGCGTGGAAAGCGTGTCCTCGATGGTGCGGCGGAGCGCTTCCTTTCTCGGGGATCTGGAGAAGGAGCCCTATGAGAACGTGCTCGTCGCCTGCCACGGAGGAATCATGCGTGCCCTGAGCGGGCATCTCGCGGACAGGAAAAACGGCATCATGTGGCGGCCGGCGCCGCATAACTGCGAGATCCGGATTTTTGAGGCGGAGAACGGAAAACACAGGATGGTAAGAAGGATAACGGATAAGGAGGATGCGGAATGATCTTTGAGGGTTGCCAGAGCAAGGCAAAGGAAATTTCCATCGAGGAGCGCCGCTGCCCGAACTGCGGGCATGAGGTCGAGATTTTTTCCGTGGATACGGAAGTGGTCTGTGAGAACTGCGGCTTCGTGATCTACAACGACAAGCTGAGCTGTGTGCAGTGGTGCAAGTACGCGAAGCAGTGCGTCGGCGAGCAGCGCTACAATCAGCTGATGAAGGTGGCGCAGATGCAGAAAGAGCGCCGTGAGGCGGAGAAGAAGGCGCGCGAGGAGGAGAGGAACGCGCAGGAAGCGGAACGGAACGCCCGTGTCTGACGGAGACGGGAGAGGCGCGGAAAAAGAGAAGGCGGACGGCGGGAGAGCCGGACGCGGATCAGAAATCGCTGCGAGAACGGGGGCAGCCGGTTGGAACCGGCTGCCCCCGTTTTCGTATGCAGGCGCAGATCCCGGAGCGCCGTTCCGGCGGGATGCGCCGGTCCGGTTCCGCGGCGGTTTTACGAAGGCTTTACTGCCATTTTACGGCGGTGCGATAGAAGGAGAAGACGGCCGGGTGATACGCTCTTCCCGAACCAGCAAACAGGCAAAGGGAGAAAAAAGATGAGTATGAAGAAAGCAGTGAACATGCTGACATGTCTCGGCCTTTCCGCCAGCCTTCTGGCAGTGACGCCGGTAGCCGCATCAACTGAGCATTATCAGGATTCTTCGAAGGCATCGGACTGGGCGACCTGGACGAAGGACTGGGAAACCGTCGCGACTGATTATACGCAGATTTCCGTTGCTCCGGGCGCGGACGAGAGCCAGCTGAATTTCGCGTGGTACAGCGCATCAGGCGATGCGGAACCGGTGATCAAGATCGGCAAAGACGAGTCCTCCATGAAGGAATACAAAGGAAGCAAGTCGGATGTCGACAGCTCTCTGACCGGCGGCACGGCGTATGTTTCCAATAAAGTGACGGTGACGGACCTCGAGCCTTCCACGGAATATACTTATTCTGCGACCGGCGCGGACGGCACGGAGAAGACGGGTACCGTGAAGACCGGCAACCCGGATGACACCAAGATTCTTTATGTCGGCGATCCGCAGATCGGCGCCTCCAAGGATCAGACTCAGGGTTCCGATACGCTGACAGAGGATGACGGAGCAGCCAATACGGCGGCGCGGAACGATGCATTTTCATGGGACCGGACACTTGATCTTGCCTCCAGCGAAAATCCGGATCTCTCTTTCATCATCTCCGCCGGCGACCAGATCAACAAGACCGGAAAACCGAAGGAAGAGGAGTATGCAGGGTTCCTTCACGCGGATCTGCTTCAGACGACTCCGCTTGCCACGACGATTGGCAACCACGATTCTCTGAATCCGGACTACAGCGCTCACTTCAATACACCGAACGCAACGGAGAACGGCAAGACCGCAGCGGGCGGTGACTACTACTATTCCTACGGGAACGCGCTTTTCATTGTGCTCAATACCAACAACTACAACGTGGCTGAGCATGAGGAGACCATCAAGGAAGCGACTGGGGCGGATCCGGACGCGAAGTGGAGAATCGTCGCGATCCATCAGGATATTTACGGCAGCGGCCTCGATCACTCCGAGACGGACGGCATGATCCTCCGCACACAGCTGACGCCTGTGTTCGACAGCTATGACATCGATGTGGTGCTGCAGGGACATGACCATACCTACAGCCGCACGAAGCTCCTCTACGGCGACGGCAAGACGCACGGCAGCTATGAGTTCCGCCTGAATTCCGACGGTTCGGACTATGACTGGGATCATGCCTACAACAAGGATACGGATGCCCAGATCCCGCTGAGCGAGGATGCGGCTTCCTCCGATGCGGCTTCCTCCGGCGCGGAGTCCCAGGCAACCGAGACCTACGAGGACTTCCAGAACGACAACAAGTGCTACACGATCGAGGATGTGGAAGGCAGTACGGTCAAGAATCCGCAGGGCACGCTCTACATGACTGCGAACTCCGCTTCCGGATCCAAGTACTATGAGCTGGCCAAAACCCAGCAGGACTACGTCGCCGTCCGTTCCCAGAACTGGCTGCCGAGCTACTCTGTCATCGAGGTGACGGATAAGAGCTTCGCGATCACGACCTATCAGGTGACGGATGACGGCAAGGCCGAGAAGCTGGACGACACCTTCACGATCGAGAAAGACTGAAAAGAATCAGGAACATGCAGCAGGCGGCCCTGAGCGGATGAGGCGGAGGGCCGCCATGCGGTTTCGGAACGGACGGAAAGACTAGGGACAGGACGAACCGCAGGAGACGGAAACAAAAAGACGAAGCGAGGCGAATCGACAAGATGAGAACACTGATCATGAAAATGAACCGGAAATGGAAGAGGCTGCCGGTACTGGTCCTTTTCATCGCCCTCTTCATCCTGTTTGCCATAAGGGTGAACGAGGTGGAGAAGGTGGAGCTGATCAGCCGGCAGGGCCAGACCTTTGAACGAGGCGTTGTCACGAAAGTGCTTCAGGACAATCTGGAAGCGGACGGTTCCCGGGTCGGAGAACAGGTTGTGATGGTGAAAATGCTGACCGGTGTGAAGAAAGGCCGGGAAATTCAGACGACGAGCTCGGCCGGCTATCTGTTCGGAGCGCCCTGCGAGGTCGGCACGCGTGTGATCGTGATGCAGTCCGTCGCCGGAGAGAGTGTGATCACCAGCGTCTATTCTCCTGACCGGGAGTGGGTGATCTACCTCTTCGCGGGCATCTATCTGGCGGCTCTCTGCCTGATCGGGGGACGAAAGGGCGTCCGGGGTGCCGCGGCGCTCGTCTTCACGGTTTTCGTTCTGATCGCCATCGAGCTTCCGCTGCTCTACCGCGGGTATTCTCCGGTGATGGTATCGGTGGCGGTCTGTGCCTTGACGACGCTGGTGACGATGTACTTCATCGGCGGTTTCACGAAGAAGACGATGATCGCGACGGCCGGCACGCTGGCGGGCGTGGTGACGGCGGCGCTGTTTGCCAAAGCATACAGCGTCTGCACGGGCATTTCCGGATGGAACGTGTCGGATATCGAGAGCCTCCTCACGCTGTGGGAGACCAACGGAATCCAGGTGGGACAGCTGCTGTTTTCCGGCCTTCTGATTTCCTCCCTGGGCGCGACGATGGATGTGGCGATGTCGGTCGCCAGCGCGATGCAGGAGATCCGGACAGCCGATCCGGACATCACCCGGAGCGGGCTGTGGAAGGCAGGGTTCCGCCTCGGCCGGGATATGATGGGGACGGATTCCAATACGCTGATTCTGGCGTTCGCCGGAGGAAGCCTGAGCACGCTGCTGCTGGACTATTCCTACGACCTGCCGTGGAGACAGATCATCAACTCGAACAACATCGGCATCTCGCTGATGGAGGGGCTCGCCGGCAGCTTCGGCGTGGTGATGGCGGTTCCCTTCACGGTGACGCTGGCCGCCTTTGTCTACGGAAGAAGCAGAAGAAAGGTCATCTCGCCGTCCGAGGCGAAGCGAAAGGTGACGCGGCTCTTCCCGAGGGGCATCGCGTAAGCGTATCTTTCGGAACGAGGACAGCGTGAACGAAAGACGCCATTCCCGGGCAATCGGGAGCGGCGGAAAGAA
>OCTW013372079.1_pt1 | contig 14397 bp, 6 predicted proteins | sample 1539671 | NCBI WGS metagenome assembly OCTW01 (sample SAMN02144230, study PRJEB22623) | gut metagenome | biome: sheep rumen | host: Ovis aries | place: New Zealand
GCTTTCTTCATGTGCCGATCGGTGCCACACGCAATCACCGCCATAGCCACAACGACTACGGCGACAATATGGTATATCGTCGATTTTCTCTTCATCTTGATATAATAACGCAGGAAATGACGAAATATTGTGATTGAGGTTGCGAAGTTCTAGCTCCGCGATGTTACACAAGCGAGCAAAGCTCGAGCGGAAAAGTTGAAATGTTGAAGAGTTAAAGGGTTACAAAAAATTCTGAGTTCAAGAGTAATCATAAACTATTCACTACTCATTACTCACTACTCACTACTCACTAACGAAAGCATCGCTTCGTGTCAAGAGCTGCCATTCAGACTTTTGCATTTTGTGCATCCCTGCCTAACAGTCTCCCTCCCCCTTTGGGGAGGGCTGGGGTGGGGCTTGTGGTGGGGCTTCTATTCATCCGGCCATGGACACGGCTGTCCCGTTGCTTTCATCACGGGTCGCTGGGCGTTCATCTTGCGCAACTCGCGCCCCAGTCGTCGTGACATGCGGCGCACGATGTTTCGGCGCTCACTGGCAAGGTTGTGCTCTTCGCTGATGTCGTGCTCAATGTCGTAGAGTTCTTTTTCGCGGGTCTTGTAGTTATAGATCAGTTTCCACGGTCCGAGTCTGATGGCACAGTTCAGGCTGATGCCCGGACCAGTGTTGCCCCATACGTTGGGATAGTTCCAAATGAGAGGACGATGCTTCGACGGGTCGCCACTTTCTATCAGCAATGGCATAAAGCTACGCCCGTCGACGGCTTGCGGCACATCGTAGTGGCTCACGCCACCCATTTCCAAAAGGGTGGGGAAGTAGTCTTCGATGATGAGGTAGCTATCGCAACGCGACTGCGCACGTACCTTGCCCGGCCAGCGCACAATCATCGGTTCGCGAATGCCACCCTCCAGCAGCGATCCTTTGCCGGAACGCAGTGGGGCGTTCTGTGTGTAGAGAGGTTCGTCGCGGTAGTAGCTGCCAGTGGCATAGCCGCCATTGTCGCTCATGAAGATGACCACCGTATTTTCGGCTTCGCCATTGCGGTCGAGCCAATCGAGCAGTTCGCCAAGGCTGTGATCCATGCCCTCGATGAGCGAGGCATAGGCGGCCTCCTTCGTCGAGAGTCCTTTGTCGATGTACTTCTGATAGTAGCGCATGTCGCGATCAATAGGGACATGTACTGCATAGTGCGACATGTAAAGATAGAAAGGCTCTTTCTCCCTCCCTACGGGGGAGGGCTGGGGTGGGGCTTTCCACCCGTCGAGGGCATGTAGTGCCTCCTGTGTGAGTGCTTCGGTAAGAAAAGTTCCTGTGCCCCAATAGCGCTCCAAGCCGGGAGTTGCCATTAGGGAAGTGGCATGTCCCAAGCTGTCGTGCCCGTAGTTTTGTTCGCTCAGGTAGGTGGCAGGGCCACCAGCTGCATGACCTGCAACATTCACATCGAAGCCGAAGTGCTCTGGCCGCTCGCCGGGAGTATTTAAAGCGCCCCAATGTGCCTTGCCCACATGTATGGTGTAGTAGCCGCTCTCATGAAGAATGTCCACGAACGACCGGCACAGAAAAGCGTAGTCAATATTTGGCGTTCCTTCTCCCTCGCCCTTCGAAGAGGGGGTAAGGGGGTGAGGCTTTTGATAAATCCCATTCACATTCCATGCAGGTGTTGCCACGATGTCGTCCTCAATGTCAGTCGATTCATCGCGACGCAACGTCCAATTGGTAACACGATGACGGGCAGCATTGGCTCCGGTCATCAGCGAACAACGACTGGGAGAGCTAATCGGAGAAGCGTAGGCCTGCGTGAAAAGCATCCCTTCACGCGCCAGCCGCTCCATGTTTGGTGTTTCGTAGGTGTTGTTCAGTGGTGTCCGCTCGGTCCAGAAAGGCACCGATGTATCCTGCCATCCCATGTCGTCCACCATAAACAAGATGATGTTGGGGCGGTTGTCGGCAGGCGCAGGTACTACTGCCATCGATGCTGAGACAAGGAGCAGGGACCTCATGGAGTTTCTGGGTTCAAGTTTCTAGTTTCAAGTTTCTAGTTCCCCTCCCTACTGGGGAGGGGTTTGGGGTGGGGCTTCAAACGGTTGTCGCCATGAACAAGGTTCTTGAGGATCGTTCCAGCGCGAGCAGCCATAAGCCGTGCGACCTTTGATGACATGTCCTTTGCCACACTGCGGGCATGGTTGTCCGACAATGCTGTCGCCGACGTTTGTCGTCTCGGCCTTTTTCACTGATTTGGGTTTAGGAGCCTGCTCGGCTTTAGGTGCCATCTTTTTCTTCAGGTCAGCATCGGTCAAGACGGTGACGCGACGATTGCTTGGATCGCTCAAGACCTGCTGTACGATTTCCGACACTTGTCCCTTCAACTCATCGATGAACCGTTGTGCATCGTATTGCTGATGCTCGATGTCGCGTAGTTTCTTTTCCCAGATGCCAGTCAGCTCTGGGCTTTTCAGGAGTTCTTCATGAATCAGGTCAATCAACTCCATACCCGTAGGTGTCGCGATGAGGTTCTTGCGTTCCTTTTTAATATAACGCCGCTTGAAGAGGGTTTCGATGATGGCTGCGCGGGTTGATGGACGGCCGATGCCGTTTTCTTTCAATGCGGCTCGCAGCGTTTCATCCTCCACAAATTTACCTGCCGTTTCCATTGCACGCAGCAGGGTTGCTTCGGTATAGAATTTGGGAGGAACGGTCCATTTCTCAGTGAGAGTGGGCGTGTGAGGGCCACTTTCTCCTTTCACGAAGGTTGGGAGTGTTCGCTCCTCCGTTGCACCCTCTCCTCCTTCGGAGGCATTGTGGGAGGCGCCTTCTTCTTCCGGTAGGCCCTCCCCTCCTTTGGAGGGGTTGGGGGAGGTTTTCTTAAATACCACGCGCCAGCCTGGTTTCAGAATCTCCTTACCCGAAACCTTGAATTCGATGGAATCCTTTTGAACCTTTTGAACCTCTTGAACGCGCGAAGCGCTTTGAACTGCGACATCGTCGCCTTGAACTTCTTGAACGCCCGCAGGGCTTTGAACCGCGACATCGTCGCTTTGAACCTCTCCCAAAACAGTCGTAGTTGAGAATTCGCAATCAGGATAGAACACACTGATGAATCGTCGTGCAATCAGGTCGAATACTTTCTGCTCCATGTCGCTCATTCCTTTAGGTACAATTCCAGTAGGGATGATGGCATGGTGATCAGTTACCTTCGACGAGTCGAACACCTTCTTCGATTTCTGCAGTTTCTTCTCAGCTCCCAGCGTCTTCACCAGTTCTGCATAAGGAGCTTGACCGGCAAAGCGAGTTTGGAAGAGCCCGTTCATGATTTGCGGACATTTCGGATAGACATCGTCTGGCAGGAATGTTGTATCTACACGTGGGTAGGTAGCCAGTTTCTTCTCATAGAGTTGCTGGATGAGGTTGAGCGTTGTCTCGGCAGAGAAACCAAACTTGCGATTACACTCCACCTGAAGTGAAGTCAGGTCGAAAAGAGAGGGAGGTGCTTCACGGCCTTTCTTTTTCTCCACCTTGGTGACCGTAAATGGTTTGCCTTCAATGAGTTTGAAGGCCTGTTCACCTTCCTCCTTCGATGTGAACTTTCCCTTCGTTGCGGTAAACGTCGTGTCGCGGTACACCGTCGCCAGCACCCAATAGGGTTCCGGTTTGAAGTTCTCAATTTCTTTCTGGCGGTTGACGATAAGGGCGAGCGTAGGCGTCTGCACACGGCCTATTGAAAGTACTTGCTTGTTCTGACCGTATTTCAGGGTGTAGAGGCGTGTGGCATTCATTCCTAATATCCAGTCGCCGATGGCACGGGAGAGGCCCGCGAGGTACAACGGCTGGTATTCAGACTGGTCCTTCAGCTTCGCAAAGCCTTCGCGGATGGCCTCGTCGGTCATCGACGATATCCACAATCGCTTCACTGGGCACTTCGCACCAGCCTTCTGCATCACCCATCGCTGGATGAGCTCACCCTCCTGGCCGGCATCACCACAGTTGATGATGCCATCGGCGGCTTGCATCAGTCGTTCAATCACGGCAAACTGTTGTTTGATACCGTTATCCTCGATGAGCTTGATGCCGAAGCGCTGCGGCAGCATCGGCAATGAACTTAGCGACCATCGTTTCCACTGGTCGGTATAGTCGTGCGGTTCCTTCAGCGTGCACAGATGACCGAATGTCCACGTCACCTGATACCCGTTGCCTTCCATATATTGCTTGTGGTCGTGCGTTGCCCCGATAATCCGTGCAATGTCACGTCCCACACTCGGTTTCTCTGCTATGCAAACTATCATGCTGTTTTTTTTGTTTTTGCAAAAGTAGTAATAATCTTCGAAATATCAAAACATATTACCGTTTTTTAAAAACAATAGCAGGAGCGCAAACCATCATGCTTGCGCTCCCGCTTGTTCGCCCTCCCTACAAGTTCCCTCCCTATGGGGGAGGGCCGAGGTGGGGCTTCTATTTCATCACGACCTTCTTGCCATTCACGATGTAGACACCCTTTTGGGTGCGGTTCACCTTCTGGCCTTGCAGGTTGTAGACATTTTCATTTTCAATTGTCCATTTTCCATTTTCAATTGTATTTATGCCTGTAGCCTCGTCAAAGACCAGAGTGAATCCCTTGGCACCTGTACCGTTCTCCTCGCCGGCTGGCAGATAGGCGCGGAAACCTTTTAGTACAGTGCCAGACCAGTGGTAAAAGCCAACCTGGTTTTCTGTATTCTTACCAAGGAAATAGTCGGTGCGGCCGTTAGCGTTCACCGCCACTAATGTTCCAGAAAGATCACTTGTTGTAGACTCAAATGTGTCGTTTGTGTTAACGGTTGCCGAAGCAGAACCTGATGAACCTGTACCCTTCAGCAGTACTGCAGTATTAGCGGGAACCATGCCACCATCAAGCTGTGTTGTGTTAGCCGCATTCTTTGCATCGTTCACTTGAATCGTGTATGCGTCTGCACCAGTGATTGTTGCATCCACTGGCAGATAAAGCGTAGCATAATAACCATCACCAGCACTATTTAGTGTGATGGGGAGTTCAGTCACTTCCTCGAGAGTCCAGTCTGTCTGATAGCTGTCACTCGTTACAGGACTTCCATAACGATCCAGTTTTGTTCCTTTAGTAGTGTTGTCGTAGCAATACTGGCCTCCATCTGTGTAATTGGACCTGATGTAGTAGTGTCCAATCTGAGCACCTTCAGAGAATGTATACTCATTTAAGGTTGAACCAACGGGAGCAACAATACTGGTATTGTAGAGACCATAACCACCATTATAGAAGATGATATTCTTGCCAGCACTATAGTACACAATGTTGCTAACTCCAGCTGTTCCGTTCATCGAAGCATTAGAATTATCATTATTAAAAGTGACATAGTTGTTACTATAACCCTTAATGCGGTAGAATGCATTTGTAGCGGGGAGGTTGATACTTGTTCCTTGCAACATGAGCTGTGCATTCTGAAGATTCTTAGCAGTATAGCCTGCTGTCTTCATGCTACTAATGATAGTAGCAGCCTGAGTCGTGTAATCATTGTTTTCAACGATCAAACTATACTCGTTGAGTCCCTTTCCATAAGGATAAGCCTCAAGCTGTGCAATCAAATTATTGTATATTTCTTCAGCTGTTACAACCCAGAAGGTAGAGCCTTGATCGAAGGATTGCCAGTATTTAACAGTACCACCAGCGCAATTTGCATAGGTACGAGTTTCGTCATAAAGACCGAAGCCTTTTTCTCCGCTTTGCCATGTTGTGTTGCTCTGCTGCTTAAGAGTCCATACTGTTGCTGTTGTTCCCATTGTTGTGGCTGTTTCAGAAGCCATCAGGAACTTGCCGTCACCCGCCCCCTTGTTGATAACTTTGATACCTTGGATGGGATTACCAATAAAAGCCCACTTGTATGCATCAGCATCTCCATCAAAATCTGTACTCCAAACAGTAGCGTCACCGTTCGTGTGAACAAAATAGTTCGAGTATGTTGCATGTCCATGCAGATTGTACCATGTGGCAGTAGCAAAGTCAGTACTAGGAGTAAAAGGCATATTGTAAGTTACAGTTGCAAGTACATCATTCTGACCATTGACCAGTGTAGTGGGAGTTACAGTGTAAGAACAAAAAGCAAATTGGATGTTGGGAGACATTTCCGTAATAACACTTCCTGTCTCACCTGCATAATAGTCAGAGGTATAGACCACGCCAGAAGCATCACTGATAATAAATCTATAAGTGGTGGCAAAGAATGCTTCTAACTTTTCAAGAGTGGCAGTTGCATCAAAATCGCCAGCCTCAATGATTGCATACTGGTTTCCTGCATCAGGAGTTACCCAATTGTTAATAACTAACTCGTAATCATCGTTTGTGTCGGTCACGTTCAATCCATTCGTGCCCAACTTCATAAGGAATAAATATTTGTTGTTTTCCTGAAGAGTTGGAATTACTTCTACCACGTCGGATGTCATTTCTTCGCTCAATGATCCGTCTGCTTGTACAAATTTTGACATGTCTGTACTATAGAGATAGTATTTGTTATTGTATTCTATAACGGCAAACTTACCAGGTGTTTCGTTTGCATTGGCTTTATAGTTACTTGCCAAGTGATCGGACTTGATGTAAAGTGCACCACGCTGTGTGGTCAGTGTATATGACTTGTCATTGCTCAATCCAGTTAGTGCGGTAACAACCCCGTTCTTCAGAGTACCTGTCACTTTAATGGTACAGTCACTTGTGCCAATCGTTCCCTCGTGAGAAAGGTCGTAGCAGAGAGGACTATAACCTGAATTAGAAAAAAGATCGTCAGGATAGTTCACCGTACTATTCGTTTCTGCTTCAACTTCTACACTATTGACTTTAGATCCGTCAATAAATAATTCGTAGATGACATGAACACCATTTTTAAGCGTTACAGGATAAATTGTCCAAACATTATTCCCAGAAGTTTCAGCATTAATACCACTTTCCCAAAACGCTACTGTGGAGCCTGCACCATTGTTATCTACACGTTCCTCTTCCTTACTATTCAGATTCCAGCCAAAGACATTGCCACCCTGTGTGGTTGGATAGAAAGCGAATGAAGCTTTCTCTTTATATCTTGCTGAATAAAGATTGTTATCGATAAAGTCTCCGTTTGCAAACTGAATGTAGTACATATCAGTTTCTCCTGTACTGATGAAGCGAACCAGATACTGTAGATTGTCGGCAGCCGATTTTGATTCAAGCGAAGAAGGAGTAACGGAAGCTGCAGCACGCTTGATTTGGGTTTCAAGGCCAGTATCATAAATCGGAGATTCTCCACCGCGATTTTGTGTTACGATATACCAGTGGTTATTGTCATTGGCACTTGTCGTTGCCGTGACAGAAGTGGCGGCCTGGGAAAGAGAAATGACAGAGTTTGCAGGGACACTTGGTATCATTTGCTGAGACATAAGACTTGAAAGTTCTGTCGTCTCAACCTTTACAATATCCCAGGACGTTCCGTTAAAGTCAGTTGCATTGGGTTGCCAATAACCTACACCCGAGTTAGTGTTGTTAGCATCTAAACAATTGCTCGTAAAATTGTTAGTGTGTGAAATACAATAGTATCCATTATTATAAGGATTTTCACCAATATACCATGTCGCGCCTTCTGTTGTAGCGCTGCTATGTGTTGCAAGTTTTTTTGTCGGGTCGGCAGCGGGAATCATATAGAAACCATCACTGCTTGTCATGAAATACCACAGAGCATCGTAGGAGAGGTCCTCATGTGTGACATTGGTTGAACTGCCGTTGTAGGTTAAGAATCCACCACGATTACTGCCTATTTTGTAATAAACAGGGTTGGATGTGTTCGTTGTTGGTTCAATGGGATTAACATCTGCCCAAACCCCCATAGTTGTTATGAGGAGCAGGAGTAATATAGTAGTAAATTTTTTCATGTTGTCTGAGTTTGTAGGTTATTGCTTCTTTTCGTTCTTACTTTTTCGGCTGGAGGTTAGTCTTCCCAAACGCTAAAGCTGTTGTCGGAGGAGCCTTCGGTGTCGGACTCTTTGGCCCAGCCGGCATCGTTTAAGTTTGTTACTGTCTCATCACTAACTTTCATGCTTCCTGCTAATAGTTGCATACCTCTTACTTCTCGGAGTATGCATCCAGGTTTAAGATACTTTTTCTTCATAATGCTTTGAGTTTAGAAATTATTACTATTTTTGAATTCTTGTTTCCTTTTAGCCATAACATCTTCAGAGGCAAAGGGATGCATCCAATGTCTCCGCCGCAAAATTACAACTTTCCCGTGATATAGCAAAGTGTTTTCATAATTATTTAACAATAAAATTCCATAATATTTCAATAATTGATACAAACATCGGACAATATATGAGTTGTTTGCACATTATTCGCTGGTGGTCGACATACTCCCTTCCCTTCAGTGAGGGGCAGGGGGATGGAATCCAAAAACAGCAGCTACAATCCCTTCGACTGTAGCTGCTGCCATTCATATAGATATCGGTATTGCTACCTTATCTGTCACGTTACTTTGTTATCAAGGAATCTTGTTACTTTGTAACTAGTCTTCCCAGACGTCGAAGCCGCCTATCTTCGGAGAATTTTCTTCATCCTCAAAAGCATTAAGAGACTTTGACAAAGCGTCATCACCAGTTGCAGGATCTGAAGAAGTACTTAAGGAACCTGCCATAAGGCTCATGGAAAGTACGTCCTTGATCCTGATAGTCGGATTGATATATTTTGCTTTCATATTCTTCTATTGTGTAAATGTTAATTAATCTGATTATTTTACCATTACCTTATGGGTAGTGCCATCAGACATCTTGATGATGTTCAAACCTTTCTGCAGAGAGTTCTGCTTCACTCCGCTAACGTTGAAGATCTCGGCATCACCATTGAGCATAGCGTCCATAGCGCTAATGCCAGTAGCATCGACGCCGAAAGTGAACATCTTAGCTTCACTTGTAACTTGCAGATAAGCACGGTTAGCGGGAACTTGAGGTTGTGCAGCATTGGTGTCAACTAGGAAGAATGCCACTTTGTCGTCATGCTTCTGCAGAACATATGAACCATTCGGAGCATAAATCCTCTTATAAGTACCAGTCAGCAATCCTTCTGTGTAGTTGAGGGCAATACCTTGAGCATTGCCAGTCAGCGTAGCATTCCAAGCACCTTCGATGATGTAAGGCTTGTTAGCCTCAAGAGCATCAACCTGTGTCAGGTTCAGCGCTGTGCCATTAACTGCAGGGCAGCTATATACCTTCACACCTTCTGGAATACTTGCAACTGCAAACGGTAGAATAGTGGTACCCCAACCGGCAGCAGTAGTGTTGATGGTGATAGAAGGCTTCTGAGTCTCAACGAGCTTAAAGTCGATGTGAGAGTTAACTGTGAAGACACCAGCGTCTTGTGAACCAATGTAGTTGTTTGCGGCAGTATTGCGGAGGTTCCAAACACCCTCGGTAGCTGTCGGGATAACCTCAACGGCCAAAGCGTTGTCTGCATTGGTAGTGGTACGAATCTGACCGGTATTGCCACCATAAGGAACACCAGTGGAGATGTAACGTGCTACGCCGTCGGCATCGATCTGTGACATCTTGTACTTGTTGCCCTCAACCTTGGTGAAGGTGAATGCCTGAGCAAGATTCTTGTTGGCTTCTTCCTTGTACTGGATGTTGTAATTTCCTTGATTGGTGCGGCCGTTAGCGATGTAAGTCATGGCCTTGTTGTCGTAAGTCCATCCATCATAAGTCAGAATGACATTGAACAGCTGACCATCGGCAGGAGCGTTGACTTCGAGAGTATTGTAATCCTCAATGGCAGCTTCAAGATCAGCCTTGGCGGCCGCAATGGATGCGAGTGTTGCATCCCCGTCATCATGAGCAGCTTGTGCGGTTGCAAGGGCATTGCTATAGGTATTTACACCATCGGTTGGGAGCTGGAACGCAGCAGTTCCTACATTCGAAGTAGCAGCTTTGGGAGCTTGATCGATAGCGTTTTGAAGATCAGCCTTGGCAGCGTCGAGCTGAGTGTTGTTGTATGTATCTTCGTCACAAAGCAGGACGGGAGCATAGAAGCTCTGCCAGTTATTACCAGTCAGATGACCACTGATGGCGATAGTCGTTGTTTCTTCGCCATTGGTTTCGAAAGTGATATAGCGGTACTGCCAACCACGACCGTTATTATTGTTAGCATATGTGCCTTCATCGCTGAAGTTGGTAGCACCGTTGGTGTCGATACCCTTACCAGCATCACCAATCATAAAGAACGGAGTGCTGACAGCCTCAGCCTCACCGACCTTCACTCTCAACGACATAGTGGTGGCCAAATGACCACGTCCAGCTACGCGAACAACATACTTACCAGCAGGCAGTGTAACGGTAGAAGATGATGACAAATCAGCAGCACTTCCACTCCACTTGTCGAAGTAGGTCTCGTTGCCGCCCTGATAGCTTTGGCCAGAGGTCGTGTCGTAGCTGCCCTTGCCCCATGTTCCCAGCATACTAGTTACATCGCGAGGGTATGCAGTGATAATAGTGCTGTACTCCAGCACCTTTAGGTTCTGAGTGGCAGTAACTGCTGTCTCTGCCGTGGTCTGCTCGTTCTTAGCAACCTCTTCAGCTGTTTCGGTATCAACATTGATGGTCTTAGCGTAAGCGATTTCTTCAACGAGAGCATCGTAGTTAGTCTTTGCATCGATGAAAGCGTTGGTAGTGGCAATCAGATTTGCAATAGCCTCCTCATATCCAGCTGCCGTGGTGGGCTTTTCTTTAGCAATTTCACCAAGTAGAGCGGTCTTTTCTGCGCCTTTCACATTTGCATATGCTTCATTATCACGTGCAGCTTCAGCAGCGGCATGAGCTTCGTCCCAAGCGGATGAATAAGACTTATAAAGTGTTACAGACAAATTGCGATAACTAATCCAGTTTGCATTCTTGTAATTAGCAGGTGAGTAGACACCAATATTCAGAGTCCCATCGGTCACATAGACAAACACTTCGTTCTTGTACAGACCCTCATCATATGCCGTTCCAGCAGCATCTTGATCGTTAGGATAGTATTTGCCGTCTTCTGGTGAAAAGGTGGGCCATCCTTCACCATAGCTGGTTGCTCTGAACTGCGACATAGGCGAAAGCATCTGAACCTTCTCGTCATTAGCATAGATGTACGCAGTAGGATTGTCGGCACCAACCAGGCTGTAGTTGTAAGTATCGGTATTATTGGTAATGCGTTGGAAACCGAACAGAGTTACCTTATAAAGACCATTCTCCAGATTTTCGAGTGTTTGCTTGGCAATGATATCGCCAAATGCCTGATAACTCTCAGAGATTGTAGAATAGTTGTTTGTCAAAGTAATGTCCTGAGACATGTAATCTTCACCACTGAGAATCCCATTCAGAGCGGCGGGATTCGCAGCCGTAATACCTGCAGCGGTAGCAGCGGTAGCAGCGTTGGCATTCTTGAGAGCAGTCATTTTTGCAGGATGAGACATGGACTGTTCAAGAACCCATGGGTAAGCAGTCTCGGAATAGACAGCTGCCTCTACTCCAGACTCTTTACCTGTACCAGCAGCAATATATTTGTTCCACTGTTTGCTGTACAACGTATATCCACCAGTAACAGCTGCTACCGTCCATCTTGCACGAGCTGCGTTTTCGCCAAGATCATTCTCGTTTTTATCCGTGTAGATACTGCTTGAACCGCCAAACAGATTCTTTTTGTTGTCAACAAAGGTAATATGGGTAACATTTTTGTCGTCGGTAGTGAAGTTGGCAGCAATGCCGAACTTGTCAAGGGCAGCCTCAGTGTTTGAGTCACCACCACGCGAGATGTAACTGATCCCTTCGGTTGTTGCAATGAAATATATACCGTCGAACACAGCAGGTGTCTTAACCGTTAAACTGATGGCGGTATTTGCATTGTCAGCATTATAGCCTACAGCACCCGCAGCAATGCTTACAACATATTCACAAGAAGGAGTTAGCTCGTCAGCCAAAGTAATCGTGAGTGCATTGCCACTGAACGTAGCAGCCGCCTGTTGTTCGTTAACTTGAACTTTAGTCGCGTCTAACAGGGAGAGTGCTCCCTCGGGATCGTTTGTCAATGCGTTTGCAAACGTAATGGTCAATTCTTTATTTTGCGTATAGTCATTGTCTATCACGCTGGAAGTAGCATCACCCACAGTGTAAGAATAGGTGTTAGGACCAACGGTCAGCGTGGCAGAAGCCGAAGCAAGCAGATAAAGCGTCCCCTTAGTCAAGTTTAGCACCTTCGTCTCACCAGCAGCAAATGTCAGCTCATCAGTCACGTCTGAAGGCACAAGGGCACCTCTCTGTGTATATTTTATAGTATTAGCCTCTGATGAAACAATCTTGTATTCTCCATCAGCACTGATATCTACAGCATACCATCTGTCAGCAACTCCTGCGGAGGCTACCTCAGACGGGATTGAATACGGTGTGTTCTGCACAGCACCTTTATAGGTCAGCTGGAAGTTGTCTATCTGGAACCAACCTAAAGAATTTTTGCCACCTGTTGAGGAAGCACCTAACTGCACGGAACCTTCTTCGTCTACATAGAAATCTTTCGATAATTGATTCCAAGCTTCATTGCCGTCCCAAGGTTGACCAATGGTCAGAATCGTTTCAGACTTGAATACATTATCACCAATTTTTGCATAAACACCTTGGTTAGAAATACAACCTGTTTGTGTACGAAGATCAGCTGAAATAGTGTATTTACCAACGGGCAATCTTAGCGTCTGATACAGATCAAGCGAGGTTGTTGTACCAGCCCAGAAGTTATAAAGGTTCACTCCTTCTGAGGGATTAGTCGTGTTGATAGCACCATCCTTCCAACCTTCAGCGGTTGCTGTTATGGTGAAGCCGTAAGGAGAATTGAAACTATCTGAATTGGACGTAGCGGTTCCGCGTTCAAATCCAGCATTGGCCATAGCCGTTGTCCAGTCCTGTGTGGTGATGTCTGTAGCACCCTGAGTGAGAACTACCAGCTTGAAGTTATCCACACCAGCTACACATTCGCCTCCTCCATTCTGTTTATAACTGTAAGTAATGGTTACAGGTGAAGCATTTTGCAGTGTGAACACAGTACCATAGGTGGCCCAAGTATTACGATTGTCAACCTCTACCGTTTTACCAGCAACACTGACAGTGGCTTTAGCACTACCAGTATTGAGGTTTATAGCATCAAAGCTCAAACGATATACACCAGCAGGAATCTCCTTTGTCACCTGAGAAAGGGTGATATGAGCAGTGTTACCCCAGCGATAGCGAATCCAATATGTGTTTTTGCCACCATTTGTCGGCTGTTGCTTATCATAGAACTGGTTCCATTGAGTACAGGAACTATTCAGCGACGTCATGTCATTTTCATCGCCATTAGTATAAGTCACCGTCCAACCGGTTGGTTGGTAAATGTCACGGTCAGTTTTAGGTTTAGTGTAGGATGAATACTCCCCCTCGAAGTCTGCATTCGTAATGTACGTTGCCGTAACATCCTGCGCGAACAGATTACTCCCGCCTAACGTGAATAGGGCGAGTAATGCCAATAGTAATTATTGTTTCATTTTGTTTTGTTTAAGTTGTTAATAATTATATGAGTTTCTTGTTTCAAGTTTCTAGTTTGGAACCACAGATTTCACAGATCTCACGGATTGTTGTCACAGGTTGTCAAAGTTGTCTTCAACCTATTACCCACGGATTATGTTCGTCTGTCCCGTATGTCCTTTAACCACAGATTGCACGGATCTCTTATCTTTCTTCAAGAAGAGAATAGGAGAATTACTCCTTTGTTTCTTCTGTCTCTTCTGTCTCGTATGTCCTTTAAACACAGATTACACGGATTATGCAGATTGTCTCGTCTGTCTCTTCTGTACCGTCTGTCTCTTTTGTTCGCCAATTCGGCTGCAAAATTACTCAAAATATATTAGATGTTCGCGCGCAAAGCGCTGAGATACGCGAAACTTTAAGAATGTTTAACTGTCGTTACTGGTCTGTGGAAGGGTATTCATGGATATTTCTCTTGTAGCCCCCTAACTGCCAGACTAACACAAAGGATACGAAATCTCCAGAAAAACAAGCAAGAAATGTCCGCGTATCACAAGTATCTACACGGATTGTCGTCAGTCGCCTCGGCGAGAAATCTCACAAAATCTAATCAAAATCTTTCAAAATAAGATATACAAAACTGACGAAAAGTAGTAGTTTTTCATACGATTTTGTTCTCTTACGATTTGTTGAAACACTATCCACTATCCAGTTTTTGATGTAAACAATTGTGTGTCAGCGAGTTGCGAAGGTGGATAGTGTTCTAACTATCCGCGCGTGGATAGTGAAAATACTATCCACATCTGTAATGAATTGATAATCAGATTGTTGTGTTGATTTGTGGATAGTTGATAGTGATTTGAAAATTTTTTT
>OCTW011541734.1_pt1 | contig 14392 bp, 27 predicted proteins | sample 1539671 | NCBI WGS metagenome assembly OCTW01 (sample SAMN02144230, study PRJEB22623) | gut metagenome | biome: sheep rumen | host: Ovis aries | place: New Zealand
AAAGCTATTATAAGTACTATTGTTGGTATTATAATTTGAAATAATATCTTTTTATATTTAGGTTTTAATTTATTCATATTATTATCTCCATTCTTTATAAATATATGATATCACTTTATTTATAATTAATGTATTAATTTTTTAAAACAAATTTTGATTTTTTTGTTGACTTTTGTACTAACATATATGATAATGTGTATCTGAGAGAAGTATTCTATCTTATCATAAACTTCTACTACTTCTCTCCATTGGGCTTCCTACATAAGAGCCCTTTTTTATTGCTTATTATTCATATTTATAAAAACCATGAAGAATTAGTCTTCATGGTTTTTATATTTATTAATATGTTTATTTATTAAATCTATATCTTTAAAGTAATTAATACGCATTGCATCTTTTACTTCTTCTAATGTTTTATTAGCTTTTTCTTTTGCTTTATTAGATCCTTCTTCTAACATTTTATATACTTCATCAATATGAGATTCATAGTATTTACGTTTTTCTCTTATTGGAGTTAGTTCTCTTTCTAAAACGTTATATAAGAACTTCTTGATAAGAACATCTCCAACTCCACCTTTTTTATAGGCTGCTTTTAAAGCATCTAGATTTTCATATTCTCTTAGGAAATTAGTAAAATCTTCTTTAGTAGCAAATACATCTAAGTATGTGAATACTGTGTTTCCTTCTACTTTACCAGGGTCAGTCACATGAATATGATCTGGATCTGTATACATAGACATTACTTTTTCTTTTACTGTTTTAGAGTCATCTGCTAAGTAAATACCATTACCTAGTGATTTACTCATCTTTTGATTACCATCTATTCCTGGAAGTCTTAAAGCTTCTTTAGTAGTAGGTAGAACAGCTTCAGGTTCTACTAATACTTCTTTATTATATATTTTATTAAAGCTTCTAACTATTTCTCTTGCTTGCTCGATCATTGGTAATTGATCTATTCCTACAGGAATAATATTTGCTTTAAATGCAGTTATATCTGCTGTTTGGCTTATTGGATATGTTAGAAAACCTACTGGTATTGATTCTTCAAAACCACGCATTGTTATTTCACTTTTAACTGTTGGGTTTCTTTTTAATCTAGCTAGTGTTACTAGATTAGAATAGAAGAAAGTTAATTCAGTTAGAGCACTAACTTGTGATTGAACAAATATAGTAATCTTTTTAGGATCTAGACCTACTGATAGGTAGTCTAGGGCTACTTCTATAATATTTTCTCTTATCTTATCTGGATTATCGTAGTTATCTGTTAGAGCTTGTGCATCTGCAATCATTACATACATTTCATCAAAGTCACCTTTGTTTTGTAGTAACACACGATTTTTTAAAGAACCTACGTAGTGACCAATGTGAAGTCTTCCTGTTGGTCTATCTCCAGTTAATATAATTTTCTTTTGGTTTTCCATAATATCACTCCGTGTTTATATAATAACATAAAAAAGCACTTCTATGAGTGCTTTTTTTGTTATTAAACTAATTCTAGTCTTACTTCTAAAGCGTCATCACCGTGACGTTCAGCAATCTTAATGATTCTAGTATAACCGCCATTACGATCTTTATACTTTGGAGCTAGTTCATTAAATACTTTACTAACTACATTATTATCATTGTTAACGAATGCTAAAGCAAGTCTACGGCTTACTAAAGTACCTTTTTTACCATAAGTAATCATTTTATCTACGAATTTTCTAACTTCTTTAGCTCTTGCTTCAGTAGTTACAACATATCCGTTTTCTAAAACAGTCTTAGTTAGACCTGCTAAAATGCTTCTTCTAATTCTAGTTTCTCTACTTAATTTTCTATAGTTTGCCAAGTTCTTTCCTCCTATTCCTTAAATGAAAGTCCTAATTCTTTGACTTTATCTAATACTTCCTTAAGTGATTTCTTACCTAAGTTACGAATCTTTGTTACGTCAGATTCTTTTATATTGATTAAATCTTGAATTGTATGAATATTTGCTCTCTTTAAGCAGTTATATGCTCTTACTGAGAACTCGATTTCCTCGATTGGTGTTTCTAATGTCTTAGCACTATCGTCTACTTTCTTTTCGTCCATAATGCTTGTTACATTAGAGATATCATTGATATCAGCAATGATACGGAAGTGTTCAATTATAATCTTAGATGCTAAAGCCATACATTCTTCTGGAGTAATAGAACCATTAGTTGTTACTTCAACAGTTAATTTATCAAAATTTTCATTTTGACCTACACGAGCAGGATCAACTGTATAGTTAACGTTTTCTACTGGACTATATAAAGAATCGATTGCGATAACTTCTGGTTTATCAGAAGCAAATAATTTCTTATTTTCTTTTGAATCTACATATCCTTTTCCTGTATTTGTAGTTAAATCCATAGAAATTTTGCCACCTTCAACAAGGTTACAAATTACTAGATCTGGATTAACAATTTCTACATCTGGGTCATGACTAATCATACCAGCTGTAACAGGTCCTGGAGTGTTAGCTTCTAAATGCATAGTCTTAACACCTTCAGTGTGTTGTTTTAATACTACACTCTTAAGGTTTAAAACGATTGCAGTAACATCTTCATAAATACCTTCAATTTTTTGGAATTCATGTAATACTCCTGCAATTTTTACAGTTGTAATAGCAGCTCCTGGCATTGAAGATAACATAGTTCTTCTTAAAGCTGTTCCAAGTGTGTATCCGAATCCTTCTTCAAGTGGTTCTAATACAAATTTTCCATAGTTATTTGATTCTTGATATTCAGCAACTTTATAAGTTGGCTTTTCAAATTTAATCATAGATTAGACTTCCTTTCATTCTTAATTTCTTGGTTTCTTTGGTGGACGGCATCCATTGTGTGGTACTGGAGTTTCATCAACGATAGATGTAACTTCTAAACCTACAGCTTGTAATTCACGGATAGCATTTTCTCTACCTTGACCTAAGCCTTTAACAAAAATGTCAACCTTTTTAACACCAGCGTCCATAGCTGACTTTCCAGCAGCTTCTGCAGAAGTACCAGCAGCAAATGCTGTTTTCTTCTTAGAACCTTTATATCCAATAGTTCCAGCTGAAGCCCAAGAAATTACATTACCTTCTTTATCAGTGATTGATACGATTGTATTGTTGAATGTTGAATGAATGTGTGCAACGGCTTCAGGAATATTCTTTTTAACTTTTCTTTTTCTTCTATTATATGCCATAATTTATAGTTCCTTTCTACTTCTTCTTGTTTGCAACAACTTTACCCTTACCTTTTCTTGTACGGGCATTTCTACTAGTTCTTTGTCCTCTAACAGGAAGTCCTTTTTTGTGTCTAGTTCCTTCGTAAGAGTTAATTTCCATCTTTTCTTTGATGTTCATTTGAACTTCTCTTCTTAAGTCACCTTCTACAGTTAAAGTATCAATTTCTTTTCTTAATGAAGCAACTTCTTCTTCAGTTAAGTCTTTTACCTTTTTATCTGGGTCAACATTAGTATTAGCACAGATAGTGTTAGCTAAAGGTCTACCAATACCATAAATAGCAGTTAAACCGATATTTACGTGTTTATTATTTGGTAATTCGATATTCTTAATTCTTGCCATATTATTTTATAATCCTTTCTTTAATTAGCATCCTTGTACTTGTTTGTGTTTAGGGTTTTCACAGATTATCATGACTTTGCCATTTCTTCTGATAACCTTACACTTATTGCACATTGGTTTTACGCTTGATCTAACTTTCATAAATAACCTCCATTATCTATTTATCTTTTATTCCATGTTATACGCCCACGTGTTAAATCGTAAGGAGATAGTTCTATAGTGACTGTATCACCTGGTAGAATACGTATCATGTTAACGCGCATTTTACCAGAAACGTAGGCAGCTACAGTATATCCATTTGGAAGTTCTACTAAGTAATCTCCGCCTTTTAAGACTTCTTTTACTTTTCCTTCAACTTCTAATTTGTCAGATTTTTTGTTGTTATCAACATGTTTATCTTTAACAACATCTTTACTTTGTAAATTACTTTTTCTGTCATTTTTTTTGGCCATAAATTTTCTATTCTCCTGTCAACATACGATGTCCGTCTTCTGTAACAGCTACAGTATCTTCAAAATGTGCTGAGTATTTTCCATCTTCTGTTACAATTGTCCAACCATCGTCTAATTGTACTACATGTTTAGTACCTAAATTAAGCATAGGTTCAATTGCGATAACCATTCCTTTTTTTAGAACTGGACCTTTACCAGCTTCACCAAAGTTTGGTACGTCTGGATCTTCGTGCATTTCAGTTCCTATTCCATGTCCTACTAGTTCTTCAACTACCCCTAGTCCATGTTCGTGAGCATATTCTTCAATAGCATGTGAGATATCTCCAATGTGATTACCTGGTTTAACCATAGCAATTCCTCTTTGTAGTGCTTCATAGGTGTTTTTTACTAGGTCTTCTATCTCTTTACTTACTTCACCAATAATATATGTTCTTGTCATATCAGATTCATATCCATCTTTTCTTACTGTAAAATCTAGTTTTACAATATCACCATTTTTAAGCTTTCTATTTGATGGAATACCATGTACTACTTCATCATCTACTGATATACAAGCAGCGCCTGGAAATCCTTCATAGTTTAGGCATGATGGATAAGCACCATTATCTATAACAAACTTTTTTATAATATCGTCAATTTGTTTAGTAGTTACTCCTGGTTTTAAATGTTTTTCAGCTAACTTATGAGCTTCAGTATTTATTTTACCAGCAGCTGCCATTAATTCAATTTCTCTTTCACTTTTAATTGTTATCACTAATAATACTCCTTAAATCTTCTAAGGCCTTACTATTATCAACACTATTATTTTTAATAATATTATAATAACCTAATTCTTTATAGTAATTAATGATTGGTAGGGTATTTTTAGTATAAGAGTTATATCTATTTAAGTAACTTTCTTCGTTGTCATCATCTCTATGTACTAGAGCTGTACCACAGTTGTCACAAATGTTTTTAACTTTAGGTTTAAATTCATCAATGTTTTGATTAAATGATTCATGACAATTTGGACAGATAACTCTACCTGTTACTCTGTTTAGTAAAATGTCTTTATCAACATCAATACTAATTACATCGAAATCATTAATGCTTAATTCATTAAATATTTTTTGTAGTTCTTTAGCTTGATTAAGTGTTCTTGGGATTCCATCAAGTATAAATGATTTACCTTTAATAGATTCAAGTTTATCTTTAACAATTTCCATTATTAATTCATCACTTACAAGTCCACCAGAACTCATTATATTTTTCAAAGATTCATCAATCTTTGCTCTTTCACGTAGTATATCTCCAGTGGAGATTTGTACGTAGTTATAGTTTTTTACAAGATAAGCACTAAATGTGCCTTTCCCCGCCGCAGGGGGAGATAAGAAGATTACACTTCTCATCTACTTCACTCTCTTTCTGTGTGTATATTCTCTTGAAACTAAACCAGATTGAACTTGTTTATAAGTTTCAATAGCTACACCAACTACGATTAGAATACCAGTACCACCAATAGCTACAGATTTATCTAAACCTGAGATATTGCTGATTAAGATAGGCATTCCTGCTAAAACGGCAATAAAGATTGAACCTACAAGTGTTAAGCGAGAAACTATTTTGCTAATATGTTTAGCAGTTTCTTCACCTGGTCTTACACCTGGAATGTAGGCACCACTCTTATTTAAGTCTTTACTCATTTCTTCAGGATTCATTGCCATGAAGGTATAGAAATAACTGAAGAATATAATTAAAGCAATATATATAGCAAATCCAGTTGGACTTGTATACATAATATAATTATTAATAAAATCTATTGCATCAGTATTACCGATTACATTAACGATAATTGATGGAATAGTTAATAACATAGATGCAAAGATAACTGGCATAACGCCTGCATAGTTAATTCTTAATGGTAAGTAAGATTCCTTTGATTGATAAGAAGTAATAGTCTTATTCGCATATTGAATAGGAATTCTTCTTTCAGCTAAGGTAATCCATACAACACCTAGAATGACTAATACATAAACTAGAATGTATACTGCTAGAAGTATGTAACCTACCCATCCAGTATATGTTCCAGAAGTTATGAATGTGCTCCATACTGTTTGCATTGTTGCTGGAAGTGATAGGATAATTGAAGACATAATTAATAAACTTTGTCCATTTCCTACACCTTTATTTGTCATTTCATCACCTAACCAAAGTAGGAATGAAGTACCAGCAGTCATAATTAATGTTATCTTAATAATTTCTGTTATATCAGTTACTTGTAGAACGAACTTAGTTAATACGAATGCTTGAATAAAGGCAATTATAATACCTAAATATCTAGTAATTCTATTAATCTTTTGTCTTCCTACATATCCTTGTTCCTTTAATTCTTTAAAATAAGGAATTATATCCATTGTTAATAATTGTGTAATAATGGATGCATTGATATAAGGTGTAACGCCTAGACCAAAGATAGAGAATTTATCAAATCCACCACCACTCATTAGGTTAAATATACCTAAAAAGCCTAGGTCACCCATAAGTGTTTGGATCCATGGGGCAGCCCATGTGATAGTTATTCCAGTACCTATTGCATAAAATGATAGGATAGCTAGAGTAAATAAAATTCTATGTCTTAAGTCTTTTGCGTCTTTAGAGAAAATCTTAAAAGATTTTTTCATCTTAAATCACCTCTGTTTTTCCACCTGCATTTTCAATTTTTGTTATAGCTTCGTTAGAAAAACGATTTGCTTTAACTGTTAATTTCTTAGTAAGATTTCCACTTGCTAATACTTTAATACCAGCTAAAGATTTTTTGATGATTCCTTTTTCCTTTAAAACTTCAGGTGTAACTACGTCTCCATCATTAAAGAATTTATCTAAATCTCCAACGTTTACTGTTGCGTATTTAATAGCGAATTGAGTATTATTAAAACCTCTCTTTGGTAATCTTCTATATAAAGGAGATTGACCACCCATGAACCATGCGTTAATGCTAGATCCACTACGAGTTTTTTGACCCTTTTCACCACGTCCTGCAGTTTTACCTGTTCCTGAACCTGGTCCACGACCAACTCTTTTTACTTTTTTAATTTCGTATGATTTTGGTAAACTTTCTAATCTCATATTATAACTCCTCAACTTTCTTACCACGTAAAGCGGCTACTTTTTCTGGAGTTCTTAGTGATTTTAAAGCATCTAATGTAGCTTTAGCTACGTTAACTTTAGTGTTTGAACCAAGACTCTTTGATACGATATCTTTAACACCAGCAAGTTCTAATACAGCACGTGCAGAACCACCGGCAACAATTCCTGAACCTTCTTTTGCAGGTTTAACTAAAACTTTAGCTCTACCTACAGCTCCGATTGCTTCATGAGGAATAGTACGGCCTTCTTGAAGAGAAATACGAACTACGTTCTTATTTGCCATCTTTGATGCTTTAGAAATAGCATCAGAAGTTTCATTAGCTTTACCTGTACCAATTCCAACTAGACCTTTACGGTTACCAACAACAACTGTTGCTGAGAAACGGAAATGTCTACCACCCTTAGTAACTTTAGTTACTTTACCAAGGTTAATAACTCTTTCTTCAAGTAATTGTCTTTTTTGACGATTGTTATGTCTTTCAACTCTTGCCATTATTGTAACCTCCTAAAATTCTAGTCCTGCTTCTCTTGCAGCTTCTGCAAGTGCAGCAACACGTCCATGATATTGGTATCCACCTCTATCAAAGACAATAGTTTTAATCTTCTTATCTAAACATTTTTTAGCAATGTCAGTACCTACAGCCTTAGCGCCTTCGATATTTGAACCATTAACTTTTAATGCTAAAGAAGAAGAACTTACTAAAGTTACGCCGTTTACATCGTCGATAACTTGAGCATAAATTTGTTTATTTGATCTGAATACGTCTAATCTTGGCATTTCTGGAGTACCAGAAACTGTCTTTCTTACACGAGCGTGTCTTGCTAGACGTGTACTATTTTTTGAAACTTTCTTTATCATATTATCACCTACTTAGACGCTTTCTTGCCTTCTTTACGACGAATATGTTCATTCTTGTAACGGATACCTTTACCTTTATATGGTTCTGGTTTTCTTAACTTACGAACATTAGCCGCAAATTCAGCTACTTTTTGTTTATCTACACCTGAGATTTCGATTTCAGTTTGAGAAACTTCTTTAACAGAAAGTCCTTCTGGAACTGGAACGTTAACTGGGTGTGAGAAACCTGCATTAACACCAATTGTGTTACCTTTAACTTGGAAACGATAACCTACACCAACTATTTCAAGATTTTTAGTATAACCTTTGTCTAAACCAACAATCATGTTGTTGATGTTAGAATTAGCTGTGCCAACCATCATGTTAGCTTCAGCACTATCGTTTACAACGTTAGTTTCGATTGTGTTTTCATTAATAGCAACTTTAACTAAAGGTGAAACTTTTGTAGTTAATACATTGTTTCCCTTCTTTAAAGTTACAGTATTGTTAGTTAGGCTTGCTTCAATTCCAGCAGGAATTGTAAGAATTCTTTTTCCGATTCTACTCATAGGTTTTTCTTACTTACTACCAAATGTAAGCAAGTACTTCGCCTCCTAACTTATTAGCTCTTGCTTCTTTATCAGTCATAAGACCTTTAGAAGTAGAGATTATTGCAATTCCAAGTCCATTTAGAACGTAAGGAATTTCACTAGCTTTGGCATATACTCTTAAGCCAGATTTACTAATTCTCTTAAGACCACGGATTACTCTTTCTTTACGATCACCGTATTTAAGAGTTAAAAGCATTTTATCGCCTTTAGTGTTTGATTCATATTTGTAATCAGCAATGAATCCTTCACTCTTTAAGATTTCAGCGATACCTTTAGTCATTTTAGTGCCTAGTACTTCAACAGTATCATATTTTAATTCGTTAGCATTACGAATTCTTGTAAGCATATCTGCTATTTTATCTTCTACCATCATAGTTAATTTTCCTCCCTTCTATTACCAACTTGATTTAGTTACGCCTGGAATTTGTCCTTTATTTGCTAATTCTCTAAAGCAAATACGGCATAAATGATATTTACGTAGAACACCATGAGGTCTTCCACATCTTTCGCATCTTGTGTAAGCTCTTGTTGAGAACTTAGGTTTGCGAGATTGTTTAACTTTTAAACTTGTCTTAGCCATAGTGTTCCTCCTTAATTTCTAAAAGGCATTCCAAAGCCTTTAAGTAAGCTTAATGCTTCTCCATTAGTATTAGCAGTAGTTACGAATACGATATCCATACCTCTAATTTTTAATACGTTATCGAATACGATTTCTGGGAATACTAATTGATCTTTTAAGCCTAATGTGTAATTACCATGTCCATCAAAAGCATTTTTTGAAATACCATGGAAGTCACGTACACGAGGTAAAGTGATTTTAACTAGTTTTTCTAAGAAGTTGTACATATTTTCACCACGTAATGTAACTTTAACACCGATAGGTTGTCCTTCTCTTAACTTGAAGCCAGCGATTGACTTACGAGCACGAGTAACGATTCCCTTTTGTCCTGTGATAGCTGCAATTTCTTTTTCAACAGCATCTAAATATTTTTCATCAGTCTTAGCATCACCAACACCAACATTAATAACGATTTTTTCTAATTTTGGTACTTGCATTACTGATTTGTAATTATATTCCTTCTTTAAAGCAGGAATAATTTCCTTGTTATATAATTCTTTAAAAGTACTCATTTATTCCCACCTAGTCTTTCTTTTCTTTCTTTGTTGTTGATTTCTTTGTTGTTTTTTCTTCAGCTTTTACTTCTTTTTTAGCTGCAGCTTTTTTAGCTTCAACTTTCTTAACATTAGAAATGTTAATTGGTCTTTCTACTTCAATGATGCCACCATTAGCACCACTTGCATCTGGTTTAACGTGTTTTTTAACAACGTTGATACCTTCAACGATTACTCTATTTTCTTTTCTTAAAACTTTTGTTACCTTACCAGTCTTATTACGATCATCACCGGCGATAACTACAACTTCATCATTAATTTTAATCATAGATTTACCTCCTATAATACTTCGTTAGCAAGAGAAACAATCTTTGTGAAGTTTCTTTCTCTTAACTCTCTAGCAACTGGTCCAAGTACACGAGTTCCAACTGGTGTTAAATCATCCTTAATGATTACGCATGCGTTATCATCAAATTTGATTAGAGAACCGTCTTTTCTTCTAACGCCTTGTCTAGTTCTTACTATAACAGCGTTACATACTTTACCTTCTTTAACTGTTCCGTTAGGAATTGCTTTTTTAACAGTACATTTAACAATGTCGCCGATGCCAGCAGTTTTACGTTTAGAACCGCCCATACATCTAATAACTAGTACTTCTCTAGCACCTGAGTTATCTGCAACTTTTAATCTTGATTCTTGTTGGATCATAATTTAAGCCTCCTAAAGTTCTACAGCTTCAACTAGTACTTCTACAAGTTCATATCTCTTAGTTTTTGATAGAGGTCTTGTAGCTCTAATTTTTACTGTATCTCCTACTTTAGCAACATTCTTTTCATCATGTGCTGCGTATTTCTTAGAGTATTTTACTCTTTTACCATATAAAGGGTGTTTCTTGTGTGTTTCAACAAGTACAGTAATGGTTTTATCATTAGCTGATGAAACAACTTTACCAACTAATGTTGCTTGTAAATTCTTATTTTCCATTATTCGTTACCTCCCTTAATTTCTCTTTCCTTTAGAACAGTTAACATTCTTGCGATGTCTTTCTTTAAAACATGCATTTGGTGAGGCTTTTCTAAAGCACCACGAGCTTGTTTCATACGCATATCAAGTAACTCAGCTTTTGAGTCTTTAACTTTTTGCATTATTTCAGCATCAGTCATTTTACGAATTTCTTGTGCTTTCATTATTTAGCCTCCTTTTTAATTATTTTGCAAGGAACGGCAAGTTTGTGTGAAGCAAGTCTTAAAGCTTCTCTTGCAGTAGCTTCATCGATATCTCCAACTTCGAACATGATTTTGCCTTTTTTAACTACAGCAACATATTCTTCAACGTTACCTTTACCTTTACCTTGTCTAGTTTCTAATGGTTTTCTAGTTCTTGCTAGGTGTGGGAATATATTAATATAAGTTGTTCCACCACGTTTCATATAACGTGTCATGGCAATTCTTGCTGCTTCGATTTGTCTTGCAGAAATGTAATTACCTTCCATAGCAACTAAACCGTATTCACCAAATTGAAGTTCAGTGTTTCCTTTTGCATTACCTTCGTAAGATATTCTATGTGGTTTTCTATATTTAGTTCTCTTTGGCATTAACATTAGAATCACCGTCCTTTACTTCTTTACGATTATTTCTTTTTGCTTCAGGTTTAGCATCGTTATTTCTCTTATTTAAGATTTCTCCTTTGTAAACCCAAACTTTAACACCGATCTTACCATAAGTAGTAGCAGCAGTAGATGTTCCGTAGTCGATGTCAGCACGAAGAGTATGAAGAGGAACAGTTCCTTCTACATAGAATTCGCTACGAGCCATTTCAGCTCCATTTAAACGACCAGATACTAATGTTTTAATACCTTTAACGCCAGCTTTTCTAGCGTTTCTAATTGCACGTTTTTCAGCGCTTCTATAAGGAGCTCTGTTTTCAATTTGCATTGCAATTGAATCAGCAATTAATTGAGCATTTGTATCTGCTTCTTTAGATACGTCAACAATTGAAACTTTAGCGTCTTCGCCACAGTTTTTCTTAAGTTCGTCTCTTAATTTGTTGATATCTTCACCACCACGTCCGATGATTACACCAGGTTTAGCAGTGTTAATAGTGATTTCAGGACGACCATTTCTTCTTTCAATAATGATTGAAGCTACAGCAGCGTCTTTTAATCTTTTTGCTAAGAATTCTCTGATTTTAAGATCTTGGTTTAAATCTTTAGCATAATCAGACTTATTAGCATACCAATTTGAAGACCAAGTTTTATTTACACCTAATCTAAATCCAATAGGATTAACCTTTTGTCCCATAATTAAGCGCCTACCTTTCCATCACTAACTTTTACAACGATGTGAGAAGTTCTGTGATCATTTCTTGCAGTTCTTCCGTGAGAAGCCATTTTCATTCTCTTAAGAACGATACCTGGATTAACCATACATTCAGATACTCTTAAGTCTGCTTCTTTAGCGTTGAAATTATTTACAGCATTTGCTACAGCACTTTCAAGTACTTTAGAAATTAATCTACTTGATTTAGTGTTTGTAGTTGCTAGAATAGCACGAGCTTCACTAACACTCTTTGCTCTTATAAGATCAAGAGTCATACGAGCTTTACGTGGAGCAACCATTGCGTTTTTATGAATTGAATAAGTTTCCATTTAAAACCTCCTATTTCCCTTGTCCTGCGTGTCCGCCAAACTTACGAGTTAAAGCGAATTCACCTAATTTGTGTCCTACCATATCTTCAGTTACGAACACTGGAATAAATTCCTTACCATTGTGAACAGCTAATGTGTGTCCTACAAAGCTTGGGAAGATAGTTGAACGACGAGAATATGTCTTAACTACTTCTTTTTTGTTTGCAGCGTTAAGTGCATCAATTTTCTTTGCAAGACTTGCGTCAATGAAAGGACCTTTTTTTAAACTTCTTGCCATATTTTCACCTATTTCTTCCTTCTACTAACAATTAGCTTGTTAGAAGCTTTATTTCCTTTTCTAGTCTTATATCCTAGAGCTGGTTTACCCCAAGGTGTCATTGGTGACTTACGTCCTACTGGAGCACGTCCTTCACCACCACCATGTGGGTGGTCGTTAGGGTTCATTACAGAACCACGGTTAGTTGGTCTGATACCCATGTGGATTTTACGACCAGCTTTACCTAAGTTAACTAATGAGTAGTCAGCATTTCCAACTACACCAATAGTAGCCATACAGTTAGCTAATAATTTTCTTGTTTCACCTGATTGAAGACGAACCATAACGTACTTTCCTTCTTTACCAAGAATTTGAGCAGAAGTACCAGCAGCTCTACATAAGGCAGCTCCTGAACCTGGGTTCATTTCAATATTGTGAATTGTTGTACCTACAGGGATGTTTTCTAATGGTAGAGCGTTACCAACTTTGATATCAGCATCTTTACCATTTTCAATGATAGCTCCAACAACTAATCCTTCTGGTGCGATAATATATTTTTTTTCACCATCTAAATAGTTAATTAAAGCAATGTTAGCGTTTCTGTTTGGATCGTATTCGATAGATGCAACACGTCCTGTAACACCAACTTTATTTCTCTTGAAATCGATTACACGATATTTTCTTTTAGCGCCGCCACCAATGTGTCTAACAGTCATTTTACCTTGGTTATTACGGCCACCTGTTTTTCTTGCTTTTGCAAGTAATGATTTAGTAGGAGCAGTCTTAGTTAATACTTCATTAGCTAAAGTTGTCATACCACGACGTCCGTTAGTGGTTGGTTTATATGTTTTAATTGCCATATTTATCTACTCCTTTCCTTACATTTCAATTGAATTACCTTGTGCTAAGGTAACAATTGCTTTCTTATATGTTTTTGAGAAACCAGGTCTTCCACCTAATCTCTTAGCTTTTGGTTTAGTATTTAAAGTGTTAATCTTTAATACTTTAACACCGAAGTGTTTTTCAATTTCACTCTTAATTTGAGTTTTTGTAGCTCTCTTGTCTACTTTGAATGTATATACACCATTCTCATTACCTTTATAACTTTTTTCAGTTATAACTGGTCCTAAAATAATATCTGGATTACGCATTTTCACTCTCTCCTTCAATTAATTTTAAGGCACCCTCATCCATAACTAATGTATCAGCGTTAACGATGTCATAAACATTAATTTCGTCAACTAAGATGTGATAAGCATATGGTAAGTTACGAGAAGCCATGAATAGATTTTCGCAATCTTCAGATGTTACGAATAATACTTTGCCTTCTAATTTTGCCTTTTCAATTATTGCAGTTAAGTCTTTTGTCTTTAGAGTTGGTAATTCTAAAGAATCAAATACAACTAACTTCTTGTTTGCAGCTTTGTCAGCTAAAGCACTAACTAAAGCTAATGATCTTTCTTTCTTGTTAATCTTGAAAGAATAATCTCTTGGTTTAACACCATGTGGTACTCCACCGCCTACATATTGAGTAGCTCTAATAGAACCTTGTCTTGCGTTACCAGTACCTTTTTGTTTATAAGGTTTACGACCACCACCAGAAACTTCGCTTCTGTTTTTAGTCTTTCTTGTACCTTGTCTTGTAGCGTTAAGTTGAAGACGAATCATCTTCTTAACGGCACTTTCGTTCACTTCAGCACCCCAAATAGAATCATCTAAAGTGATGTCATGAACTTTTTCTAATTTTAAGTTTTTAACTTCAATCTTTGCCATAATAT
>OCTW011489344.1_pt1 | contig 14390 bp, 14 predicted proteins | sample 1539671 | NCBI WGS metagenome assembly OCTW01 (sample SAMN02144230, study PRJEB22623) | gut metagenome | biome: sheep rumen | host: Ovis aries | place: New Zealand
GTAATCGACTACTTACAGTTAGTTACTACAGGTGGAAGAGTAGAATCAAGACAAGTCGAAGTATCAGAAATATCTCGTAGTTTTAAACAAATGGCAATGGAATTAAAAGTACCAGTTATAGCACTTGCTCAGCTTTCACGTAACGCTGAAAAACGTGACTCTAACCAACCAAGACTTGCAGACTTAAGAGAATCAGGTTCAATCGAGCAAGATGCAGATATCGTTCTATTCTTAAATAGAGCAGATTACTATGAAGCTAAATCAGCTGATACAAGTAAGAATAAAGTAGTACCTACTGATGTAATTATAGCTAAGAACCGTGCAGGTTCTTCAGATTTAATTCAAGTATTATTCGAATTAAATATGTCTTCATTTAAAAATTACACACCAGTAGAAATAGATGGGGTTTAGAAAGGTAGATAATGAAAAAAGAAAAACTAGCCTCCCTAGTTGTGATAATAATACTAACAATTGGAATGATATTTACAATGGGAAGTAGAAATAACAATAATCCAAAAAGTGTATACGAAGTATTTCTTAATGGAGAAAGAATAGGTCTTGTTGATAACAAAGAATCACTTCTTAACATGATAAACCAAGAACAACAAGACATTAAAGATAAATATAATGTTAATAAAGTATACCCACCAAATGGATTCCACATAGAAAACTATATAACTTATAACGAAAAAATAAGCTCTGCAGAAGAGATCTATAAAAAGATTCAAAAACAAAGTGACTTTACTATAGAAGGTTATATTATAAGTATAAAAAAACAAAAGACTGAAAACGAAGAAGAAAAAACAACTAAGATATATGTACTAGATGACAATGTATTTAAAGATGCAGAAAAAAACTTAGTACTAACATTTGTAGATGAAGATACCTATAATGCTTACATGACTAATACTCAAGAAGAAATAAAAACAACAGGGTCTTTAGTAAAACATATGGAATTTGCAGAAACTGTAACTATAAAAGAAGGATATATTCCATCAAGTGATAAGATATTTACAGACTCAAAAGAATTAACAAAATATTTACTATATGGAACTACAGAACAAACTTCTACATATACAGTTAAACAAGGTGATACTCTTCAAAGTATAGCTCAAGCATCTAAATTAAATGTAAGAGAATTATTAATTGCAAACCCAGAGTATCGCGCAGAAAACGCAGTATTAGCTATTGGAGATACAGTAAGAAATGACATCATTAATCCAATACTAAATCTATATGAAGAAGTAAAAGTAATAGAAGACGTAGAACAAGCTTATACAAAAACTACTATAACAGATTCATCCCTAGCTTATGGTAAATCAGAGGTAGTTCAAAATGGTGTAACAGGTATTAATAGAATTACTCAAGAATTACGTATAATAAACGGAGAACGTTCTCAAGAAACAAACGTTATAGCAACTCAAGTAATAAGAGAAATGGTAGAAGAAATAACTAAAGTAGGACAAAAACAAACATACAACTGGGGTGGCTCAAGAACTGGTGGATATGTAGATACTGGTCTAGACTGGGGTTGGCCAACAAACCAAGGATATATCATTACTACAGACTACGAGTATCGTTGGGGCTCATTCCATAATGCCATAGATATTTCAGGTACAGGTTGCGGTTCACCAATATATGCCACAAGACCTGGTACAGTAGTTGCAACATACACAGCATGTGCAAATACTGGTTGGTATGGTTCTATGTGTGGTGGTTCATATGGTAACTATGTAGTTATTAAACATGAGAATAACTTCTACACAATGAATGCCCACCTTTATCAAAATGTTCAAGTAAGTCCTGGTCAAACAGTTCAAAGAGGCCAAGTAATTGGTTACATGGGTTCATCTGGATCTTCAACTGGTTGCCACTTACACTACGGCTTATCTTATGGTTATCCAGATAACGGTGGTACATGGTATAACCCATGGAGTATGTATAGATGAGATGCTTTGTCTTAGCAAGTGGTTCTGAAGGTAACTCCACTTACATAGAAATAAATGACCACAAAATACTAATAGACATGGGAAAAAATGCTAAATATATAAAAGATAAATTAAAAGAAATAAATGTTGATCCAAGTAGTATAGATACTATTCTAATTAGTCATACTCACGATGATCATACATCAGCTCTAAAGACCTTTATAAGGTCTTTTCATCCTAATATATATTTAACAGAAAAAATGTACTATGAACTAGATTATCTAAAAGAATATGAAAATGTAATAATCTATAACGATGATATATATCTAGATGATATTTATATTGATGCAATAAGAGTAAGCCATGATGCTCCAGATGCAAGAAACTTTATTCTTAAAACTAATAAAGAAAAATTAGTGTATATAACAGACACAGGTTATCTACATAGAAAATACTTTAATAAGTTAAAAGATGCAGACTATTATTTATTTGAAAGTAATCATGATATAGAAACTTTATTAAATGGCCCATATCCTAAATTCTTAAAAATAAGAGTATCAGGAACAGTAGGACATTTAAATAACAAAGACGCATCTTTTTACTTAACTAAACTAGTAGGTAGTAATACTAAGAAGATAGTTCTAACACATTTAAGTAAAACAAATAATAAAGAAGAACTAGCAATTAACATGTTAGAAGAAACATTTAAAGAATATGAACTAGAACTACCACCACATGTATGTGCTAAACAAAATGAAGTAGTCGAGGTAGTAAATGATTAGGATTATATGCGTAGGAAAATTAAAAGAAAATTATTTAAAAGAATTAGTAGATGATTACCTAAAACGAATCTCTAAATATCATCAAATAAAACTAATAGAATTAAAAGACTCTAATATGTTAGATGAATCAAAAGAAATACTTAAAACTATAGATAATAAGGACTTCGTAATAACCCTAGAAATAGAAGGAAAACAAATGTCATCTATAGAACTAGCATCTATTCTAGATAAACAATTTATCTATAATCCTGTTATAGACTTTGTTATAGGTGGAAGTGATGGACTAGATAAAAGTGTTAAAGAAAGAAGCAACTTAGCAATATCATTTTCTCACATTACTTTCCCACATGGTCTATTCAGAGGTATATTACTTGAACAGATATATCGTTCAATGAAAATAAATAACAACGAATCATATCATAAATAAGATGCAGTAATGCATCTTTTTCTATGTTATTATATATAAAGAAAAAGGTGATTACATGATAGGTAATGATTGGGATAACATTCTAAAAGATACATTTGAATCTAATTATTATAAAGACTTACATAATAAAGTATTAGAAGAATATAAAACTAAAACTATATTTCCAGAATATAATAATATCTTTAATGCTTTAAAACTAACTCCATATAATAACGTTAAAGTAGTTATAGTTGGCCAAGATCCATATCATGGAGTAGGTGAAGCAATGGGCTTATCTTTCTCAGTTAATAAGGGTATAAAGCTACCACCATCACTTAAAAACATCTATAAAGAGTTAGAAAGTGACTTAGGTATTCCACCAAGACTTGATGGAGATTTAACTAATTGGGCAAGAGAAGGAGTGCTACTTATTAACTCAGTACTAACTGTAGAAAAAGACTTACCAGCATCTCATAAAAACCTAGGATGGGAACATATAACTGATGAAATAATATCTAAAATAAATGAAAAAGATACTCCAGTAGTATTTATTCTATGGGGAAACTTTGCTATATCTAAATCTAGTTTAATAACTAATCCTAAACACTTAGTTATAACATCTCCTCATCCATCTCCATTCTCAGCAAGAAAAGGTTTCTTTGGATCAAAACCATTCTCTAAAACTAATGACTTTCTAATTAAAAACAATATAAAACCAATAGATTTTTCTAAATAAAAAAAGATTGCTTAAAGCAATCTTTTTATAGTTTAAAATCAGTTACAATATCATCAGTCATATCTTTTCCATCAAAGAAAGGTTTAACCTTAAATCCATGTAACTTAGCAATTATATTATGTGGAAATCTTCTAATAAAACTATTTAAAGAATTCATCTGAGTATTATAGTAACCTATACTTGCATCTAGCTTTTCATCTATTTCTCTAAATTCTTGTAGTATTTCCTTTGCATTCTCATTATCGTTTAATCCTTTTTCATCATTAAATATATTTTTAATTAAACCTTCAGCTTCATTTAACTTTCTTTCTAAATCAAAATTAGAAATACTATTGCTTTCAATTTCAGTGTATTCCTTCAAATAATCACTCTTAGTTTTAACATTATTTTTAATAACGTCATCACTTCTTTTAACTAAATCAAACTTACTTCTTAAATCCTCATCAATTAAAGATTCTACATGTTCAATCTTAGTTCTAGCATATTGTAATTTATTAAAAACACTTATATAAAAAATAGATATTAAAGCTACAAGAGCTACTATAATTAAAATAATTCCAACAATACCCATATTATTATCATCTACTTTCAAATATATTTTATTATAAAAGAAATTTAAGAACAAGTAAAAACATGATATTATAAATATAGGTGATAATATGAAGATTAGCACTATTATAAATGGACCTTTAGAAGAAAACTGTTACATATTATCTAAAGATAATAATGCCTTAATAATTGATCCTGGAAGTGAAGCAAAAAGAATAATTGAGTCTTTAGAAGGATTAAATGTTAAAGGTATATTAGTAACACATCACCATGATGATCATATAGGAGCTCTAAAAGAACTAGAAGAATACTATAACTTAAAAGAAAATACCACTAGTTACTTTGACTACGAAGTTATAGAAACTAAAGGACATACATCTGATTCTAAATGTTACTACTTTAAAGAAATTAATTCTATATTTGTAGGAGATTTTATATTTAAAGATGGAATAGGTAGAACTGACTTAGGCGGAAATGATAAAGAAATGAAAGAATCACTTATTAATTTTATTAATAGATTTAATAAAGATGTGGTTTTATATCCTGGTCATGGAGATTCTACTACTTTAGGTGAAGAAATAGATAGTATTAAATATATGATGGAGGTTTACTTATGAAAAAGTTTAAAGCAACATTTAATCCAAAGCTTTTTATTAAAAACATATTAATAGCAATAACTGGATATTTTATTGCAGCATTAGGTTATAATATGTTTTTAGTGCCTAATAACTTAGTAGTAGGTGGAGTATCTGGTCTTGCCATTGTATTTAAATCACTATATGGATGGGATACAGAAACAGTACTATTAGTAGGAGATACAATACTAATACTATTAAGTATGTTACTACTAAATAAAAGAAGTACTTTAATATCTTTACTTGGATCATTTGCTTTTCCAGCATTTGTATTTATGACTAAAGGACTAGCAAATAACTTACTCCCATATTTCACTTTTGATGATAAGGTAGTACTTGCTTTAGTTGCTGGTTTATCAACAGGTCTTGGTTATGCACTAATATATAAGGTTGGATATGACACAGGTGGTTCAGACATAATATTTAATATTATTAGAAAATACTTGAAGACTAGCCAAGGAGATGCAAACTTCATATCTCATATACTTATTATTCTATTAGGTACAGTAGTATTTGGTGTTAATAAGTCTGTATATGCAATAATTATTTTATTTATTAATAGTTTTGTTATTAATAAATTAACTATTGGTATATCAGATACTAAACTATTCTTAGTAACTTCTAATAATCATGAAATGGTAAGAGAATATATTATAAATGAATTAAATACAGGTGTTACTATCTTAGAAGCTAAAGGTGGTTTCTTAAAGAAGGAAAACCCAGTACTAATGGTAGTAGTACCAAATAAAGATTACTATTTATTTAAAGAAAGAATACTTGAAATTGATGAAGATGCATTCATAACAGTAACTGACTGTTATGAAGTAGAAAATGGTAAAAGAAATAAAAATATACTAGAAATATAAAGAACTTTTAGGTTCTTTTTTTCGTTTCTTTAATAAATATCCTATTTATGATAAAATACCCTAAAGAAAGAGGAAGAGTTCTATGAAAAAGATATGTATGATTGTATTAGATGGCTTTGGCTATTCTAACAATAAACTTGGAAATGCAGTAAACCTAGCACCTCCAATAAACTTTCTTGAATTACTAAAAAAATATCCACACTCTAGCTTGCATGCATCAGGTAAGTATGTAGGCCTAGATGATGATGAAGCACCAACATGTAAGTTATCTTTTCTTACTCTTGGAGCAGGAAGATTAATTAAAAGAGATAATACTATAGTAAGTGAATTTCTAGATAACCCATATGTTAATAATACATATAAAACATTAATTGCAGATGCAGAATCAACTGGTAATGCCCTACACGTTATCGGATTATTATCTAATGCAAAAAGAGTATCTAACATAGAACACTTTCTAAAACTACTAGATTCTTTAAAAGGAAAAGAAATAAATTTATACTTTCATTTAATAAGTGATGGCTTAGACTGTGAAGAAAAAGCTATCTATACATTTATAACTACTCTTGAAAATAAAATTAAAGAAGTAGGAGTAGGCAAGATTGCTTCTATCACAGGTAGAAGATTTGCCATGGACTCTGAACAAGACTATGAAAAAACAAAACGTTTCTATGACTTAATAACTAAAGGTATAGGCTTCATGGGTTCTTCAATACCTTTAATTATTCAAAAGTGTTATCAAGAAGGTATAACTGACCAAGCCCTACCTCCAATTAAAACTGATAACTATGAACCAATTAAAGAAAATGATTCAATATTATTCTTAAACTATGAAAACACATTCGATATTCAAATACTTGAATCTCTAACTAAGAATGATTTTGATAACTTTAAAACTCAAGAAGACTTTAATCCATACATCTATACATTATTTCCAGTACCAAAAATTAAAACTAATTACTTCTTAGAAAAACAAAAAATAAATAATAACCTAGGAGTATATTTATCTAAACTAGGATTAACTCAAGCAAGAATTGCAGAAAACTATAAATTTGAACATGTAACATATTATTTTGATGGAGAGTCTTCATCTTCCCTAGAAGGTGCAACTAAGTTTAACGTTCCATCAAGAGAAGAATCTGAATGCGTTAAAAATCCTGAAATGTCAGCAGTAGAAATAACAAAGAAAATCACTAACGCTATGAAAAAAGACTATGACTTTATTTTAGCTGACTTTGCAAACCCAGATATTCTAGCTCACACAGGTAACCTAGATGCCACAATAAAAGGATGTGTTGCAGTAGACCTTTGTCTTAAAATGATAAAAGAAGAAGCTGACGATAACTTCTATACATTAGTAATTTTAGGAGACCATGGTAATGCAGATCAAATGTTAGATGAAAAAGGAAACCCAAATAGAACACATACAACATCAGACGTACCATTTATTATTACTGATGAAAAAGTAACTCTAGAAGAAACAGGTACAATAGCCCAAGTAGCTCCAACTATTCTTAAATACATGGATATAGCTATTCCAAAAGAAATGTCTGAATCAGGAGTAATAATAAAATAAAAGAAAGGAGGCATCTAAATGACCTTTGCAACTAGACTAAAAGAAGAAATCTGTTCCAATAAAGTAAAAAGATTAGAAGCTTTAGCAGAAATACAATCAATAATAAGATATGATGCCGACTTAAAAGATAACGCTATTCAAGTAAGCTTTGAAAATGGAAAAGTAGCAAGAAGAGTATATGAAGACTTAAAGTCTATCTTTAATATAAGTCCTCATATAATAATAAGAACTCAAAAAAGAATGCGTTATAGAACTATATACATCTTAGAAATAAAAGAAGAATATAAAACTATACTAAATCGTTTAAATATAATAGATAAAGATGGTAATTTATTACCTATGAGAAGAAATAACTTGTCTTCACCTTCTGAAATGGCATCATTTATACGTGGTGCATTCTTATCTGTAGGTTCTATAAATGACCCATCTAAATCAGGTTATCACTTAGAATTCGTATTTGAAAGTGAAGTAGATGCTTTATTTGTATCTAACTTACTTCATGAAATGAACTTTAATTCTAAGGTAACTAAAAGAAAAGAAAAATACATGGTATATCTAAAATCATCTGAAGAAATCTCGGATATGATAAGAATGTTTGAATCTCCAGAATCTTTATTCTACTTTGAAGATATAAGAATCTATAGAGATCATAAAAACATGGTAAATAGATTAAATAATTGTGATATTGCAAACGAAGAAAAAACTATTACAACAGGTAAAAAACAATTAGAAGAAATAGAATACTTAAAAGAAAATGATTTACTAGATCTATTAGATGATAAAACTAAATATATAGTAGAACTAAGATGTAAGTATCCAGAAGATTCTTATCAAGAACTAGCTGATAAACTAGAAGAAGAATATAGTATTAAAGTATCTAAAAGCTTTGTAAATCACCATTTTATAAAAATGAGAGATTTAATAAGAAGACATAAAGAAATAGATAAAAGAAATGAGTAACTATAAGTTACTCATTTTTAAGTGTCTACTAGTTTAATATATTGTTTAAAAATAAACTAAAAGATGTTAAACTACTAATAGTAAAAGGGTATGTGATAATATGCAAAATGTAACAATAACTTATAAATCAAAGAAAAAAGAATTCAAACTAGGTACAGAATTCTATGAAGTAGCTAGATCTTTCGAAGTAAAAGACGCTATAGCTATTAAAATAGGAAATGATATTAAAGAACTATCTAGTAAAGTAGAAGAAGACGCTAAGATTAACTTTATAAATATAAAAGACTTTGCCGGATATAAAATGTACCAATCAGGTTTAAAGTTCTTATTCTTAGTATCTGCAAGAGAAGCCTTCCCTGGATGTGAAGTAAGATTCTTACACTCAGTACCAAAAGGAATTCTATGTGAAGTAGTAACTGATAAAACTTTAACAAGCTTAGATGTATCTGAAATAAAAGGCAAAATGGCATCAAATGTATCAGCTAACCATAAATTTAAAAAATATAACATAGAAGTAAAAGACGCCCATGATTACTATACAGCTGAAAAAGAAACTGAAAAAGCTAATAACTTATTAACAGTATCTAATAATATAGTAACAATGTATAAATTAAAAGATGAACTAAACTACTTCTATACTCTAATGCCATACAGTACTGAAGTAATTAATAAGTATGATTTAGTATTCCTAGGAAGAAATAGAATAGTTATAGTTTGTCCATCTAATACAACAAATGGTATTATTCCAGAATATGTACACTATGAAAATATTGTTTCTAACTTCATGAATAGTAAAAAATGGTTAAGAAGAATGGGAGCTACTTACTTATCTAACATGAATGATTTAGTAAGTTCAGGAAAGATTAAAGATTTCATTGAAGCAAACGAACTTACATTCCAACACGATATTGCTAAAGCCTGTGAAAATGTAATGAGTATGCGTGATGTTAGATTAATACTTATTGCAGGTCCATCTTCATCTGGTAAAACAACTACTATGAAACGTTTTAGAACAGAACTAATACAAAGAGGATATAACGTAATTGGTTTATCAACAGATGATTACTTTGTTGATAGAGACAAGAGCCCTAAAGATGCTAAAGGTAACTATGACTTTGAATGCTTACAAGCAATTGACTTAGAACTATTAAATAAAACATTAAAAGACTTATTAGATGGTAAAGAAGTAGAAATACCAGAATATGACTTTATAAATGGTAAACAACAATTTAAAGGTAGAAAAGAAAAACTAACAAATAATACATTTATATTAATTGAAGGTCTACACTGTCTAAACGATGAATTAATACCATTCATAGAAGATAAATATAAATATAAAATATACTTAAGTCCATTTATACCTCTAAATATAGATAGACATAACTATATTTCAACTCTAGACTTAAGATTAATAAGAAGAATAGTAAGAGACTTCTGGACAAGAGGTAGAAGTGTAGAACAAACTATTAATGATTGGCAACAAGTAAGAGCTGGAGAAGAAAACTATATATTCCCATATGTATATCAAGCAGACACTATAGTAAATACTGCTCTAGCATATGAAGTAGGCGTATTAAAAGTATTTGTAACACCATTACTTCATTCAGTATCTATTGATTCACCATACTATACAGAATCAAGAAGATTATTAAATTACTTACAAAACTTTTATACAATCCCTGGTAAAGATGTACCAGATGATTCAATTCTAAGAGAATTTATTGGAAGGAGATAATAATGATAAGAGTAGCAATAAATGGATTTGGAAGAATTGGAAGATTAGCTTTTAGAGAAATGATTACATCTAATAAATTTGATGTAGTAGCTATAAACGACTTATCAACACCTGAAGAACTAGCATATTTATTAAAATATGACACAAATCATAGATCATTTCATAAAAATGAAATATCTTTCACTGAAGACTCAATTCTAATAGGTGGAGTAAAAAAAATAAAAATATATAAAGAACAAGATCCGGAGATTCTTCCTTGGAAAGACTTACAAGTAGATCTAGTACTAGAATGTACAGGAAGATTTACTAAAGTAGAAGATGCTAAAAAGCATATTAATGCAGGTGCTAAGAAAGTATTAATTTCTGCTCCAGCTAAAGGTGAATGTAAAACTATAGTTTATGGAGTAAACGATAATACTTTAGATGGAACTGAAGAAATAGTTTCAGCTGCATCTTGTACTACTAACTGTCTTGCTCCAGTACTTAAAGTATTAGTTGATAACTATGGAGTAAAAAAAGGATTTATGACTACAATCCATGCTTATACTAACGATCAAGCAACCCTAGATATAGCTCATAAAAAAGGTATAAGTGAAAGAAGAGGAAGAGCATGTGCTGCAAACATTGTACCAACTTCAACAGGTGCTGCAAAAGCTATAGATAAAGTAATACCAGAATTAAAAGGATTACTAGATGGAGTAGCTTATCGTGTTCCAGTACCAGATGGTTCTATGATTGATTTATGCTTAGAATTAAATACAAAAGTAACTAAAGAAATGATTAACGATTGCTTAAAGAAAAATGAATCAGTATGTCTAGTTACTACTAACGATCCAGTAGTTTCTACAGATGTACTAGGTGAAAAAACTGGTGCTTTAGTAGACCTTGGTTTAACTAAAGTTATTGAAACACCTACAGGTGACTTAGTTAAAGTTGTAGCTTGGTATGATAACGAAATGGGCTACACTTCACAAATGATGCGTACCGCATATTCACTATTTAAATAGTAAAGGAGGAAATACATGTATTTCCTTTTTTTAAATATTTATATATAATTAATTAAGGTAAGGTGACTATAAATGAAAAAAAGATTACAAAACACAGATGTCAAAAATAAAACAGTTGTACTAAGAGTAGACTATAACGTTCCAATGAGAAACAATCAAATTCTAGATGACTCTAAAATAAAAGAAACTCTAGAAACTATTAACTATCTATTAGATCAAAACTGTAAGATAGTAATATTAAGTCACTTAGGAAAGGTAAAAACAGAAAAAGACAAAGAAACTAAGAGTCTAAGACCAGTTGGAGAAAGATTATCTAGCTTACTAGGTAGAGAAGTTTATTTCTCTGAATTGAATTATGGAATAGAGGTATATCAAAGAGTTAAAGCGTTAAAACCACAAGAATTAATTCTTCTAGAAAACACAAGATTCTTAGATTTACCAAATAAATTAGAATCTAACTGCGATCCTCAATTATCTGAGTTCTTTGCTTCCCTTGGAGATGTATTTGTAAATGATGCCTTTGCGTCATCTCATAGAAAACATGCATCTACCTATGGTATCTCAATGTATTTAGAAACTTGTATAGGTTTTCTAATGCAAAAAGAAATTGATGCAATAGATAAATATATTATGAATGCAACACATCCATTTACAATAGTAATGGGTGGCTCAAAAATAGATGATAAATTATCTCTAATAAAGAATTTATTACCTAAATGTGATCATATGTTACTAGGTGGTGGTATAGCTAACTCTGCACTATATGCTCTAGGTTTTGAAGTAGGTGAATCCCTAGTTAACGATGATCCTGAAATAGTTAAAGAGATACAAGATCTATTATTAAAATATAAAGATAAAATTGTATTACCATTCGATGCAATAGTAGGTTCTACATATGATCCTAACTATGTTAAATATAAAAGAATAAATGAAATCGGTAAAAACGATATGATAAATGACATAGGTACTATAACTCTACAAGAATATGAAAAAATTATTAATCAAAGTAGTACTATATTTATAAATGGAACAATGGGTATCTATGAAGATATCAAATTTGCAAATGGTACTAAAGAATTACTAAGTATATTAGCTAGATCTAATAAAACAGTAATTGCAGGTGGAGGAGATGCAGCTTCTTCTGTAAAGAACTTAGGCTATAAAGATAAACTAACTTATGTATGTTCAGGTGGAGGAGCAACTCTTGAATATATTTCTCTTGGTCATTTAAAAGCTTTAGAAAATGTAAAAGATGAAGAAGAGGTAGAAACTTTAGAAATATGAAAGAAATAATATGCAATCTAAAGATGCATCATAATCTAAAAGAAATATTAGATTATAAAAAGAATATTATTAATCAAGATAAGTATAAATTATTGCTAGCAGCTCCAAGCATATACTTAACTTTACTACACGATAAAAAATATGACTTACTAAGTGAGTATGTATCAGGAAAAAATTATAAAGATAACACAGGTGCAATAAGCGCAGAATCTCTAAAATCAATAGATGTAAAAGGTTCTATAATTGCACATAAAGAAGATCCATCTCCATTTGTAGAAAAGATTAGTAAAGCAAAAGAATTACTATCTAATAAAATGAAAAGTTATATTATAATTTCCGAAACAAAAAATGAATATGACTATCAATACACAATAGATAAATTACTTGGTCAAATAAGAGCAATACTAAGTCCAATACCTCCAAAGTATTATAAAAATATTACATTTATATATATGCCATCATGGTTAAATAATAAAGATGATGCAATAGATATAGATTATTTAAAACTGGTTATTAACAAGCTTAAAATAGAAACAGAAAATGACTATGGTAAACCATTTAAATTTATATACGGAGGTAATTTGGATAAGACTAATGCTAGTAAGTATTTAGATGAAGATATTTTAGATGGAATACTACTAGAAGAATCTATATTTGATGTTAATAATCTAAATGAAATACTAAAAGAATCTAAGAAATAGATTCTTTTTTCTTGACAATTATTCTATTTTTTACTATTTTAATAAACAACTGCATGCATTAAATAGAAGGGGTAATTAATGCAAAAACTAAATATAATCGTCATAGATGGCGATAAAAAACATAACGAAACAATAAACAAATTCTTTAAAGGCGACGATAAAATAAAAATATTAAAATTTATAGAAAATGGAAAAGAAGCCTTAGAATATATTAAAGAAAATAGGGAATCTATAGACTTAATAGTAATGGATATCTTACTTAAAGAAGTAGATGGAATATCCATTCTTGAACACTTATTAACACTTGAAAAGAAAATACCAGTAATAATAACAACTGAATATAACATGCCTTATTTATTACAAAATGCTAAAACTCTAGGTATTAACTATTACATGTTAAAACCAATTAACCTAAATTCTCTAAGAAGTAGAATATTTTTAAGTGCTTCAAATCATAAAGAAGACCTAGAAAAACAAAGGATAGAAGAAACAGAATTAGAATTTAAAATATCATTTCTCCTACATAAACTAGGAATATCATCTAAAATGAAAGGCTATAGATACTTAAAAAAAGGAATTGGCTTATTATATAAAACACCAGAAGGTAACTATAACCTAACAAACTATACTTATAAATACTTAGCAAATTACTATAACTCAACAAAAGACGCTATAGAAAAATCAATAAGAGTATCTATAGAAAATGGCTTTGATAAAAGTGATAAAAAAGTAACACAATACTTATTTGGTAACTCTATTAATAACTATAAAAATAAACCTACAAATGCAGAATTCATGTACACAATAGTAGAAGCTTTAAGAATTAATAATCCAATACTCCAAGAAATATAGATTATATTTATAAAAACCTCCTCATTTGTTATAATTTATACATGAGGAGGTTTTTATATAAGTTAATCTCTCTAACTAAAATATAAAAAGGAAATAATATGAAAAAAGACAAAATACTTGCTTATTTATTAATGGCACTACCAATAATAGATTTCATATCTGGTGCATTAACATGGAATAATATGCCTAATATTGGCTTAATATTTAAAGTATTAATTCTGTGTTTCGCTACATACTACTTATTAAAATCTAAAGATAAAAAGATATATATAACTCTAGGAATTATATTTATCTATTCACTTATAACATCTATATTTTACTTATTAACAAATAGATCAATTCTAATAAATGAAGTATCTAACATAATAAAATT
>OCTW011614502.1_pt1 | contig 14386 bp, 8 predicted proteins | sample 1539671 | NCBI WGS metagenome assembly OCTW01 (sample SAMN02144230, study PRJEB22623) | gut metagenome | biome: sheep rumen | host: Ovis aries | place: New Zealand
GGAAGCGAAGCCGACTGTGGTGTTGAGAATGTTGACGAGGATGAAGTTGCGCTTTTCGTTGATGGACAGCGATCCTTCCTCAAGTTTGACAGGAATCACGGAAGACTTGCCGCTCAGCGCGGAAATGACGGTAGACGGATCCCACTCAAGTCTCGCGCGGGCTGTCATATCTTCAGCCTTGAAAGAAACTGAGTTGCTCTCAAAACTGTATGCCGAAGCTGAGAGCGGTTTGTAGCTTGTCTCGTTTTCGGTATTGTAGGTGTCGAGAGACTCCTGGCTGACACTCAGGGTGGCCGTAGCCGCCTGAGTGCCCTTGCCGGCCTTGAGAACCGTCACGTCGAAGCCTCCGGCGTGGACGGACACGGGCACCACCTGCTCGTCGAAGACCAGGGAGAGGGTGTCGTCCACCATGAAGTTGTTGCGGGAGTCCTCAATGCAGGATGCTGCAAGGGCGAGGACTGCTATGGATGTTATGATTAACTTTTTCATAAGACTATTCCCATCCGGGGTTTTGAGTGAAGTTGACCATCTCGGCGAGCTGGGTGGAGATGATGGGGTAGAGGTAGTCGCGGTAGTGGAAATCAGCATTGTCCATAGGCATGATGTTGCTGGTCCTGGTGTAGAGGTCTTCGTAGGTCTCGGCCTTCATGTTGAGAGTCCAGGGGGCGGAAGGGTATTCGTCTTCGGCCCTCATCCAGCGGCACATGTCGTAGTGGCGCATAGCCTCCATACCGAACTCGCACCAGCGCTCCTGCTGGATGAGCCAGCGCAGCCATTCCTTGTTGGTCTTGGTGATGCCGGCGATGGTAGTAGTACCTTCGGCATTGTCGAAATTGATCTCGGGATAGGCGACGGTGATGCTGTTGAGTCCGCTGCGCTCACGAACCTTGTTGAGATAGGTGATGGCTTCGCTGACATCGCGCTCCGGCTTCTCGTTGCAGGCTTCGGCATAGTTGAGATAGATCTCAGCGAGCCTGAATGCAGGATAGACGTAGCGCTGGGCGCCCACAAAGTCGGCACCGGTGACAAATGCCGTATTGGCCTTGTACCAGCGTCTGCAGGCGTAGCCCACCCAGTTGAGAGCTGCCGATTCGTATTTCAGGATGGGGACTGTGATCATAGGATCTGAGCCATAGAAACTCACCCAGCGCTTCTTGATCTTGTCGCTCGGCCAGTAGAAGCCGTCGGGGACGATGCTGGAGTAGTAGCGTGCATCGCGGCCCACGGTGGTGTTGTGAGCCTTGAAAGCAGGCGCCCAGTCGGCATCGACAGGTTGGGTGTAACCTTCGGTCCAACCGGTGGTCTTGTAGCCGGAAGCGGCATCGACGATAGGCCTGGACAGGTCGTTCAGACGTCCGCTCTTCTCGTATCCGAGTACGGGATAGCGTCCGCTTTCGGCCATAGGGTAGGCGTCGACCATCTTAAGCGAAGGCGTGTAGGCCTGGAGCATCGCATAGGATGTGGTGATGGTAGGGGAAGGGAAGTTGGGAACGGTCGCATACATAAAGGATCCGGTAGCACCGATCCAGGTTGCGAATCCGCCGTCCTTGCTTCCTATTCCAAGGTGCCACCAGCCCCAGATGGTCTCGGTGTTCCATCTCTCGAAGAACACGTTCTGGTACGAATGTGCGGCCTTCTGGAAGTCGTTAGCACCTTCTCCGTCTTTGCAGAGGCTGAAGGCAGTGCCTTCGCTGATGAGAGCCTTGGCCGCCTCGGCTGCCTTGGTCCATTTCGATGCATCGTAGTCGGGGAATATCTGCTTGCCGCTGTAGTTCTTCTTCTCGGAGTAAATCGCCCTGAGGTTTCCGCCGTCCTGACCATTGTAGAGAGGGGAAGCGGCATAGAGAAGAACACGCGACTTGAGTGCCATGGCGGCGTACTTGGTGGCGCGGCCGGTCCAGGATTCGTTAGCTCCGATCTCGCTCATCGTTGCGGGAAGGTCGGCAATGGCCTTGTCCAGTTCGCTGACGATGAAGTTGATGTTCTCGTCGACGGTGTTCCTGTCGAGTTTTGAGCCCTGGGCATCTTCGGGTGCGAGCTCATCGCCCCAGATGATGACCGGACCATACTGCCTGAACAGGCAGAAATAGTAGAAGGCACGCAGGAAGCGCGCTTCTGCGCTCATCGCATCCTTCACCCTCTGGCTGTCCTCCCTGTCGAGGTGGACGTAGTCCATGAAGATGGTACACTGGCGTATGGCAATGTACATCCTGGACCAGACGTTGTACTGGGCGACATCGCCGCTGGCTGCGGTGCTGTAGTCGCCGCTGCGGAGTTTGTTGAAGGGGCCGTAGCCCAGGAATCCGAATAGTCCCTCATCCGAACGCGGAATCACATAGCCGGTGCCGGAGTGGGTGTCCTCGTCGTGGGGAAGATATGAGTAGAGGTGGACAAGATAGCTCTCGGTGGTGTTCTTCTTTGAGAAGATTTCCTCGAGGTTGGCCTGGTCCTGAAAGTCTATGTCAAAGTAACCGTCGCAGGCGCTTACCATAAAGAGCGCGATGGCGATAACTATATAATATATCTTCTTCATAGCACTTTAGAAATTAATGTTGACACCAATGCTGTAGGACTTGATGTTGGGGTAGGCGCTGCCGTTGGCGGTGGCAAGCTCCGGATCCCACAGCTTGAACCTGGAGAAAGTGAGGAGGTTGACTCCCTGGAGGTAGATTCGGGTGGTCGAGAGACCGATTTTTCCGGAGATGTTCTTCGGAAGAGTGTAGCCGATTTCAGCATTCTTGAGCCTGAGGAAGCTCATATCCTTCTGCCAGAATGTGGAAGCCTGCTGGTTGTTGGTGATGTTCTCGAGCGCGAGCCTCGGATAGGGGGCGCCATCATCGGGATTGTCGGGCCTCCAGTGGTTGCGGGCCACATCGGCGAAGATCTGGCCTTCGTACTTGATGTCAGCCGTGGCGCCGAAGAGGTTGTTTCCGCTGATTATTCTGGTGACATGGGCTGCGCCGCTGAAGAACACAGATGCGTCAATGCCCTTCCATCCGATGCTCAGACCGAAACCGTAGTTGATCTCCGGGATAGTCGTGTAACCGATTGCGACCTTGTCGAAGGTATCGACCACGCCGTCGCCGTTGACATCGCGGTACTTGATGTCGCCTGGACGGACCGTGCCGAACTTCTGGGTAGGCCAGGCGGCTATCTCGTCTTCGCTCTCGAAGAGGCCTTCGGCGATCAGGCCGCGCTGCTGCTGGAAAGCGAATCCTGCAGTGTTCTGATATTTCCAGACCTGGTCGGGCAGGTCGTTGTAGAGAATCTTGTTGCGGTTGAACGAGTAGTTGGCCCTGGCCGAGAGGAAGAATCCGCCGGCGAAGGTATGGTCGTACTCGAGGGTCATGTCATAACCCTGGTTCTTCATCTTTCCGATGTTGACGTATTGGTTGACGTTGATACCCACAGCCGAGGGGGTTGACTGCCTTTCGATGAAGATGCCGTCGCGCCTGTCGTAGAAGTAGTCGAAGACGAAGCGAAGGTCTTTGAACAGGGTCAGTTCGAATCCGGCGTTGGACTTGGTGGCCTCTTCCCACGACACGGCGGGGTTGCCGTATTCGCCGGTGGTGATGCCTCCCTTGCTCGAAGGAGTGTTGCCGAAGAGGGCTCCGGCCGCCGAGGTGTTGACGGTGCTGTTGTAGGCGAAACGCCTGCCGCCGCCGATCTCATCGTTGCCGACCTTGCCGTACGAAACCTTGAACTTGAGGGTGCTCACGATATCCTTGAGGTCGTCCCACCAGGGCTCATTGCTGATCATATAGCCGAGAGCATATGATGGGAAGAATCCGAGGCGGTGTCCGGGGGCGAAGTTCTCCGAGCCGTTGTAGCCGAAGTTGAATTCGGCGAAGTAACGGTCGGCGTAGGAGTAGGTCGCACGTCCGGCGACACCCATGGTCTTGTAGGGGAAAGCTCCGATGTAGGAAGTGCCCGGGACATTGTTGGTGCGGGTGCGCATGCTGAAGAGGAACATTCCGCTTACCCTGTGAAGGGAGGCGAAGGTGCGCTCATAGTTGAGCGCGGCCTCGAGGTTCATCCTGTTCCATCCGGAGTTGGAACTCGAGAGCGACATATGGTTGCTGCCGCCGCTGATGTCTTCCATTATGAGGTTGCCGTCGTCGTCACGTCCGGTAGCCCTCTTGTAGGCGGGATTGATGATACGGTAGACCACTGTCTGGTTCTGGGCGTCCCAGCTGAACTTCACGTCCGCCTTGAGGCCTTCAGTGATCAGGCTGGAGAAATCCTGGGTGAGCGAGAGGGTAGCCTGTGCCACATTGTTCTTGATGGTGCGGTAACCCAGGCTGTTCAGGAGGTTCCAGGGGTTGTAGCCCTGCTCGGGAACTGTGAGTGTGCCGTCGTTGTAGACGGTGACGATGCCCACCGGCGAAGCGTGAAGCGTGCGCGCATAGATCTCGTTTCGGTCGTTGCGGGGGGAGTTGGTGTCGGTGAACTGGTTGGACAGGCTCAGTCCGATGGTGGTCGACTTGGAGATGTCGATGTCCACATTGGAGCGGAAACTGAACTTGCCGAAGCTCATGCCTGCATCGTAGCGGTCCTGGTTGGTGTTGAAGATACCGTCCTCGAAATAGTAGTTGCCGCCTACATAGTAGCGCAGGGCCTTGGTGCCTCCGGTGACGCTAAGGTTGACGCGCGAAGAATTGGAGCGCTCCTTGAAGATGGTGTGGATCCAGTCGACGGCGGGGTAGAGTTCGAAGTCGGCACCGCTCAGGTACATCTGCCTGTCGTATTCGCTGATGGGCGCTTCGGAGCCGGTAGAGGTGTACAGGCCGTTGTAGTAGTCGATCCACTCGGATGCGCTTGCAAGCTCCGGAAGTTTGGTAGGCGATACCAGACCCGTCTCAGCCTTGAAGCTGATCTTCGGCTTGGACTCCGCACCGCGCTTGGTGGTGATGAGCACGACGCCGTTGGCTCCGCGCACACCGTAGAGTGCGGTTGCGGTAGCATCCTTGAGGATGGAGAACGAGGCGATGTCTTCGGAGTCTACGAGGTCCATATCCCTTTCGACACCGTCCACGAGCACGAGCGGCTTGTTGCCGGCACCGAAGGTGTTCATACCGCGGATCCAGAAGTCGGCGCCTGCGCCCGGCTCACCGGTGCTCTGTACGACGACGATACCGGCGAGCTTGCCGGCGAGCGTCGAAGAAAGCTGGCCTACGGGCACCTTGAGCTGATCCATGTCAATCGAAGAGATCGATCCGATGACGGATGCCTTGCGCTGGGAGCCATAGGCGACCATCACGACTTCTTCGAGCTGGTTTTCCTGGGGAACAAGCTTGACGAGGATGTCGCGGTCTTTGCCTACCGTGACTTCTTCGTCCTGATAACCGAGGAAACTCACGACGAGCACATCGCCGGTCTTGACCTTGGTCAGCGTGAAACGGCCGGCGCCGTCGGTCATCGCGCCCCTGGTTTCGCCCTTGACTATGACGGAAGCACCGGGGAGCGGCAGATCGGTCTCATCGACTACCGTACCGTTCACTTCGAAACTCTGGGCAGCGGCTCCCAGTGGGAACATCCCGAGGAGCAGCACGCAGAGTGCGACAGTGAGTAATAGTGGTTTGTTTCTCATATGGTTGTGGATTATTGTTTGAACAGTTTGGCAATGCCGTGGTAGACAGCGTCTTCCGGGGCTCTGACTATAGTCGGCCACGGTCCGAGCGAGCGGCGCAGGCCATCCTCCATCAGATCGAGCGAACGGGATATCTGGCCTCCGAAGAGGACGGTGCTGACGTTGTGCTCGAGCAGGATTCCGGCTATCGCCGTGCCGAGGGTCTCACCCATGCGGTCGAAGGCGTCGAGGGCGGCCTGGTCTCCGTGATAGGCGCTTTCGGCAATGTCCCGTGCGGAATACTCCGGGTCGCCGCCCATTGCGGTATAAAAGCCCCTGACGCCCCTGGCGCTGACTTTGTCCTCGAGGATACCGCCCTTCCAGCTGTGGTTCCAGATGCCGTCGGCGGGGGAGAGGGAAGGTCCGTAGCGGACGATGCCGCCATGCGCGATGGCAAACCCGAGTCCGGTGCCGAGTGTGACGACAGCGGAATTGCCGCTGGTAAGTCCGAGCATCTCGACCGCTCCCTCAAGCACGGCGCAGACGTCGTGGATAAAGCGCAGTTCAACGCCCTGGGGGATACCGGCAAGCGTGCGGAAACTCTCTCCCTTGACGGCGCCGTATTTGTGGTCCATGAGGAAAATACCGTCGTTGTAGTTGAAGGGGCCGGGGATGGCGATTCCTATGCCTTCGAGCCCGGAGGTGTCTCCGACAGCGGATTTGAGCGCAGCGGCGATCTCACTGCGCGTCCCCTGTGATTTGACGGGGACTGCAGGGAGCCCGTAGCGCTTGATGGATGTGCCTCCGACATCCATCATCAGGATATTAGACCGGATCTGATTCATAGCCGTCTCTGAGGCAGGTTTTGTGGACGCGGATGGGCTCGCGGCCGAGGTTCTCGATTACGTACTTGCCCATCGAAGCCGGCACACATGCTATCTCCATGAAGTCGAGATCGAAGAAGCGCTCAGGGTGCTCGACGCTGCGGATGCGGACATGCTCGCCGTCGACAAGGGTCAGGACGTGGAATTTCTCTCCGCGGGTGTCCTGCTCGCAGGTCTTTTCGAACTCGAGCCTGCGGAGCGAGATGTACATCTGGGGATTCTCTCCGAGGATGAACTCCTTCCAGCCTTCGCCTTCGCAGTCAAGCCTTGGCTCCTGGACTATGTATTCCGTGCTTTGGGGGTCGTGGATTACGCTGTGGCGGCGGTCCTGACGGACGTTGAGCTCTCCAAGCTTTGTGTGGATGGGGCGCTGCTTGCCGTCGAAGTCGAGCCGCAGGTAATCATACATCTTATAGGTATAGGAACCTATCGTGAGGGAACCGATCTCAAGGATCACCTGGTTGCGTCCGCTGGAATGGATGGTGCCGGCGGGGAGCATGACCTGAAGACCCGGCTTGGACTCCTCATAGCTTACATACTTCATGTAGTCGCAGGGAACATGCTGAGTGTCAGCGGCTTCAATTTCGCGGAAGAACGCCGGAATGTCGGCGTCATCGCGAAAACCGATGAAGGTCTTGGCCTCGTGTCCGGTGATCACTACGTAGTAGCTCTCGTCCTGGCGGCCGAATTCGTTGTAGTTCTCGACATTGTACTTGCCGCCGGAGTGGCACTGGATACTCATGTTGCCGGTGGAGTGGTAGGAGTCGTCCCAGTTGAAACGGATAGGGAAGTAGCCCTGGTACTTTCGGACGCACTTTTCTCCCATCAGGGCTATGCCCTCTTTGTGGACGAACGAGCAGTAGTTGATGTCGAGCTGCTCGCTGCCTGCCTGGACAAGTACGCTGACCTCCATCGGAATGAAGTCGAATACCCATGCGGCATTGCGCATCTTTTCGGGAAGATTGCGCAGTTTCTTCATATATGTGCCGCCCCAGACTCCTTCGAGGTAGCAGGGTTTGGCGCGGAACGGATACTTGACTAGCTGGGCGCAGATCTCGGAGAAGGTCCCGAAGGGCATGAGCTGGAGATTGGCGCGGTCGTTGTCGATTACGAAGTAGTCGAGAGAGCCTTCATTGAAGAGCTCTTTGCGGAGCTGAACTGCGTTTTCGAAGTCGCAGTAGTAGCAGCGGCGGATGGTGCGGTTGATAATTCCGGTATGGTTCTTACCCAGATTGGAATACTCTCCGGCGCGGATGCGCAGCATCGTGTTCATGGGGGTTACGTCGAACCAGCAGCGAAGGTCGTAGAGGTCGCGAAGATCTTTCTGGAGACAGCCGTAGCCGTAGACGGCAACGATCTTGCCGGGGGCCTTGCGGCCCGGAAGGTCCTTGCGGAAAGCCTCGAGCTTCGACTGGTCGGTGAGTCCCTTGTAGCCGCCATGGTAAACCTTGCCGTAGAGCAGGGTCGGGTCGACCTTGGTGTCCCAGATAAGCAGCGGGTCGATGATTGCGTCGATCTCTGCGCCCGACTTGAGCACGGCTGCGTCGGCGTCGATGCACACGAGTTCCAGCCCGCCCAGCAGGTCGCATTCCCTGCCGATGAGGCTCAGGAACAGATCCCATTTGGCTGTGGTGTAGCCGTCGAATCCGATGATCAGACCTTCCTTGCGGGCGCGGTCGGCGATCCCGGCGACAAACCTCTTTGCTACCGCGGGGGTGCCCCCGGCAACAATTGAAGCTACGGTTTCTTTTGAGAGTTCCGGACGGTTGACCGGTTTGGGGTCGTTGTACGGAAACGGGTTGTACATGAAGCTCATATCCCTACCTTATATCATAATATTCGAAATTCATAATCTCGGCAAGCGCCTCCAGCTGGGGACGCCAGTCGCCGTCGACAATGGCATAGTGCTGGGTTACACCGACTTTGAGGACCCTCTCGAAAAGTTCCTTGACGGGAACCTGGGGCCTGAATATGGTGTGGGTATAGGTGGCGAGAAGGTGCTTCTTGCCGCTCTGGGGAGTGTCCTTCTCCGAGAGGCTCTCGGCCATGAACACCACCATCTTGTAGCGGCCGTCTTCTTCGTAGAGTCCGCAGACGGTCTTGAGGCCGGGACTGATCCTGTACCAGGCAAAGGGGGCTCCGGCATACTTCCAGGAAGTCTTGGCGAAGCGGACGTCGCGCGAGATCACTACATTGTCCTGCCACTTGGGGTCGTTGTGGTCGTTGGGACCGGCGTGGCCGCCTGCGAAGGTGCCGAAGTCGTCTTCGATGTGGAAGGGCTCGATGAAATTGACATTCTTGCCGGTAAGGAGCTTGAGGATATAGGTGGCGAGGCCGGCGCCTATGTCGGCTTCGGGCACGAGCACGCTTACGTTCTCATTGAACCACTGCGGGTAGAATCCGGCGCGGCAACCGGCGGTGCGGAACGTAGCCTGGTCGATGTCGTTGTAGACGTAGCAGTCGATGTCGTTCTTCTCTGCCATCTTCTTGATGGCGAGGGTGGCCTTGACGCAGCCGATGAACTTGTCGTACTCCACGTCGGGCATCATCTTGTATTTCGAGGTGAGTTCGTCGGCGTAGGCCTTCACCTCTTCGTCTGTGAGGTTCTCGATCTCGATGCCGTAGTCGGAATAGGGGAGATAGTGGATCTCGGGGCCGATCTTGGTGAAGAGGTCGTAGTTGTCGAAGTAGGTGCTCCACATCGCCTCGTTCATGTTGGCCATGAGACCGACGTTGGAATGGCGCAGGATGGTGCGGGTGCGGGCGGCATCGGCGAAGATGCGCACTTTCTCCGTGATCTGCTCGCGGGTACCGAGCACGGTGCGGACGTTCTTCCGGGGGACTCTCTTGAGACTGCCCGAGCCTTCAAGCGAGCCTACGAGGGTTCCGGCGCACAGGTAATCTACGAAGTCGTCCTCGTCGAGGGTGGTCTCGAAGCTCATCCTGGGTTTTGCGACGTTGCAGAAGATGATCGGCATCTCCGGGCAGTCACGAAGGAACCTTATCCATGCGAAATCTTCGCTCCATGAGAGGAACTCCGCGTAGACGAAATCCACTCCTTCGTCGAAGAATAACTTGAGCGCTTTCTCGGCGTCCTGCCTTTCGTACACGATACCGGGATCGACGAGATCGATGAAATCCTCCATCGTGGCTTTGATTTCCCTGACGGCTTTGTCTTTGCGCTCACCGTAAGTGCCTCTCTTCGGGCCGCTCAGATTTTTGAAGCGGGGGGAGGCGATCAGAAGCAGTCCGGCCCTTGCCTTCCTGCACTTGTCTGTTCTATTCATTTGCTGATATTTTGATTTTTTCGTTGTCTTTGTTGTAGTGGCGGCGGCTTACCCACAGGCAGGCGAGTCCGCAGACGAGCCAGATGACCCCGAGGATGGGGAAGGTGGCATTGAGACTGCCTGTTGCCTGCTTGATGAGGGCAAGCACGTAGGGAGCCGTGGCTCCTACGGCGAAGCCGGTCATGATCATTGCGCTGGAGCAGCTGGCGTGCAGACGCTCCGGCGTGACATCATAGAGCGCCGCATAGATGTTGGCGTCGAAGAAAGCCCTGAAGAAGCCCCATCCGGCAAAGCAAAGATAGAGCAGCCAGATCTTGGACACCGTGCCCATGAATGGCAGGAATGCGGCTCCTAAAATGAGACCGATTCCCTGGATGATCATGCGAACGCGCGGGTTTTTGGCCGCGAGTTTGTCGGAAAGAGTGCCGGCAATCAGCACGCCCACGAAGGCGGCCACATAGGTCCAGAGCATGGAATTGAGGCCCGCCTGGGCTCCGGTCTGGCCGAAGTTCTCCTGCAGGAAGGTCGGCACCCAGGTCATATAGCCCGTGATGACGAAGATGAATCCGCAGAAACCGAGGGTGACCATAAGAGCAGTCGGAGTGGTGAAGACGGTCATGAAGCCGTCCCAGATGGTTACGGACTTCCGGTCGGGGCCGGTAGCGACAGCGTCCTGCCCGGTTTGATCGGGCGTCTTCGCGCTGGGGAAGTCCCTGAGCCTCAATGCCATCACGAGAGCCCAGACGACTCCGGCGCCGCCGAAGATGTAGAAGGCATACTGCCAGCCGAGGCGGTCGCCTATATAGCCGGCTAGCCATCCTGCGAGGATTACTCCTACGTAGTATGAGGTCTGGTGTATGGACATTGCCCGCGCCCTTGTGTCGGTGTGGTACTGGCCGAGCAGGGAATAGTTGGCCGGGCCGAAGAAGGCTTCACCGCCGCCCGTCGCGATGCTTCGGGTAAGGATCAGCAGGAACACTCCGTTGGCAAGGCCTGTAAACATGGTGGCGATGCTCCAGAAGAGGATGCTGAGCGTGGTTACCCATTTTCGTGAAAACTTGTCTCCCACATAGCCTCCCACGGGCACCATGGCCGCGTAGAAGAGGTTGAAGAACACGGCGATAAGGCTAACCGAGGTGTCGGTAAGCTGGAGACTGTCCCTGATGAGGGGCAATACGGAGTTGAAAACCTGACGGTCTCCCTGATTGAGAAGATAGGCGACCCAAAGGAGTGCCAGAACCTCCCATTTATACCATTTCGAAACTGGTTTCATCCGATGATGTGTTATACTGTGGTGTACTATGGTGCAAAATTAGCATTATCTGGGAAATATCCAAGAAAATAATTAAATTTGTATGTGCACATTTTATCCACCACCAGACTTCGTCTGTCTCTCCATGATCCGACAGACGGTTTTTATCAGGGTACCCGCTTTGACCGCAGCGGTGTTTTCGACAGCATTCTTCTGGACGGCATAGAGATGGCCGGACGCTGGTTTGAGCGTTACGACCCTCTGATGCACGATGCCGTGTGCGGCCCTGCAGAAGAGTTTACCGTCGTGGATGGCCTCGAAGACGGTCTTATGCTTAAGATAGGTGTAGGGCTGCTGCGCCCGGATACGCTGCCTTATGACCGGTTCTGCCTTTACGAGGTAGCCGACGGGGGAGAGTGGACTGTAGAAAAGACCGATGAGTGCCGTGTGAGGTTCTGTCACGAACTCTCCGTCTTCTACACTTATGTAAAGGAGATAGTGCTGACCGGAGAGACCTCATTTGAAATCCGCCACAAGTTAGAAGCAGCACGGCCCATTTCAACCGAAGTCTACAACCACAATTTCTTCACCTTCGGCAAAGAAACCGTAGGGGAGTCGCGCCGGGTCGATCTTCCCTTTGCTCCGGTAGGTCCCGACGGAATGCAGTATGCCCTCGGGGTGTCCGACGGCCCTCTCGGTGTGAGAATCTCCGGCGATGTGCCCGTGGTCCGCACCCTTTTCTGGGCCAATACCCGGGTAGCCTGCCTTGAACCCTACAACAAAGTGAAAGCAGCTCCGGGTGAGCCTTTCAGCTGGACTTTGAATTATCAACTATCTAACAATCAATGATATGAAACGTGTATTCCTGTTTGCGGCAGTAGCCCTTGCAGCCGTAGCCTGCAAGCCTCGCAGCGAAGGAGGGCCTGTCTATCTGGACCCGAATCAGCCCCTTGAGGCCAGAGTCAGCGACGCGCTCAGTCGCATGACCACCGAAGAGAAAGTGGCTCTGACCCATGCCCAGTCGAAATTCTCGAGCGCGGGCGTCCCACGTCTCGGTATCCCCGAACTCTGGCATACCGACGGCCCCCACGGCATACGTCCGGAGGTTCTTTGGGATGAATGGGACCAGGCCGGCTGGACAAACGACTCCTGCACGGCTTTCCCGGCCCTTATCAACCTCGCAGCTACCTGGAACCGCGACATGGCGTCCCTTTACGGCGACTGCATCGGACAGGAAGCCCGTTACCGCAAAAAAGACATACTCCTGGGCCCCGGTATCAATATGGGGCGCACACCTCTGAACGGCCGTACCTTCGAGTATATGGGAGAGGATCCCTATCTTGCCGGCCAGCTCGTCGTACCCTACGTGAAGGGTGTTCAGGCCAACGGTGTCGCGGCCTGCGTCAAGCATTTCGCAGTCAATAACCAGGAAGTAAGGCGCACGGCGACCAATTCCGTCGTCGACGACCGTACGCTCTATGAGATCTATCTTCCCGCATTCAAGGCCGCTGTGGAAGAAGGCGGTGCATGGGCCATCATGGGCTCGTACAACCTCTGGAACGGCCAGTTCAACTGCCACAACAAGCGCCTTCTCTGCGACATCCTCAAGGGCGAATGGGGCTTCGACGGTGTAGTGGTCAGCGACTGGGGCGGATGCCGCGACGATGACGAAGCGGTAACTAACGGCCTCGATATCGAGATGGGCACATGGACCAACGGCCTTCGCGGCGCAGCTTCCGATTCATATCAGAACTATCACCTTGCACGTCCTTTCCTTGAGCGTCTTCGCGACGGAAGGGCCTCCGAGGCTGATCTCAACGATAAGGCCTCCCGCGTGCTCCGGACCATCTTCCGTACTTCGATGGCTTCTGAGAGGCATTTCGGAGAGTTTACCTCTCCCGCTCATTTCGAGGCTGCCCGCAGGATCGCTGCCGACGGCATCGTCCTGCTGCAAAACGACGGAACTCTGCCTCTGAGTATCCCTCAAGGCGGAAAGATCCTCGTAGTAGGGGAGAATGCCTATAAGATGATGGTGGTGGGCGGCGGATCGTCCAACCTCAAGACCAAGTACGAAGTGATTCCTCTCGATGCGCTCCGCGAGGCTTTTGCAGGAAAGGCTGAAGTGGTATGGGAGCGTGGCTATGTGGGAGACGTCACCACCGACTACAACAAGGTCGTTACCGGTCAGGACCTCAGCGAAAAACGCAGCGCAGCTCAGCTTAGGGCCGATGCCGTCAGCGCCGCTTCCGATGCCGACTGCATCATCTTCATCGGCGGACTTAACAAGAGTAACAACCAGGACAACGAGGGTACTGACCGTCTCGATATAGTTCTGCCTTACGGGCAGGACGAACTTATCGAGGCTCTCGCTGCTGTCGGCCGCCCGATGGTGGTTGTCAACATCTCCGGCTCTCCTGTGGCAATGCCCTGGGCTCCCAAGGTTAATGCTATCGTTCAGGGCTGGTATGGCGGTTCGGAGAGCGGTCATGCCCTTGCAGATGTGCTTACAGGCGCGGTCAATCCCAGTGGCAAGCTTCCTTTCACCATGCCCAAGTCGCTTGCTGACGGTCCTCTCAAGACCGAGCGTCAGTATCCCGGCGTCCGTGAAGAAGGCAAGCAGTGGTGGCAGGAGTACTACGACGAGGGTGTGTTTATCGGTTACCGCTGGTACGACACTCGGAAGATCCCCGTCGACTTCGCTTTCGGCCACGGTCTGAGCTACACGACCTTCGATCTTTCCAACGCTTCCATCAGGCGCAGCGGGAAAGGCTGGAAGGTGAGTGCAACCCTCAGGAATACCGGTTCGCGCGAAGGTGCAGAGGTCGTCCAACTCTATGTGGCTGATACAGAGGCTTCTGTTGCCCGCCCGTCCAAGGAGCTCAAAGGCTTTGAGAAAGTCAGCCTGAAGCCCGGCGAGAGCAGGAAAGTCAGCTTTACGATCAGCAGGGAAGACCTCAGTTTCTTCGATGCAGATGCCCATGAGTGGGTGGCCGAGCCCGGTGAGTTCCACGCTCTTCTCGGCACTTCATCGGACAAGATTTCTGCTGATTTGCCCTTTGTTTTGAAATGACAGGTGCAAAACAGCCTGGTGCTCGGACTTGCAGTCGCTTCGCGACCCTATTCCGGGCAAATGCTCGTCCGAACACCAGGCTGCTTTTGCACGATATGTATTTGCAGTGATGGCACGAATTCAATCGATAGACATACTCCGGGGCGGGACTATTGCCCTGATGGTCCTGGTTAATAACCCCGGCAACTGGCAGTACAACTGGGCCCCGCTCCACCATGCCGAGTGGAACGGGCTGATGTTTGCCGATCTGGTGTTCCCGTTGTTCCTCTTCATAATGGGTGTCTCAATGTACTTCTCGCTCAGCAAAGGGGGATTCAGGCTATC
>OCTW011499403.1_pt1 | contig 14382 bp, 10 predicted proteins | sample 1539671 | NCBI WGS metagenome assembly OCTW01 (sample SAMN02144230, study PRJEB22623) | gut metagenome | biome: sheep rumen | host: Ovis aries | place: New Zealand
AAGATCCGCAAGCCACTGCTTGCCATTGATTCTTGACTCCTTATAATTATCTACTTCATCATGATAACCGCTCTTTATGATGCCGCCATCGCGACTTGAGATCGGAGGTTCTTCCTCAATAGCTTCATCGATAAGTTTGAAAAGATCCTCCATGGGATCAATGTTATCATGTATCTCTTTTACAAGTGCAGAATCAAACTGGGTAAGCTCCTGAATTATATCCGGCAGCATCTTTAAAGACTGTTTAAATGCTATGAGATCTCGCGGATTGGCTGTCTTATAACATATACGCCCCAACAATCTCTCATAATCGTATATAGTATTGAGATACTCGGATATCTCTTCTCTGTCGATATAGTGGCTGCAGAAATCCTCTACCGCATCCTGCCTTGCAACTATCTGATTTCTGTCTATGAGAGGCTGCTCAATAAATCTGCGAAGCATACGGGCACCCATGGCAGTTTTGGTCTTGTCCAGAACCCATAGCAGGGAGCCGCGCTTTTTCTTTTCACGCATGGTTTCTGTAAGCTCGAGATTACGCTGTGTCGCAGTATCTATGATCATATACTGATTGCTGGAGTAATACCTTATATTGGCGATATGCTCAACAGTACTTTTCTGTGTATCATAAACATATGTAAGAGCTGCTGCTGCACTGAGTCTCGCAAGATCCTTATCCTGTAAACCCAGGCCTTCTATACTTGCATGGAAATGCTGTTCCAAAAGCTTTGTGGCTTTCTCATCATTATATACATCATCCCCAAGTTCAGTGATGATCAGATCAAAACGATTCTTTACATCCTCAGTTTCTATCCCCGAAATCATAAATGCTTGATTACAGATGATCTCCGCCGGAGAAAATCTGCTGAGCTCATCCATAACTTCCTTTTCGTCGAAGCATGTGGTTGAAAGAAACTCACCTGTTGTGATATCAACACTTGATATACCAAATCCGGTCGAATCATAGAAGATACTCATGAGGAAATTGTTTTTGCTTTCGTCCAGTGCCTGTTCAGAAGTAAGCGTTCCCGGAGTGATGACACGTATAACTCCTCTTTTAACAAGGCCCTTGGAAAGTTTCGGATCTTCCAGCTGCTCAGCGATAGCCACCTTGTAACCATTAGAAGCGAGCCTTGCAATATAGCCTTCTGCAGCATGAAACGGAATACCACACATCGGTGCACGTTCTTCCATACCGCAATCCTTTCCCGTAAGTACCAGGTCCAATACAGAAGAAGCTATCTTTGCGTCCTCAAAGAACATCTCATAGAAATCACCTATACGGTAGAAAAGGATGCAATCCGGATATTGTTTTTTGGTTTCCAAATATTCAACCATCATAGGTGACATTTTCTTTTCAGCCATTAATCAGTTTCTCTCCTTCATTGATACATAAAACGCACTTGTCTTCGTTTGGTCAGACTGCCGAAACAGCCTCGCCCCTTGTGACAGTTTTCGCAGAAAACTGTCATGCAGCGTCAGCCCTCGCGTAAGCGTTTTCCATGGGCTGACGTTCCCATACTCTTGAGGGCATCCGCATCACTAGCGTGACGCGGATATTTCACCAAAATAGTAGAATCCTTTGCTTTCGGTGAGTTTCACCATCTGCATGGTTCCGATGAGGCTCTTATCTCCCGGGAAGTGAACAAGCACGCTATTGGAAAGTCTGCCTGTTACATATCCTTCCTGATTCTTGTTCTCATCCTCTACAAGAACTTCCATCACCTTGCCGAGATCTCTGTTCTCATTCTCTCTGGAGCTTTCCTGAACCACTTTCAGAAGTCTGTCAAAACGCTCCTTTACTATATCCTCAGGAACCTGCTCGAACTTGGCAGCAGGTGTTCCGGTACGTTTACTGTATATAAACGTATATGCCGCATCGTATTTACATTCCTTAACCACATCGATGGTATCCTGAAAATCTTCCTCTGTCTCCCCGGGGAAGCCAACTATGATATCTGTAGTTAATGTTGCGTCAGGGATCGCCTTACGTATCTTATGTACAAGTTCAAGGTAGCTTTCCTTTGTATAATGTCTGTTCATACGCTTAAGGATCGCCGATGAACCCGACTGAAGAGGAAGATGTACATGTCTCTCTATGATAGGATGTGTTCTCATGACCTCGATAAGCTCATCTGAGAAGTCCTTAGGATTGGAGGTCATGTAGCGAAGTCTCTTAAGTCCCGGAAGCTCCGCAACAGCCTTTAAAAGTTCCGGGAATGTTGTTGAGCCCGGTATATCATTACCGTAAGAGTTAACATTCTGACCAAGCAGCATGATCTCAATGCAGCCATCCGCAATGAGCTTCTCACACTCTCTGAGGATGTCTGTGGCATTACGGGATTTCTCCCTGCCTCGAACATAAGGGACTATACAATAGGTACAGAAATTATTGCATCCGAAACTGATATTGACAGAACCCTTGAACTTGAACTTACGGTCAGACGGAAGATCCTCTACGATGAGCTTTGTATCATCGATTACCTCAACCGTACGCTTGCCTGTAACAAGTGTCTTGTACAGAAGTTCAGCCAGCTTATAGATATTATGGGTTCCAAAAACAAGCTTTACGTATGGATAATGCTTACTGATACCTTCGACCTCATCCTTTTCCTGCATCATACATCCGGTGATTCCGATGATCATGCCCTCGCGGCGTTCATACTGATGCTTAAGTCTTCCTAAACGTCCGTATAGCTTCTGATTGGCATTCTCTCTTACAGTACAGGTTGTAAAAAGAACAATATCCGCATCCTTATCATCCTCTGTTACCGTATAGCCGCATCTCTCAAGAATTCCAAGCAGCTTCTCGCCATCCTTGGCAGACATCTGACAGCCCATAACCTCTACCATACAGTGTGCTGCATATCCTTCCTGCTTACGTATCTCAACGAGCTCCCGTACGCGGTCCATAAAATAATACTGTCTCGCCGGCTCCTCTGTCGGTGCCTGCATTACTATTTCCTTATAATCAATAATATAATCCATAAAACCTCATTGTTAATCCCAGGGGATTTCCGAGATCCCCTGGGATGCCTTAGTACTAAATCTTTTGTTAACTGAACTGATATAATTCTATCATCTCACCTGACCATCGCCGTATATACGGTACTTATAGGTAGTGAGCTCTCTGAGTCCCATTGGGCCTCGCGCATGGAGCTTGGATGTTGATATACCGATTTCCGCTCCAAATCCAAAACATCCACCATCTGTAAATCTTGTTGAAGCATTCCAGTAGACACAGGCACTGTCTACTTCATTCAGAAACTTTTCTGCTGCTGCCACATCCTCCGTGATGATGGCCTCGCTGTGATGGGTACTGTGCTCATTAACATGAGCTATAGCCTCCTCTGTATCTGTAACCGTCTTCACAGAAATCCTGTAATCGAGATACTCAGTATAAAAATCCTCTTGAGATGCCGGCTTTACAAGTTCCATGCTAATGTCTGCATCATCCTTATCGGCTGCACTTTCCAGTACACGGTATGCATCCTCATCAGCAAACACCACCACTTCTCTGGTCTGAAGCTTCTCAACAACAGGCACAAGCTTCTGCAGGGCGTCCCTGTCTACAACCAGAGACTCACAGGCATTGCATACACCTATCCTCTGTGTCTTGGCATTAAAAATGATGGGAACCGCTTTATCGATATCGGCAGTTTTCTCTATGTAAATGTGACAATTGCCGGCACCTGTCTCAATAACAGGAACTGAGGCATGCTCTACAACTGCTTTTATCAGTCGCTTGGACCCTCTTGGAATGAGAACATCCACATAATCATTTAACTGCATAAAGCGGTTGGCTGTTTCATGATCGGTCGCTTCAATAAGTATAAGCCCGTCCGGATCGGCACCACAGCTATCCATCGCCTTACGGATGACCTCCGTTATGGCTTTGTTGGAATGAATGGCATCGGAGCCGCCTTTTAATATGACTGCATTGGAAGACTTAAAACAAAGTGACCACGCATCACTGGTAACATTTGGTCTGGCTTCATATATGATACCTATAACACCGATAGGAACCGAAGTTTTGCAAAGTCTGAGTCCGTTAGGTCGTTCTATAGTCTCTAGTGTGACTCCGACAGGATCTGTAAGTTCTGCAATATCCCTTACTGCCTCTGCCATATCATGTATACGTTCCTTTGTAAGCCGGAGCCTGTCTTTTAGGCCGTCACTCATATTGTTTTTATCGGCATTGGCAAGATCCAAAGCATTGGCCTCAAGGATACTATCAACATTACCGGACTCCTCCATTGCATCCGCAACCTTCCTGAGAACTTCATTTTTTTCAGAAGCTGTCAGACTCGCAAGATGTCTTGAAGCAAGTTTTGCTCTTTTTCCTATTGAAGCTAGATCGCTCATACATACCTCTTTCTTATGGTGGAGATACTCTATCCTGTGTCAGATACGGAGATGACTTGAAACCTCAGGTGCGGCATTGCCTGCGCTTACTTCTATAACTCCGTTTTCTCTCTCAAGCTCTGCATCAGTTTCTTTCATGGCCTTACGGACCTTAGCTCTTGCTTCATCCTGAGATACAGCGCCTTTCTCTCCTGATTTTTCATCCTTGCTGACATTTTTTATGTCCTTAAGGTATACTCCAAGGTTGGCTTTAACTGCATCGATATAGGCCCTTCTTAGCTTGGCCTGCTCATTTTTCTCCTCTGCGGTAAGACCGCCGCCTTCCTTTGATTTATGATAAAGTTCATTAATTCTTGCAATTTCTTTCTCTGTGATCATAATACTTTCCTTTTATTCATTTTGTCCTATATGTTCTATAAGATCAAAATCTTTATTTTTATGGGCTGCAAAAAGTGTTCCGACATTTTTGCCCTCAATAATATCGCTGATTACATCTGCGCTTGTAAATCTCGCAATGACCATATCGGCCCCTGAGTCCGTAGCAATTCTTGCAGCGGCAAGCTTTGCAGACATTCCACCGGTTCCTACATTGGAACCACTATGATCCTTGCCCATCTCCAAAATACTTTCATTGATTTCCGGAATAAACGGAATAAATACTGCTTCCGGATTCTGCCTTGGATCATCCGTAAAAAGTCCGTCTATATCTGACAGGAGTATAACAAGGTCAGCATCGACTACAGCACCGACTATAGCTGCAAGCTGATCATTGTCGCCGAATGTCTCGACCTGATCTATCTCCGTTGTAGATATCGTATCGTTTTCATTGACGATAGGTACAGTTCCGAGATTAAGAAGCTCCATGAAGGTATTCATAGTGTTCTTTCTGGATTTAGGATGCAGCATAACATTTCTTGTGAGCAGAACCTGCGCTGCGATAACTCCGTACTCAGCGAAAATCTTCTGATATGTCATCATAAGTCTGGCCTGACCGACTGCTGCAAACGCCTGCTTTTCTTCCATAGTGCGAGGTCTGCGGTGAATGCCTAAAGCCTGGCGGCCTGTGGCGATAGCACCCGAGGAAACCAGGATAACATCCTTGCCCTCACCGTTCAAATCGGCGATAACTCTTACGAGTTTCTCAATCTTAGACAGATTGAGCCCGCCTGTTATGGAATGAGTTATACTGGCAGACCCTACCTTTATGACAATACGTTTTTTATCTTTAAGAAGGGCTCTCATCTCTTCGTTAGTCATATAACCTCCACTCTTGCAATGCTGCAAAACCCCAATCCTGACTTATGCGAAATTTTACAATGAATTATAATGTTTTACAAGCGCCTCAGCGGTTTTCATTCCGTCCATGGCTGCACTCATGATGCCACCGGCATAGCCTGCACCCTCGCCACATGGATATATACCGGAAACATTGGACTCAAAGTTCTCGTCTCTCGGTATCCTTACAGGACTTGAGGTTCTGGCTTCAATTCCCGCAAGCAATGTATCTTCTCTTGAAAATCCGTGAAGCTTATGTTCAAAACTCTCCATACCTTCTATAAAAGTTTCATTAAAATCATTAAGAGAAGCATATCTGGAATCCTCATCAAATCTGAAGATATCATTTAACTTTGCAAATCCATACTGCCCCTTTATCTGAGGACTCACTTCACCAAGGCTCTTATCCGTACTTGCGAGATTCTTCTTGAAATCTCCGTAGGTCTGCACAGGCACCTTTCCCCCCAGAAGTCTGTAAGCCCGTTCCTCGAGCTCTCTCTGAAGCCTGATACCGCCAAGGGGATCATGTTCTCCATCATAATCACTCTTGCGCACCGATACAATGATGGCAGCATTGGCATTTACACCGTCTCTCCGGTGATAGCTCATACCGTTTACACACAGTCTGCCTTCCTCAGATGAACTATTGACTACATAGCCTCCCGGACACATGCAGAAGCTGTATACTCCACGTCCGTTCTTGTCTGAAGTATGAGTAACCTTATAAGCTCCCTGTCCGAGCGCTGCCAATGTCTTCTCATCCACATCCCCGTAAAGATCCTGATTTATCATAGACTGGAGGTGCTGCACACGGAAGCCCATGGCGAAATCCTTCGCCTGCATTTCAAGGCCTGCATTAAAAAGCTCCTCATAGGTATCTCTGGCGGAGTGTCCAATGGCAAGGATTATCTTTCTGTCCTTGTCTCTTTTCTTATCATAGGTAAACTTAGTGTTGAACCTGATCTCGCCACCCAGAGCCTCAATCTCACGCCTTATATTCTTTACTATATCAACAAGCCTGTCTGTACCGACATGAGGCTTTGCATCTATCAATATGGAATAGTCAGCGCCGTAACCCACAAAAAGATTCAATATGAATCTGCTTCTTCCGTCCTTGTCCTTAACCAGAGTGTTTATCTTTCCATCCGAAAAAGTGCCGGCCCCGCCTTCTCCAAACTGAGGATTGGACTCCTTATGAAGCTCACCCTTTTCCCAAAGATCCTCTACATTTCTGATGCGTTCATCTACCTCTGCTCCCCTTTCATATACGATAGGGTGCATACCGGCTCTGGCGAGCACAAGAGCGGCAAACATTCCCGCAGGCCCGAATCCAACAACCACCGGTCTGTTCTTTTCTTCCTTGAAAAACTCTCTGCTCTCAACCCCGGATATTACATCATTGAGCTTTGGCTCCTGATATTCTGTAATCTCATCTATGCTGACATCTCTGTTTTTCAGTCCTTCCACCAGCCTCTTTTCCTTCTTCTCGTCAAAGGCTGTCTTAATCAGAACTGTATAGCTAAAGAAAATCTCCGGCCTTTTTCTTGCATCTATAGATCGCTTAATAACTTCCAGCGTCTCTATATCCTTAATATCTATCTTCAATACTTTTGCACTGGCCAGCTTAAGCCTGGCAACAGAATCCGTAACCCTTAGTTTTAGCTGATTTATCTTTATCATATTTTATCCTTCTATATCAGGCATTGTTCCCGGCCGATCTTCCTGCAAGATACCCCGAGCTCCACGCCCACTGAAGATTATATCCGCCGCAGATACCGTCTATATCGAGAATCTCCCCGGCGAAATATAGACACTTCACAATCCTTGACTCCATGGTATAGGGACTCACTTCAGTTGTGCTAATGCCTCCTGCCGCACACTGTGCATTGGCAAAGGGATTCACCTCCGCACACTCTGCTTTATAGCTTACCGTAAGGGAACTGATGGCATCAAGCTGCTTCTTCGAGAGCTTCCCTACAGGCTGCTTCCTGTCAATATGTGCAAGCTGCAATATCACATTTCCAAGCTTCTGATTGAGAAGCCCTGTGAAAAAGCTGCCCATATCCTTATATGAAAGCCTTTCTGCACGCTTTTTATAGAGCTCATATATATCTTCTTTTTTATCTGAAATATGCGGAAGGAAATTTATATATACAGACACATCTTTTCCCTCACGCAATCCATATGCCACGTATCTCGATATCTGAAAAACAGGAATACCGGAAATGCCGTAATCCGTAAGCTGCAGCTCTCCTTCTTCCGTGGCAATGATTTCACTGCCTGCCTTCACAGATAATCCTGCATCCGTCCTCACTCCGGCCATATCCCTGTACTGATTGCCCTTGCACTTTATTGCGGTAAGTGCAGGCACCTGAGGAACGAGGGTATGCCCCAGGGCCTTCGCCCAGACATATCCGTCTCCGGTAGAGCCTGTTTTAGGAGCTGCCTTCGAGCCTGTAGCAAGTATCAGCTTATCAGCTTTTATAACAGCCTCACTGCCCTCAACCCAAAGTAAGAATCCGCCGGCATTATCCGCCCCTGCAGTCTCATCCTTTCTCACCTTCCTGATAAGAGTATTGAAAAGAACCTCTACTCCCAAATGTTCAGCTTCATCCCAAAGTGCAGAAACAACAGAAACCGCCTGATCGGAATACGGATACACATAGGTTCCTCTGTATTTGGGTTCAATGCCTACAGACCTGAACCAGTCCACAACCTTTTCCGGTCCGAAGCTTTTGAGAGCAATTTCTGCAAACTTCGGTTCCTGTCCCCTGTACTTGCCTCCGGCAAGGTCTTCCATATCCAGATTTGTGAAATTACATCTTCCGTTTCCTGTAGTGGCAAGCTTTTTACCCGGCTGGGAGTTTCTCTCTATCAAAAGGACTTCGGCCCCTGTACGGGCTGCTTCTATCGCTGCCATCATTCCGGCCGCTCCGGCTCCCACAACTACAACTTTGTTTTTCTCTTTTCTCATAAGGTTTTATCGTCAAATGTCTATTTAATAAATCTTTTAAGTCTTCCACCCATAGGCATATTGTCAAGGTCTTCCTCTGTGAATGCATTCATCTTAAAAAGAAGGCCAAAGTAAACAATCACCGCAATGAGAACTGCAGGAACAACTTCTATGACAGAACCAATACGTCCGAATCGCTCAGCCTCAGGAAGAAGCATGCGCACGCCATATGAAACAGCATAAGCAATAATACCCATAGCAGTACCGGCGATCACCGGAATTATATAGGTCTCACGTGCACCGTACTTCATTCTTACATGCTTCCTTATAGCCATATGGTTCAGGAGACACATCATAAAGGCAAATATGATATTGGAGATTACAACAGCATATATTCCCATGTCTGTAAAAAGAAGTGCAACAAGGCATACTACATGTATGACCAGGGACACAAGAGCATTTTTCAGAGGAACGTTGAGATGCCCAAGTCCTTGCAGTATTGCATTGGTGATAGTTGACAGCGAGTAAAAAACCACTGCCAATGATCCAATACGAGTCAGCATGATAAGTAGCGTGACATGCTTTCCCGGGAACAGCATACGGCATATGGGATCTGCCAGCGCACACAAGCCTATGGTAGAAGGAATAGCTATAAGCAATGTAAAACGTACACTATACTTTACTCTTGAAACAGTGTCCTTACGGTTATGCTCCGCTACAGCTCTCGTAAGACTCGGTATCAGTGATGATGACAAAGCATTGGCAAGGGCCACGGGAATGTTGAACAAGATATGATACTCTCCGAAAACTCCCCATTCTGTTACTATATCATCCTGCCTTCCGAGATAAGTCATTACATTGCCGAATATAGAATCGTCAATTACAGATGAAATGTTATAAACCGTAGATGAGATAAGGATAGGCAGCATAGTTCCCGCAAGAAGCAGTCCTATGGTACCGTAACTGTCAACAATCCCCTGGTCGTTTCTTATATTCCGATACATCCTCGGCCGCTGAGCTGTGTAAAGAATCACAAAGAACATAAGAGCCGTCAATGCCCCCGCTCCTGTACCTATGGCTCCTCCCGCCGCTCCAAAAGCCGGACCATAATCGTCGCTCTGATAGACAATGTTTGAAACAGTACCCCTTCTGAACAGAATTCCGGCCGCCGCAACAGAAACCACAGCGTTTAGAATCTGTTCCAAAACCTGAGATATGGCTGTCGGAACCATGTTGCCGCTGCCCTGAAAATAACCTCTCAGGATTCCAAGATATGCCATGATCCAAACAGTTGGAGCCAAGGCCCTCAATGCATAACGGCAAAATGGTTTTTTCAGCAGCACAGTTGCAATCACATCAGAACCGAACCACAGAACACAGAACATCACAAATCCTATGCCTGTGGCATAAAAAAACGCCGCTTTCAAAACCCTTTGTGTATTTCTGTATTTACCGCTTACCAGATTACCGGACACGATTTTGGATACCGCTGTCGGCATTGAAAAACTGGACAATATAAGAAGTAATGTATAAATGCTGTAAGCACTTGTGTAATAACCGTTACCCTCATCACCTATGATTGCGGTGAGAGGCACACGATATACCATGCCAATAATTCTTACTATGATACTGGCTATGGCAAGGAGAGAACCCTGAATGATAAAATTATTACGCATATTTCTGTGGGAATCCTCGCTGAAAGTCCTCCGCACCTTTACATTACGTGACCTTTGAGTCCGATGCTCCACATCATACATGGCCAATCTTTCTCTTTTTTGATCACTCATCTGAAATATCCCTTTCCTTCAAGTATTTCTCTCTGTCTTCTCTCCATTTCAAGTCTCTCATCATCAATCATATGATCATATCCGAAAAGATGAAGCATACTGTGCGCCACAAGAAATGCCAGCTCTCTCTTCTCTGAGTGACCATAATCTGCCGCCTGAGATTCTATACGATCCTGATTCAAAACTATGTCCCCCAGAAGGAGCTCTCCGGAATCCGGATTAAAGATATCTGAATTATCTTCATCAACCTCATCAAAATCCGACGGTTCCTCCCAACTAACCATAGGAAAAGACAGGACATCCGTCGGAGAATCAATCTCCCTGGTTTCCCTGTTTATCTCATGGATGCCATCATTATCAGTTATAAGTACACTGATTTCACACTCATACGGACACTTCTCGTATTCTATTGCCGCCTGTATGATTTCATTGATAATGTCTTCAAATTGAAGATCAAGTCTTTTTTCTACTTCAAAATCTATATTTACAGTCATTTCCTGTTCCTCACGGTCACTGTTCTATATGCTAATCCTTATGCCTGTTATCGTTTCTGTGCTCTCCGTAATTCCTTGGAGACATCTCATGCTGTCTTGCTCTTTTTGCCCTTTTCTCCTCGTCCTTCTCGTAAGCATTTACAATACGCTGAACCAACGGATGACGTACAACATCCGCACTCGTAAGTTCTATAAACTCAATCCCCTCTACATTTCTGAGAACACGCATAGCATCTTCAAGTCCGGACTTCTTGCCTTCCTCAAGATCCTTCTGGGTAAGGTCTCCTGTAACTACTACTTTGGAACCAAATCCTATACGTGTAAGGAACATCTTCATCTGTGCAGGTGTAGTGTTCTGTGCCTCATCAAGTATGATGTATGAATTGTCCAGGGTTCGTCCTCTCATATATGCAAGAGGTGCTACTTCAATCAGTCCCTTTTCAGAGTTTGACTGATATTGCTCCGCCCCCATGATGGAATAAAGAGCATCATAAACCGGTCTCATATAAGGATCAACTTTTGACTGTAGATCTCCCGGTAAAAAGCCAAGCTTCTCTCCGGCTTCAATAGCAGGTCTTGTCAGAATGATACGCTGAACCTCCTGCTGTCTGAAGGCAGTTATGGCCATGGCCATAGCAAGATAAGTCTTACCTGTACCTGCAGGGCCAACGCCGAAAGTTATCATATTATCACGGATGGCATCCACATATTCCTTTTGTCCCAATGTCTTAGGTTTTACAGGCTTTCCAAGGGCGGTACGCGCAAGGATATCCTTGTCTATCTCAACGATATCGCTGCTCCTGCCTCTCATTTTTTCAGAAAAACTGAGAGAAATAGCATAATCAACATTCTGCTCTGTGATCGTGTTACCTCTCTGACTAAGCTGGAGAAGATTCTTGATTACGTCCTTTGCCTTTTCAGTTTCAATCTCATCGCCTATTATCTTGAGCACGCCATTACGATCAATGATCGTTACGTTGAATGCTCTCTCTATTTTTTTTATATTACTATCCAATTGTCCGAGCACGTTTTGCTCGTGCTCCATGGGAATGTCCATGATTGCTTCTACTGTTGCCAAGGACCGACTCCTCCAAATCTATAAAAATATGCGGCATATATCATCCGCTATATATCACACGCCGTTTCTGAACCAAACCCGGCTTATTATTTCCTTATAATTCTATTTCCTAACAATGAAGAAAGCCCTGAATTCATCTCTGAATCAGGGCTACATTTAATCATCTATTTACGATTAGTTGAACTTACGCTTTCTAGCTGCTTCAGACTTCTTTTTACGTCTTACAGATGGCTTCTCGTAATGTTCTCTCTTGCGAATCTCCTGCTGAATACCAGCCTTAGCGCAGTTTCTCTTGAATCTACGTAAAGCGCTGTCCAGTGACTCGTTCTCTTTTACGATAACATTTGACATGCTGAAACCCAAACCTCCCTTCGGGTGCAAACTGTAATTTATTATAACACACAATCCCCGTACGTCAAGCGAAAAACAAAAACTAATTCAAGTACCAATCAAACGGCAACAATGCACGTTCAAGTGCGGTTTTCAGCATGAAACATACACGGCAGGTTAGAACCCGAGTCCTAACCTGTGTGTCAATAATCATATATTATAGTTTTGGATTTTTGTCAATCCAAAATCACATATTATTTGATCTGATCCTTAATTGCCTCTCCGGCCTTTGCGATTGCCTCATCAATCTTAGAAGCATCTTTACCGCCTGCCTGAGCCATATTTGGACGACCGCCGCCGCCACCTCCAACTACAGGTGCAACCTGCTTGATGAGGTTACCCGCATGTGCTCCGGCCTTGACAGCTGCATCTGTAGCCATAGCAACCATAGATACTTTGCCGTCCTTATCAGAGATAAGGAGAACAACGCCCTCACCGAGCTTAACCTTCAGGTCATCTCCGAGATTACGAAGCTCATTCATATCAACTCCTGCAACATGTGCTGCAAGGAACTTGATACCGTTAACTTCAGTAACATTGTCCATTACATTACCAAGTGCGTTCCTGGCTTCCTTGCTCTTGAGTGCTTCATTCTCACTCTTGAGCTCCTTAAGTTCCTTCTGAAGTGACCTGATATGCTCCGCAAGAGTTGCAGGTGTAGCCTTGACAAGCTCTGCCGCTTCACTTATCTCCTTTTCAAGGTTCTCATAGTACTTACGTACATTCTCTCCTGTAAGAGCCTCTATACGTCTTACACCAGCTGCAACACCGGCCTCGCTGATGATCTTGAACTGACCTATCTCAAGAGTATTGGTAACGTGAGTGCCTCCGCAAAGCTCTGTAGAGAAATCGCCCATACGTACAACTCTGACCTCAGAACCATACTTCTCACCAAAGAGGGCCATAGCACCGGTCTTCTTGGCTTCTTCAAGAGTCATGACATCGGTTCTTACCTCCAGTCCCTCCTGAATCTTCTCGTTGACCATATCCTCGACCTTCTTGATTTCTTCCTTGGTCATGGCCTGGAAGTGAGAGAAATCAAATCTTGTTCTGCCAGCATCCTGATATGAACCGGCCTGCTCAACATGTGTACCAAGAACCTCACGAAGTGCCTTCTGGAGGAGGTGGGTTGCAGAGTGATTTCTGCAGGTGTTCATACGGTTTTTGGCATCTACCTTCAGTGTTACAACATCAGAAAGCTTGATCATACCGCTGCGCATCACACCGATATGTGCGATCTTGTTGCCGCCGATATGTGAAGTCTCTCTTACTTCAAAAACTGCCGCACCCTTACCAAGTGCTGCCGTCTCTCCCGAATCCTCTGAACCGAGTATGATGAGTCCGGTGTCTCCTGTCTGACCGCCCATGGTGCCATAGAAAGGAGTCTCCTCTGTAATGATAGCGCCTGACTCTCCATCAGAAAGTGCCTCAACTATAGCCTCATCTTCTCCGAGTGATACCATAGATACAACCTTGCTCTCTTTAACAAGCTTGTCATATCCGTCAAATGTACAACTGATTTCCGGATCTATCTCATCGTAAATTGTGGCTGCATGTCCACTGTACTCAGACATCTTGCCTGATTCAAGTCTGTCCTTACGGCCCTGCTTCTTCTGCTTCTCCATGGCAGCCTTGAAACCTGCTTCATCAACTGTGAAGCCCTTTTCTTCAAGGATTTCCTTGGTATTGTCAACAGGGAAGCCATATGTATCATAAAGCTTGAAAGCATCCTCACCTGAAAGCTCCTTCTTGCCGTTTCTTGCAAGCTCAGCCTCCATCTCCTCGAGGATCTCCATGCCCTGCTCATAAGTCTTTTCGAACTTCTCTTCCTCAGCCTTTACAACGCTCAGGATAAAATCCTTCTTCTCATCAAGCTCAGGATATCCGTCCTTTGATGTCTCGATAACCTTCTCTACAAGAGTAGGAAGGAATGAGCCCTTGATTCCAAGCTTTCTGCCGTGGCGTACTGCGCGACGGATGATACGGCGAAGTACATATCCGCGTCCGTTGTTTGAAGGCATGATTCCATCTGAAATCATA
>OCTW011617940.1_pt1 | contig 14382 bp, 13 predicted proteins | sample 1539671 | NCBI WGS metagenome assembly OCTW01 (sample SAMN02144230, study PRJEB22623) | gut metagenome | biome: sheep rumen | host: Ovis aries | place: New Zealand
CCTCCAAAGGTAGAAGTCATTTTATCAACCTGAACAAAACGGAAATATCCTTCAGGTTCCAGTCTAAGCATTATTTCACCAAATGTTACTACTTTCATCTTAACTCCTTAAGGGCTTCGCCCTTAAAATCTGTTTATTTGGGAGAGGACACCCCCTCTACTCGGAAGCGTTGGGGTTCCCTCTCCCAAACCCTCACCCTCCCCCAGCACCGCTTAGGGTTGCACCCTAAGAACCCGCTTTTAAGTGTTATTTTCTAATCTCTTTTACGATTTCACTTGCTTCATTTGTTAATCTTTCAACCTCAGCAAAATTACCAGAATTAATGAGGTCGCCCTTCACCATCCAGCTGCCGCCGCAGGCAAGAATCTTGTCGCAGGCAAGGTAGTCGCGAACGTTTGTTGCATTGATTCCACCGGTCGGCATGAACTTCATCATTGTGTATGGAGCGCTCATAGCCTTAATCATCTTAAGACCACCCGCATTTTCTGCAGGGAAGAATTTTACAACATCAAGACCAAAACCAAGCGCAACCTCGAGCTCAGTCGGAGTCATAATACCAGGTGTGATTGGGTAGCCCTTTTTAATACAGTATTCAACAACCTTAGGATTAAGTCCCGGACTTACAATAAACTTAGCGCCCGCGCCGATTGCCCGGTCAACCTGTTCAGTAGTAAGAACAGTGCCCGCGCCCACAAACATATCCGGGAACTTCTTAGAAATAGCACGAATGCTTTCTTCAGCCGCATCAGTACGGAAAGTTACCTCCGCACAAGGAAGCCCACCCTTAATCAGCGCTTCCGCCAGCGGCTCAGCATCAGCCACCTTATTCAAAACAACGACAGGAACAATGCCTGTTGCTCCAATCTGTTTTAATGTATCGTTCATAAATGCCTCTTTAGCAAGTAGTATACTAGTGTTCTAGTTAGAATATTTTAGCACTAATCATTGGAATTGTAAACTTCAAAGTCGTTTATAGCAATTATCTTAAGAACATTATCTTATGCACATTAGGCTTTTAGAATCGCATTTACAATTGTCCCCACATAATCTTCATAGCTCATTGGATAAGAAGGATGATAGGCTTCCAGATACAATCGTTTGCATGATTTGTCTAAAAAAGAACGAAGCAGACAGTTTCCATTTGATTCATACACTGCATGGGGCTTTTTGTAATTAAGACCCGGAAAAACATCGCGACAAATATGCAAAGTATTTCCAAAGATGATGACATTCGGATTATATAAATCAATCTGATTCTCAAAGACTGTCTTGAAATAAGAAAACTCTTTTTTCAAATCTTTGTCACTAATTGACGTGCCACCCGGCAGCTTACTCAAATCAACAAGGGCAATGTTTTTGAGGGACTGCATAATAAGAACCTTGTCATCAAGCAGACTCTCCGAATATGGAATGTTGTTCTGAATACAATAAGTAATCAGTGACATCCTTAAAAATATCTGCTTATGACTTGCCGTATCCAAAGCTTCATCGCAAAACCAGTCACGAATATCCATACCATCGCTTATAGGATTGCAGTCCGCATCGCTATCATCATAGGAGTTCTTGAGCACCCACATAACCCGCTTTTTTGAGTTCAAATAATTCTCAGGAAAAGCAACGCCATCGTGAAAGCAGCCGACAGCAGGATTTATTTTTTTTCCGATTGAATCAATGTTGTTATAAATTTCCTGCTGTGCGTTTTGAAAAGTAGCTAGATAATTAAAAAAATCCATTAACTATAATTTCCTTTCACCTACTTGTGTAAAATAGACAATATCATTTGGTGATACCCATTTTCCTGAACCATCTTCAAATTGAAGATGATACTTTGAATGCCCCCATCTTTTTCTATTGAGAGATATGGCAGTTACTTTTTTCTCTTTATACTTTAAATCAAAATTTTCAATTGAAGACTTTATTTTATTCAAAAACCAAATATCAGAATCTTTTAATTTTTTCATGTTACCTCCAGGTTTGTAATGGACAGATTTGATTGGACTTACGAATCGACCTTACCTGGCGATACAGTCTACCAGGCTGAAATGTCAGGTAAGGTCTGAATCATATAAATATCAACTATTTCTTATGCTTTCGATCATTGAAGTAATATCCTGAAAGATTTTACAACATAAATCTGCATCATTTTTGGCGTCATATTTGGTTTTGAGCTCATTATAAGCATCCTCTAGTAATTGCTCAAATTTTTCACGACGCTTCTGTTTCTTCTTTTTCTTATACACATCTTCATCAAACTGCTGCTTTCGTCGCTTTTTGTATTCTTTCTTACTGATGAAAGTAGAATTTGGATGTGCGGCCATATAGCGTCGCATTTCCTTCTTTGAACTGAAATGAAGTTCACGATAATTTTCTTTAGCCAATTTTCCTTCCTTCCGGGGGCTTGCGCCCCACAGCCTTAGTTATAATCGTAAACTCTAAGCTTTCTTACCTTATTTCTATCATAGGCAGTAAGCCTATTTGCCTTTGTTGCTTTTCGCTGAATACCGCTCTGCGAATAGTGTGTCGTATGGTACATTCCACACGAAGGACACAGGTAAATGCCCTTCGGAATGGAAGTATGTCCCCGCCCCCTACACCTTGTTTTGGCCAAACTCACAATTTCTCCAGCATCACGTCTTGTGAGCATCCTTTTCCCTGTTTCACTGCAGATTTCTTGCAACGAGTGATTAGACATCCTAACTCCTTGAGCTTAATTGCCCGACGTCTATATACTGCATTTTGGGGGAAGTTTTTTTTTCCTTTTTTTTATTTTTTTCTGCTTAAGGGCCTCCTTATATAAACAGACAAATTTATTCATTCATCAATTCCAGAATTATATCTCTTTTCTGTTTTTCTCTGACAGCCCTAATTGCATCATTTACTAGGTCAGATCCACGGAATTCCAGCATATCAATTTCACTAGGGGAATAATATGTTCCATTATACCATTCACCACTTGTGTTATGCTCATGGGTATCCCAATAGATATCCCATAGCCTATCCATAGTTCTAACTTCTTTATACGGAATTCCTTTACCATAGTTTCGCTGCTTTCTGCGATTATAGTTTCTCTTACTGTGATTCGGTTTGGGATACTTTCTTGAATTGTAATATCTTGGCTTATACTCATGTTTTTTTGGTTTAGTTTTCACCTCACTAACAACCACAGTTTCTTCTTCACTGCTTTTCTTCATCGTTTCAAGTAGCCCTGCCAATGAACACACTAAATCAGGAATTGCATTTACTACCGCCAGTGTGGTGTCATTTTTACGTGCTTCAAGTTCCAGTTCATTCTGCCAAAATTTCTTGTTAAATCTTTCCAATTTCTTCTCCTTGGGCTTACTGCCCTACGTCTATATACTGTGTTTTGGGGGAACTTCTTTTTCCCTTTTTAATTATTTTTTCTGAAAGAAACTATTAATGAACGAGTTCCTGAATATGCACCGGTTCTGAAAACTGTAGGATATGAAGCAAAATATTCATTGAGCGGTAGAGGAAGCTCTATACCATTTTGATTCAACTGAGCCAGTACCCTGTCCTGATAAACAAATGGAACTCTTTTTCCTAACTGCTCCTGCTTAAGGGCAAAGGTCTGGTTTACAGCGTCTATAACATTCTGAAGAAGATTTTTCTTTGGACGAACAGGTACAGCATTCCGATGTACCGGACGGCGTAGAGGACGGTATTCCGTATTGCATACAGGATGCTGTACCGGCTGGTCTGATGTCTGCCTTGTCCTGGCTTTCATAATCATTGTCATGGAGCTGGGCTGAGTTTTGGTACTCTGGCAAATATCCGGATCGTTAAGAAAATCCATTATATTAACCGAATTGAAGCAGGATCTTCTTAACTCTTCTGAGTAGCCGGTTGTCTTTACGCCATTGCTGACAATTTCACCGTAAATAAGGATTGTCTTAATTCCCATTGCCTTAAGATCCTGAACCAGAGTAATGTGATCCAGATCTCCAGCCAGCAGTATCAGATAATCAAATGCGCCGGCAGTAGCTTCTTCTTTTATGTCAGAAAAGAGCATTGTATCGATTCCCTTTTCTTTTCCACATTTAAGAGGTCTACCCCGTGCTCCGAATCTTGAAATGCTGAGCGCTCTTTCATATTCGATGCGGTTAGCATCTATTCTTTCCAGAGCTGTTCCCATGTAGTATTGGCGCAGATTTGCCGGAGAAATACATTTTTCTTCCAGAATATTTCCGAGAGCCTCACAGGAAATATTTACAAGATTGTCAAAATTAATTACTTTGCCATAAGTACTTTTGATGTGCTTATAAAAAGTAAAACCAAAATAACCATCGATAACAAATGCGACTTTATTTGTTTTCATTGGCCACCTCACAGTTTAGATTTACCTTTAAAAGGTATACCTATACTGTTTTTTGGGGGAGAAAAAGATAGGAATAAAAGAATTATTTTTAAAGTTGTTATAGCAGAGAAGTTAATTCTGGACAATGCTGTTTTATTAAATCTTTTGTCTCGGAATTCTGTTTTTTGTAAACTTCTTCACTGTAGATTTTTTTATCAATTATCCAATGTACTATATCCCAGGATTCTGTCATACAAGCAAAATCCAACAGAGCTCCATTTTTATCTCCAGGATGCGCTCCATTTTTTAATAAGATATCTGCTATCTTCAGGTTTCTGGCTGGGCAAATTGCAAGATCAAGTGCTGTCTGCCCCTGTCTGTTTTTCTTATTTATATCCCATTTATAATATTGATTTAATTCATTTACTTTATCTTTTATTCTATCTGCATCATTTGAAATATGTGTTTTCGCCCAGATTGACCCCATGGAAAATACAAATTTTTCAAGAAGACTACGGTTTGAAATATAAGACTCATTTATCAATTCTTCAACCATTTTCTCGTTATTTACCATTACAGCCAGATGAAGTAAAGTATTTTTTTTATCATCTAAATCATTGGGAGCCATTTTATAAACTTCTACAAGAGTCTCGAAAAGTTTTGGATTAAACTGAGGAAGCAAGGAATACATTAAAACTGTATGACCGTTATTATCACGTTTTCTTATAGCTCTATTATCAAAAATCCTGTGTTCTAATATATATTCAAAAACTTCTGGATTTTTATTTTTTGCGGCACAAAGCAAAGTTGACAAATTATATTTTGTCTTCGACTTATAATCAGCTTTATTTTCAAGTAACACTTCTATAACCTTAACATTTGAATTATGCTCAAGAGCTGTAAGTAATGGTGCATATCCATAAGAATCCTTCGTATTTATATACTTTCGAAATTCTGTTTCACAAAACAACCTCATTACTTCTGCATTTGGGTTTCGTGCCGCCATATGCAATACGTTTTCTGAAGTTTTATTTTTTCCTGAATTTTGATTAAACCATTTTTGCTCTAAAATATGAGAAACAACACTCTCGTTATTAAGAGCCGCAGCAATCATAATAAGAGAAAAATCATCTGAAGTTTTATGACAGTCTGCTCCATTTTCAATCAGCAAATCAAGTGCTTGAGGATTACAATTAAAAGCCGCTGCATAATGTAAAGGTGTAGCTCCAATATGTTTGTAGCTATTTTCCGTTAGTTGTTTCAAACCTTGTAAAGCTTCTTGACTTTTTTCGTCAATTGAAACATCAGGATGCCCAGAAAGCCATTTTTGTGTATTTTGAACGGCTCCTGATTCTACCAAAGCTTTTACTAAACTATGATAAAAAGGATCTTCCATTATATCCTCAGCATAAATAATCGAAGCAATTCCTTTTCTATCGCTTTTGTTTATATCCTCATAAAAATGATTTTCCAGAACATATTTTAAAACTTCAATTGAAGGATTTTTTGCCACATAATGAAGCAAAGTTTGACCTTCTGAATCTTCGATATTTGTGTTGCAAGCTTTTTTCTCAATTAAATATTTTAGAACTTCGACGTTCGGATTATTTTCAGCAGCACCAAACAAAGTCTGCTGAAAAGTTTCTTCTGATAATTCATGTCCATATTTTTCTAGGAGCTCAAAGACTTGTATATTTTCAGCAACACCTGCAGCCCTGTCATACGGAGTAAGACCAAGCGAATTCTTTGAATCAACTTTCTCAAATAAATTCTGTTCTAACAAATAACGTAAAACTTCAATATTAGGATTTTCAACTGCAAGATGAATAAGTGTGTTTTCATTGTTTGTCAGAAGTTTCCAGTCTGCACCTTTATTTATCAGATATTTTATGATTTCCGGGTTTGGATTTTGCTTTACCGCAACATGTAATAAAGTCAGACCATCTTGATTTTTTCTGTTTAGATCAATTTCTCCATCCAGACATTTATCAAAAAGCTCTGGATTGTTTGCACACCTCGCAATCTCAAAGAGAACATGATTTCTGTTTTTTTCGTTTATTAAATCCGGTAGTTTTTCAATCCAGTTATAGAGAATTGTTGCTCTTATCTTTTCATTTTCGTCTATAAGTTTTTCGCTTAGATTTGATGTGCCGGTGTCTGTCTTAAAAAGAAAATACTGAAGAACATCATTTTTAATGAAATATTCTCCGACATCATTTTCTTCTAAAAGATAATGAGACCTAATTTCCATAAATGCTGAACTGATAGAAGTTATAGAAACTAAACTTGCATCAATCAGCTGCTTTTCTTCAATAATTTTCTGAATACACTTAAAATCTTCTTCCGAACAAGTCTGGTTAGAAGAGCCAAACTCACTTATAAAGCAGAAAATAACAATTTGTGAAAAAAGCCCCAGCTGCTCATAACATCTTTCGAAGACTTCTTCACTCCATTTAGTTGCAGAGCCTTTTTTTTCCAGATCTTTGATTAAATCAGCAACCGTTTTCCTCTTAAGGGAATCCAGCATATTGCGGATTTCTCCAGGTTTGTCCTTATACCTTTTAAAAGAAAGCTCTCTGAGTTTTTTCTGCTCTTCTGCAGATGCCTTAAGTAAATTATTGCTGCAAAAATCATCTGTTATTGCCTGATATATTCCATAATAATCATCTTTTTGAATTTCTGATAAAGCAACCTCTTTGCAGCGGAAATCTCCTTTATTTAGAATTTCTGTGTATGTCGGCCTTTGCCAGCTTGTGATGATTGTAAAAGGTATTGATATTTTCAGATTTTCAAAACACCAGTCTCTTGTAATGATTAAAATATCATCAATAAGAGGTGAGTTTACTTCTATGTTATCTATAACTAAAATATAATTTTTTTCGGATTCAAGTTTTTCAAGATTTATCTGTTTTTTCAGATATTCTATTAGTTCTTGTTTTTTATTTTTTGACGAATAAATTTTCTGGAGTTCATTATTATTGATTCTTATCCAGACTGGAGCATAAGCCAGCTTGATTTCCATTGCATATCGAACAAGGGCTGCTGCAAGAACAGTTTTTCCAGAATTACTTTTTCCAGTAATAAAATAGCCGACGTAGTTTTTAATTTCTGATTTTAGTTCCAGAAATGTTTGTGTTTCGTAGAAATTAATTGCGTTTTTATATGCTGTTTTCCTTAAAAGCTCTTCCTGTATTTCATCAAACTCCGGTGTAAAAAGCTCAGCATATATATATTCAATTTTTATGTCGGGGTAAAAATGTTTTACAAAAATATTCGGGGAGTTTTTGAAAAAGCCTCGAGGAAATCCAAAGTTTTCAATATTTTTTTCTTCATTAAGTCCCGGATTAAGTGTCATTTCATTCTTTACATAAATGAACTGTGCTTTTTTTGTTCTGTTTTCTTCTTTTGCCATGTAAAGCCTAAGAGCTTCCAGCTTTTTGTCTTCATCACCAATCGGCTTTAGGCAATTGCCCAATATGTCGCCGGTTACAACAACATAATCGTAATTTTGTTTGAAGTGTCTGTTATTGATTTGGTTTTCAATTGCAAGGAAAATACCTAAGGTCATAGAAGCCATGTTATCAGTTATTTCTTCTATGCGGCGGACAGTATTGTCTATTGGAAGTACCTGCACCTCAATATGACTGTCAGGACCTACAAGAGTTTTTACAAGCTCCTGAAACTTTGCTAATTCCGAATCCTGATTGATTTCGATTCCTTCAATACTTGATCTGGTGCGGGCTGAAACTTTGTATAAAAAAGCCTTTCTTTCATCATTTTCGCTGTATACGATTGGAACAAGTATCATCATTTTTTTCCTCTTCAAGAATAACTAAAGGTCGAATATCTTTTATTATAATCCCTTTTCTTATTAAATATTCAGGCTCATATAAATGCGATGAAATTGTTGCTTTATTTTCATCCTTAAGCATTAAGAAAATATTATACACTTTTCCACGATAATCTTTTACTGTCAGTAGCAAAGGTATAAGCAAATCTTTGTTATCAAATTGAACTTGAAATTGAATAAGATTTTCATTCGTATTTCCGGCAACCCAAATATTTCCTTTTACACCATTCATATCAAACCGAATGGGCTTTTGCAAAAAAGAATAAATTGAATACATAAATACCTCTATGATATTACTGTCTTTTTGGGGACACTTAATTCTTAGAAATATATAAATCTACAACAAATCCTTTTTCGTAATTAAGATTTTCAATATCTTTTTTAAGGATAGTTTTACCTTCTTTGAGATCAGCTGAATTAAGACTGATTGTTGAACAATCTTCATCTTCCTTTCTTCTATAATTGATTGAAATAGTTAAATTGTCTTTTGGATTATAAAATTTAAAATGGAAGGTTGTAATTTGAACACCGTTTTCTTCGTGTCCGGTAATCCAGAATTCTCCATAGTTTTCTATAACTTCTTTTTTTCTGATTTCCTTAATTGCTTCTTTATCAGAACTTGCCGCCATTCCTTCCGTAACTTTTTCAGGTTTTGCATAAGGCCGCACGTATTTGTTTGCATTGGTTACATCATATTCCAGAAAGTAACACCAGTTGAATAAATACACAAAAAAAGTCGGGTTAAAATACATTGCTGTAATCAGCCATAAACGAAGCTTGTATAGTTCTTCTTCTGTATTCTCGCCTTCCGATCTGATACACATATTTCTGAGAACCTGATTCTGAAGTTCTTCAGCTATATCAGGACAGATTAATTCTGGAACTGTCAAAACGAGGTTTATTTCATAATCATCTTTGCACTCAAAAATCTTTTTTGCATTATCTATACTTTCCTTATTTTTTTCATAACATTGAGACAATTCAAATAATGCAATGTCATATTGCTTTAGCAATTTATCTATAAACGTAATTCTTTTATTCATCATATTCCTCTCTTTCTTCATTGTATGCTGCAGAGAATCTTTTTATTACAATATCCTTAAATCCATTGTCACAATTATATAATTGCAGATATTTCAAAAGAAGGCTTGATTCTATTTCTTTACCTTGAAATATCAATTCAACTTCTTTTAAGAGATTGTAAATCCCCTGTTCTTTTTCAAGGAATGTCTCTTTTAACCATTTTTTATATTCTCTTTCTTTATCAGAAAACTGTTCTATAAAATTTTTGCAAACCTTCTTAGTAAATTCAATTTCATTATTATTTTCTTCTTGTATTTGAAATTTTTCAATCTGAGTAATGTCTTGCAAATATTCAACTTTTTCATTGTTAGTAATTCTTTTTGTAAATTCAAATTTAGTTTGTTTCTGAAACTTTTTATGTTTTATTGCCATCTTTATTTCAAGTATTGTATCGTCTAAATTCTTAATATAAAAAACATCTTTATGAGTTTTTGTATGTTCAACTCCATAGTCAATATTTCCATAAAGACAGTCTGTCGTATCATCTGATGAATGGTAAGCGGAAAACTGTTTGCGAATAAACATCAATCCGTTTTTAAGACATACTGTTTTGTTTTTTTCATCACCATTTAAGCAAGTTTTTTCGTATCCAATTCTAACAAGAGTAAACCTGTACTGGCCATAATGTTCAAAACCTTCCCAGGGTACATTTGGATTATATGTAATATTCTTCCAGTCTATACCTTTATCCCATGTAAACCTCGGGCCATTATTATTGTAATAACAAATCCATTCGGAAGAATCATAAGCTTCATATAAAGGAAATTCTTCTCCCGGTAATAATTGTGTTGATATCAATTCCTCAAGATTCTTATTAAAGGTTTCTTCAACAAAGAATCTGTTAAAAAAATTATAAATTCCTTTTGATGTCAAATATGAAAAATCAACACTTTTATCAATTTGTAAAAATTGATCTTCAGGAGGTAACAGATACTTAAAGATCTCTGCTCGGGATTCACTCAAGTTCGGCGTGTGTTTAAAATTATAAAACTCAAGGATAATTTCATAATCAGATTTTCCAGAACTTACTGCCTGATTAAGAATTTCATGAAATTCAAAGTCTTTATTCGTATCAAAATATGAAGATTCACAGCCTGTTTTTTTACCCTTGGTAATGAGAATTCTCTGTCCATCTTTTGTTGAATAATCTTTCCAGGCAACACATGGAAAAATATTAGAGATTCGATTTAGTGTCTCAAGATTAATTATACATTTAGCCATTCTCATATTATACCACATATCTCCCGGATAAGCATGAAAAAATCATGTCTATCCGGTTCTTAGTTATTATAGAATCTCTTCCGGATTCAGCCAGACAACATCGTCAAAATGAGATCTGTCGCCATGAGGGAAGAGTTCATCAATCACAGAATCCGTATAGTCCAGACATTTCTGGCGAACCAGAATCAAGTTTCTATCGGGGTTGTATCTTAAGAAGCTGGAATAGCGGCTGTTAACTTCGGAATTGTAAAGAAAAATCCCCAAAGCAATTTTTTCACATAAGGCATTAAGCCGTGTAGTATTAAAAATCGGGCTACCGACAGAAGTCACATCATTCTTAAAGCCATTCGCATAGGCTTCATAACGAGTTGCAAGAATATCTTCTTGATTATACTTTGACACACCCGGATACCAGTATAATACCTCAGAAGAATCTCCATTAGCGTGATGCTGGGCTGCAAGCAAAGGAAGTTTTAACTTTGTGGCAAGCTTCTGGCAGCGTGCCTGGGCATCAAAGCTGTCGGTAAAAGCACACAGCAAAGTTTTTCCTTCTTCGGCCGAAACCTCTTCCAGCAGTTTGCCAAAATCTTCATCAGAGATATTATCATCGAGCATACGGTCTACAGCTTTTACAGCCACATACTCATTGATATCCCTGAGTCTTGCCTCAACTACAAAGGCCTTGTTTTTACCAATCTCGCTTATATAACCGTTTTGCGAAGCAATATTTGAACGGCTCGAAACATCGCCATCAATCAGAATGAACTTTCCCACTCCGCATCTGGACATATCTTCGTAGAAGCCTCTTGCGCCGCCGCAACCGACTCCGATGATTGTGCATTCTTCCATATAATCAAGAGGAATGCTTGTTGAGATTCTGGCAAAGGTTTCGTCCTGAGACAACGGATCTGTTTTCTCAGTGTATTTCTGATTCATTACTTCAAGTTCAGCCTGAGCTTTTTCAAGAAGTTCTTCGGAAACAGATTCACCTGAATCACAAAGCCCATCATTTTCAAGAACTTCTATATTGCAAGGTAAAACTTCTTCATCCCGGGTAACAAGATAACCGGTTATCGAAGTCTCAGAATCAGTTGAGCTTGTTACAATCGGCATAACAAGATATTGCATATCAAGCTCTTTACAGATTCTTGCAGCATACTCAACATCTGCACCAGACAATCTGTTAAAGTGGCCCGGATGACTATGCACAAAACCAGCGAAAGAAATCTCCTCATCTACCCACTTTCCGTTTATCACAGAGTTCAAAAACTTTGTGTTAGGATTGTATTCAACATGATTAACTCTTGCGTTATTGTCGAATACAAAAGTTGTTATCAGATTCTGCTCTTCCGAAAACCCTAGCATCCCACCAAGCTCGGGCTTTTTTGTTCCAAGGATTTCCAGAATCTGGTTGTAGGCAGACTTTTCGAAGAAAACAGTTTTTGCTTCTTCTGAGGAAGTATCGTCAGCTGCCCCGTTATCCGTGGAACCGTCGTCACCGGCTCCGAGTTCAGCACAATCATTTCTGAAAATTCCGTCGGGGAGATAAATCTTTTTTCTTTCTGCCTTACAATCAGAATTTCCCCAGCCCTCTTCCTGCTTCTTCTTATCAAGCTCTTTCTTGTAATTCTGAGCCCAGACAATCATTACCGCATTCGCCTTGTCAAAGGCAGTAATAGTTGTATCCCAGCAAATATAAGGACTTCCGGTAAAAGCTCCTAATATATGAAAGCGATGAGGATGCTTCTGCCCCTTCTTAAAATGGGGAGCATCAATGATGTCGATTCTGTAATCAGGATTATCACGACTTCCCTGATTCACAATCTCGAATCTGAAATCATAAGGCTCGCCGTCCACCCCCTTCCAATGGAACTGTTTTACATAAGGCTCAAAACGGAAGGTTCCTTCTGGCAATACAGGCTTCTGCTTCTGATTACGCAGCTTAGAGTGTAAAACACAACTATAGAAAATTTTTGCTGCATCCATCAAAGCTTCATTCACACAGTTCTTTGTTGAAGCAAACCCCTGGACTTTTGTGTACATTTCTGAACAGCGTCTGAACTGAGCTAAAAGACCAGGATTAATTTCCTTTACTCTTTCAGCTTTTTCTGCCCAATGAATTCCGTTACGGAAACCATAACTGCGGCTAATCTTGTTAACCTCTGCAACAGTTGTAATGAAATCAGTTGTTGTTTTCAATTTTTTCTCCTCGACCATTCCGGCCTTTATAAGATTTCAATACTTATACTGTTTTTTGGGGGAGAAAAAAAATAATTTTTTTTATTTTTTTATGATTTTTTAATTTTTTATTTTTTGGGAGTCTTTAAAACGGAAAAAAAGTTCTAAATCCTTTATAGAAAATAAAAAAAATCTCCCCCAAAAAACAGTATCTGATATATCAACAATAACATTCAAAGGAGGCCTTATGGCAAAAAAGAACATCGATTCTTTTCAGTACGCAATCTTAAATGCTGACATTCCGGTATTTGATGCGCTGGTAAGAGATTTTGACGGCTTTGATCAGGAGCTTAAGAATGACATTCTGACACACACTGTTATGAATGCACCTGATACAAAGTTCATTGAGTATGTAATCGAAAAATGCGGCTTTGACCTTGGCTACAAGGATGAGGATGGCGCTACCCTTCTGCACTGGGCGGCGGCCTCGAACTATCCGGAAACAGTAAAGTTCTTTCTTGCAAAGGGCCTTGATATTGAAGCAAAAACCAGTGACACACAGGAGACTCCTTTGCTGTATGCGGCAAAATACAGCGACAATCCGGAGGTGCTTCAGACCTTTATTGATGCCGGAGCTGATACTGAGGTTTGCGATATAGACGGCGAAAATCTTTTGATTGCGGCGGCGGGAAGAAATTCCAGTATGGAAATTACACACTTTCTGCTCAAGCTTGGCTTTGACACAGAAGTAAGAGATAAGGAAGGTTTTACACCAATTCTCAATGCGGCAAGATGGCAGACTAACACAGATGTCATCACTCTTCTTGTTGAGGCTGGAGCAGACACTAATGCCAGAACAAGCAACGGCAATAATATGTTCCACCTCGCAGCCTATAACGATTGTTCCGCAATTGCGGGCTATATTCAGACTCTCTTTACAACTTCTCAACTCAATGAAGATGAAGAGTCCTGTCTGGAAACTGCCCTCCTTCATGCTAAAAATCCTATGGTGCTGAACTACTATCTGACAAAGATGAAGAGAGAACACGTAACCTTAGCCTGCATGAATGATACGCCGGAGATTCTTGAAGCGCTGCTGCTTTCGGGCTGCGACGCAAATCTTACAAATGAAGTTGGTTGCACACCTCTTATGCTTGCCGCAAAGCTGAACTCGAATCCGGACGTAATTAAAATGCTGCTCTTCTACGATGCCATCTGGAATTGCAAAGACATGAATGGCAGAAACGCCCTGCACTATGCGGCAGCAAATACAGACCCGGCAATCTACAAGTGGATGCTGGAGCATGAGGATTTAAAGACCCTTGCAGACCAGGAAGATAATAAGGGCAATAAGCCGGACTATTATCTGGGACACAAGGATAAGTTTTAAGTAACAAGAGGTGGTTTCGACAGGCTCAACCACCGCGTCAGCTAAACCGTCTTCCTGAACTTGGTTCAGGATCTGCACGACTCATGTGTCATTGTCGGGCTTGACCCGACAATCTTTTCAAGGAGGTCTTATGGCAAATATTTACGAGTGTATGAATCCGATTCTGGAAGGAATCAATAAGGTAGCAGCAAATCTTTCAAAAAACTGTTTTTACGCTACTAATGACGCAGAATTAAAAGTCTGCCTAAACCGCGTAAAAAACTTTCTCAAGCTTTCAGAAAATGAAGCTGCGCTTTTCTGCTTAATCTTCAGATGCTATTACGCCTACAACGAAACTCCTGTTCA
>OCTW011434549.1_pt1 | contig 14381 bp, 25 predicted proteins | sample 1539671 | NCBI WGS metagenome assembly OCTW01 (sample SAMN02144230, study PRJEB22623) | gut metagenome | biome: sheep rumen | host: Ovis aries | place: New Zealand
GCTTGGAAAACAATGTTGGATTCAAGCAATTATAACACTTATTCGCCTAAACTTGATGGAACTGGCGCTACTGGTACTTGGGGAATTGACATCTCTGGTAATGCTACTAATGCTACATATGCGAAGTATCTTGGTTTTTAGGCTGATAATGAGCTAAGATTTGACATTAATACGAAACCTAGTTCTGATACGGATTTATATGTTGGATTTAAATGGTCGGATGGATCTTCCGATGCTAAGATTAACCGTTATAGATTTTGTAATGGTGGCGGCAAATTCGCCGAGGTATAGGCATCAACGTTCTATGGCGCTCTTTCTGGCAACGCGACTTCTGCTACAAAAGCTACATAGGACTCCGATGGGAATGCAATCAATGCAACGTACCTGAAGAGATCTGGTGGCACTATGACTGGTATAATAACGACACCAAATAATGGAGAGGCGATACATTTTCCTAGTGGTGTTGCTAATTATGGCGCAGGACTTGTTTATGGGACAAACGCAAACGAAGCTCTCGCTATTGCTACCAAGAATTCAGTGACTAGTTTTATGGTTGTTCATGGCTCTGATCCTACAACTTGGAACGGTGCGAGTTGGACAACCGCATCACCAACACTGCAAACAAAAAACAAGAGTGTGTACGTTAACGAATTGATAGGAGTTAACGTTACTCCAACCTACAACTTCAAGGTCAATGGTACATCATATCTCGGTGGCGAAGTACGTGTGTCGCATAATAACGCCGATACTGAAAGCGTATCACTGAAATACAACGAGACGATGAAATCGCTCGATTTTATATTTAATTAATTGGCTCTCCTCGGTTCGACTCCGGGGAGGGTTATTTTGTTTTTATATTGGGAAATTAATGAAAGAAGGTGAAAAAATGGGATTGATATATTGGTTACCAATGACGGATGGGACGGCGAAAAATCAAGGGCTGGTAAATGATGTTTTTACGACACATGGCCCCACTGCAAACACATCTGGTAAACTTGGATCATGTTGTTATTTTAATGGTAGTACACATTCGATATATACGAATAGAGAATTTGATTATCCGCAAACCACCATTTCATGTTGGTTTAAAATTAGTCCAGATAATTCGGTATCTGGCTCTCAATGGCTTATATGTTTTAATAGCTCTGGTAGCGGCACTGCTGCAAATACGTTAACAGGATTTTATATTACTACTGCAATAAAACTTGCCTGTCAAAGTCGTGGGCGCACATATGTATATAGCACTGTCTTGTCTAAGGATGTCTGGTATCATGTTTGTGCTACATCAGCAGATGGCGATACAATAAAAGTGTATATAAATGGAGAACTTGTTGGGGAAGATACTGTGGCCGGGACCGCAGTGACTGCTACTTGTCTTTCTATTGGAGGCCGAGCTGCGAATAGTTCTGGTACTTTACACGCATATTGTCCAACCGGGATGTATATGAATGATGTAAGGATATATGATAATATACTCTCTCCTCGTGAAATTAAAGAGATATCGAGGGGGCTAGTGTTACATTACCCACTCTCCGGCAGCGGAGGTGGTTGTGAAAACCTAATGAAAGGTTCAAACTTCAGCATTACTTCTGGTCAAAATACGTCAGCGGTTAAAATAGCAACTTTAATTCCCGTTGGTACTACTATCACTGTGTCTGTACAGGTTGATGCTGATGATGTGGTGTGGGATTCTTCTTCTAATTATCAGCGAGTCGGAATTGAATTTTGGGTGCCAAAGAGTGGTACAACTGGCAATCAGTATCTTGGCGCTTGGGCTGGTTAGGAATTGAGTAGTTCTGGAAATGTCGTAGAAGCATTTACCGGGAGTTTTCACGGCAGAATAAGTAAAACGTTCACTACTCTGGGTGAAGTCCCAGAACTTAGGTATGTTGGTCTTTATGTCCAAGGTGTGACATCCGGTACAGTGCGTGTCTCGAATCCGAAAGCGGAGATTGGATCTGTTGCCACTCCATGGATACCAAATGCCGCCGATACAGAGTATGTCACAATGGGTTTCAACGATGGCATTGAGTACGATGTGTCTGGATATGGGCATAATGGTACAAAGACTGGAACATTCGCATATGATGCTGACACACCAATGTATAATACTAGTACTCGTTTTAATCAAACAGATACTAGAATTACGCCGCCAATTATATTTTAGTCTGATGCGAAAATTCCAGAAATATCATTTTCATTTTGGATGAAGCGAAATGATTATACAGATGCGAAAAACCATTATATATATAATGATATATGTCAGATTTACACTTATTCAGATTATTTATTAAGAATTAGTTGGAAGCATGATACCGAGAGTAGTTCAACTGGCAATACTTCTGCCAGTTCTTCAGCTATCACTACACCGAATGAATGGCATCACATTTGCTATACTTTTGATAAAGGTTATTTAAGGTTATATATAGATGGCGAGTTCAAATATGACTCTGATAGAACAGGTACTGGGTAGTTTATGGGGGCATATAATTTTGGAAGTATAGGATATGCTTCTGGGTCTAATATCAGTTATGGTGGATGCCTTTCTGATTTTCGTATTTACGCAACTGCTCTCACATCTGATCAAATCAAAGATCTCTACCACACTCCCATCTCTCTAGCCAACAACGGTACTCTCCTCACACAAGGTGAGTACGTAGAAAGTTGAGGTGGCGTCAGATGAGCGAGAATAAATTTGATAAACTCAACGCCGCTTTGTTTGATAGGAAATTTGAAAATGGGTTATCCAACTTTATGTAGGGAAACTGTCAAGTGACATTAACCGCTGATGGTTATCGGATATATCGTCCTCCGAATATTACGTATAGTTCGTCTGATTCGTCAACACGAACTATGTGGGGCGGACTTGTTATATAGCCGTTCGTAGATGATGCGAACTTTTTAGTCAAAGGGCACACGTATATTATGATGTTCCACGTCGAAGGGCAATCGTCCAATAATGCCTCTGACCATTATTGGAGTAATAATGCTGGGTGGACTGGTGGAGCATATGGTCTTTCTACGTCGCCGACAGACGTTGAGTATAATGAAATCGGCGAGAATTTTCAGGGTGAGAAAGATATCTTTTATAGGTTCACGGTATCAGACGACATAATAAAAACATGTACAAAGTCGTATAGCTCATTCGTACAAGGTACTGATTATAATTGTTATCGAGATTTCAAATGGGGATTCTCGTATATGAACACTGGTGAACTCGGTACAGATTTGTATCTGACTAGTTTCAGGTGTTACGATATTACAGATTCAGATAATACCGTGAAATTCTTAAAGCCAGGAATTGTAACCGCATCGAATTTGGTTGAATCTTCTACTCCACCCAGCCCGATGTAGATATACTCATCCGGGGAATTGCTGACGCACGAGTTTATAGAGTATTAATAGAGCGGTTCGCCGCTCTTTTATTATATAAAAAAAGGAGTGATCGAATGATTTATAAAGTACGCCTTAACGGCGATGACACAAAGGTTTTTAGCCTAACAGATTGGAATGCGGCGAACTTTCAATCGTCGCTGACGCTGACGGTGCAAGGGGCGGATATCGACATGATTAACGCCGCTTTTGCCGCTATCCAAAAGATGGAAGTTTTCTAGGACGAAATGCTCGTGGCAACGTACACAGATTTAGATACGTACGACGAGGTCGCGTTCATTAAAAATGAATATGTTCAAGGTGAGGGGCGATTTACAAACGCTATGCGTATACACCTGACACGTACGAATATCGTCACGCAACTTCAGCGTCTTGACGAGCAAATCAATCCGACGGTTGATTTAGATACAATGACATTGGATGAAGTAAAGGAATATAAGATTCATGAAATCGGCGAGATTTGTAGAGCAGAAATTTACGCAGGAGAACAGGTAACGCTGAGTGATGGGACAACGAGGAACTTTAGTTATAACGCCGACGATCAGGCGAATATACTTAATAGTTCGTTAATCGCATTCGCATCGAAGACGCTTGGATTCCCACTTGAGTATATTCCATATCATCCAGATGAAACGGAGTGCCGACTTATGCCAGTCGCTGATTTAATCAATATCTATATGATTCTTCAGCTTAAACTGACACGGCTTACTACCAAATGTAACATGCTTAATTGTATGATTCGCGATTGCGAAGACAAAGAGTCTGTTCTTGCGATTACTTGGAATACAGAACTTACCGAAGAGTATCAGAATCGGTACAACGAAATTGTAACTGTATCTATTGAAATTGCACAGGCGATGGCGGCTGCGATGCAACCACAGCCGGAAGCCGTTGATACTACTGATGAACAATAAAAATACTAAGGATTAAAAAGGAGATATTATTATGAAGAAGATTAAAACATTTTCAACACTTGAAGTACTTGCGATTTGTAACTTTGTCGATCAACTTACACCCGAGAAGAACGATAAACTCGGTTTGAAACTCCGCTGGAATATCAAAAAGAATTTTGATAAGCTTCAGCCTATTGCGAAGCGATATGAGGAATTTCGTGATCAGGTTATTAAAGAACTTCAAACGGCATGGTTTACCGATGAAAAGTCCGAGGAGTTTATGCAAACAGTTACCGGCGAAGATGGTAAGCCAATTCTTGACGCAGATGGCAACGAGCAGACGCAGACGATGCGTAGGATTAAGGACGAGTTTATGAGCGAGTACCAGGATGCGGTTGCAGATGTAAATCGTAAGCTGCAAGAATTCGCCGAGGAAAAGAACGATGTCGAGGTGGATACGTTCGATATCGATACTTTTGTCGAAAATCTCGACGATGATGGAGTGCTCTCGTTTGATGACCTGACGATGCTTCAAGCGTTTGATGAAGTGACTAGTGTTAAAGAGGCTGAGTAATCGGCCTCTTCTTTTTATGAAAGGAGGCGAAAGGCTTGGCTATCTTAAAAAATTTGCTCGTAAACGGAGCAAGCAGGTTTCTTAATACCGCATACTTCCAGGATGTGTCGATTGGTGGAACGGCATCGCTTGTTTCTCTCTCGCTGTCTGGAGCACTTACGGTGGATGGCACAACGACACTAAAAGGCGCTACGACTATAAATAATACTATGGTTGTGTCCAAAGCTTCGACATTTAATGGCTCAATAACTGTTAAAAGTGGGGTTGAGTTATATGGAAGTACTCCGTATATAGATTTTCATTTTGGGAATAGTTCAACAGACCACACAAGTCGTATTATCGAGTCGGTAAGTGGCACGTTGAATGTGCAAAATAACCTTACGGTTGCTAATAAATTATCCGCCCCAGAGATAGTCGCTACGAATATATCCACCGAGAATCTTCGCTGGGCAAAATTAGAGGAAATCACCGTTGCTGATCTCGGCGGCACGTTTATAGTTGCGCCGACGATATTTTTTACGGAAGGGGCGACATCCGTCTACATCAATAGCATATCTGGTAATACAGTGACTATGACGATTACATGCGACGCAATCACATCTGACACACTCGGCGGTCACACCTGGTCGCAATATTCGAAAGTAAAACTTAGTGGAATGATTGGTGGGTGTGTCCTTGGTTCTAGTGATGGGTATTTGTCCGCAAAGTTAAATACCACCGCAAAAACAGCGAACGTAATTGCTACTATTGAAAATGCTTCGCTCCTCTCTTCTGGAACTACTTACTCAGGTGCGAACGTTAAAAATCTCGCTATGATGATGTATGCAGTTGGGAACGGTTCGTAGACAAATACGAATAAGGTTGGCATGGTATTAACGTCATATGGGGATAATTATCGAAGTTATCTCGACATCTACGGTGGCACGTCGAACCATACGGTTGCCAGAGTTGGTAATCTCGGCGGATTGACATTTAATGGTGAAACCCTTGAGAATCAATGGGGCATTCTAACCAGTAATGGATATTTTGATGGAACAATTATTTCGAATGAAGGTAAAATTGGCGGCTGGACTATCGACGCGAACAAACTATATAACGGCACAGATTCTATGACGAGCACCGCAGTTGGAACGTACATCGGCGCTGGAAGCTCTGCGGCGAACAGCGGTATTCGTAATTATGCAAGCGCGACGCAGTACGTGAATATCACTGGTGGTAAGATAACGGCTCTTGGGGCAGATATCTAGGGTGAGATTACGGCGACGAGTGGCACTATCGGCGGTGCATCAATTGAAAATGGTGTACTAAAAGTTCCAGCGGCGAATATCACTGGTACTTTATCGGCTGGTCAAATTGCTGCAGGCGCTATCACAGCAGAAAAACTATCAGTTACAGTCGGCGGTAATAACTTGCTTCGTGATTCGCACAGAGCAATAAGTAATGGTAATTATGCTTTTGGCGATTGGCGTTTTGGGCCAAATCCGCCGCAAGAAGGCGATGTTGTGACTTTTCAACTTAAAGGATAGTTGGCAAGCACGAAAACTGGATTTATTGTATATAATTCTGGTGGGAATGCGCACCCAGATAATAATGTATTAACATATGATGAGTCTACAGGAATATATTCCGGCACTTTTGTATGGAAAACTACATATTCAGGCGGTACTGTTAGTAATACGTTTTTGAGAGTATATGTACCTGGTAGTTCAGGGACTTCATCTTGTGAATGGGTGAAACTTGAGTACGGAGATGTCGCAACACCTTGGTCGCCGTCACCAGATGAAGCTGGTGGATTTGATATAGATAGTACTTCTATTCATACTGCAAATGTCGCTGTGACATCCAATGCAGATAATTCAATCGCATTATCATCTGTTGATTTTACAAGAACTATAGGCATTTCTCGCACAGGTCTTAGATTTGCTATTGGGGATAAATTCGGTGTGACTGGAGATGGTATTATCTATGCTTCATCTGCTAATATTTCCGGTACTCTATCCGCAGGTGTGAATAGCACAATTGGCCCGTGGACAGTATCAAACACATCGATTTGGAAAGGCTCGGCGACATTCGGAATCGATACTTCTGGAGCTGCGTATTTCGGAAATGATGGGTTAAGTATTGGTGGCTTATTAAAGATTGATGTTAATAATGGCACTCTTTCACTTGGTCAAATTTCATAGAATAACACATCATCAAATATTTCTATTTCGTCAAGCGGTGTAATAATCAATAAAGGAGAAACTCCAATGGCGGCGTTTAATACTGATGGGATTAAACTACGCGGAAGTGATGAGTAGATATTGCTTGATATTAATACAATTGGAGAACCAACATTGGAACGTGACACATATAGTCCTAGAATTTATGGGCCATTTGAGAATGGCACGATAAGAGTAATTGAAATGGATAATGGTATGAATGACCATTTTGATAATTTCTCTGGGGATGGAGTTGTTGCAACAATAGTGAATGATACAATGGTTGACTATATTACACAAGAACAGTCATTTTCCCAAGACTTTAGTACATCATGTTTAAATGGAAAAGCAACATTAAATTATTCTTATACCAATAAAACATTCACGATTACATTTAATTCGAGTCCCGGGGCAGACTATGTCGATTTTTATTTTGAATGGGTGTATACGCAATATCCATCTAGTTATACTTTTGGAACTCGTGATACTAGTCATAATAAAGGCAATTGTTCCACGACAATAGGTAAAAATTTAATAAATGAAAATGCAAATGCATTAGTCGTTGGGCAATATAATTCTGATGATAATTATTTATTTGCCATTGGAAATGGGACTAGTGCGTTACATCGATCTAATGCTTTTACTGTTGATAATTATGGCGTTGTAGGATTCAGCGGTGTTGCGATGTTTGGCGATCCAGCAAATACGTTTGTAATTACCTCTCATGTAGTAGTTAATAACGCATCTGTGGCTTCGCTAAACTATAAGGAAGGTACAATAACAATTGAACAAGCCGGTTATTATCCTCTTTGCGTTGCCGGGTATAATAGCAATACCAGATATCTAACACCGACAAGATTCTATCTTTCTGATCAACGATCTGGTTCTGGTTCGTTACATTATATGATATTCAACCCAACATCATCTGCAAGGACTGGAACTTGCACCATGTGGGTAATGTGGGTTAAAACGACATGAGGAGATGTGATTATGACAAACAGATTTAAAAATATCATCCTCTTTCTCCTCTTTGGCGTTATCTACTGTGGAATTGAACTCGTCTGGCGTGGACATACAGACATGAGTATGGGTATTGTGGGCGGAATCGCGGGGCTGATTATCGGTCTCTGGAACGAACGCCGCCCTCTCCCGCTGTTGCCGTAGTGCATCGCCGGGATGTGTTTGATAACACTGCTAGAAGGAGTATCTGGTATTATACTGAATGTGTGGTTAAAGCTCGGCATCTGGGATTACTCTAATATGCCTGGGCAATTTTTCTGGGGGCAGTGCTGTATACCGTACTGCGCATTATGGTTTATCTTGTCAGGCGTTGCAGTGTTACTGGACGACTGGCTTAGGTGGTTATTATTTGAATAGGTGGGAATGTGAAGTGACGGTACGCTTGGTTATCACGGCTAGGCGTACCGATTTATTTATGATTAAAAGGAGTGGATGCTTTTGACCTAAATTTGAAAGGAGGCTCATTATGAGCGATATCGAACATTTACTTTAGATGGACATTAAAAATGGTTTTTTGTTCATCGCTACACTGATCGTTGTTGCGGTATTTTTGATTTAGAAGTTTGACTGGATTGTCGAGCGGTTGGGTATTAAATCTAAGCGTCAGATGGCGGAAGAAAAGTAGAATGCTGACATAAGGATATTGAAGGAACACGCGAAGAAAACTGACGAGAATATCGACAAAATCCTTCATAGCGTCGATGAATTAAAGCAGTCTATCTGTGAAGTCGGCACATCGGTGTCATCATTGTAGACACGAATAGATGAGAATGAGATGTGTAAGTTATCGGACAGAATAACGCAGAATTACCAATATTATAAAAGCAAACAACAATGGACAACCATGGAAAAGTGGGCGTTCGAGAATTTATGCCAGTCGTACCTTCGTGCTGGCGGAAACAGTTTTGTAAAGGATATCGCTATTCCTCGCAGTAAGGAATGGGCGATTATTGATGATTGAACCGAAGGTTGAAGTTCGACAGCTGGGAATTTCAGCCTTCTTTTTCATATATGAAAGGAGGGGTATCACATGGTCAAGATTAGTAAAAATAATATCATCTGCACTCGTGGTGACACGGTCGTGACTAATGTTGTAATTAACGACGATACCGGCGACGTATACACGCCGGGGAGCAACGACGTGGTGCGATTTGCACTGAAGAAGACGTATAACGATGAAGAACCGATCATTTTAAAAGAGATACCTAGCGACACGATGGTACTGCGACTAGAGAGTTCTGATACTAAGAAACTCGCCTAGCCGGAGTCTTACGTGTACGACATCCAGATAACTATCGACGATGGAACGTCCGAAGGATTTGTGGCGACAGTTATAAGCGGGACGTTTAAGACAAAGGAAGAGGTCGAGTAAGGGGTGAGCAGCTATGAATTTAATCGGAACACTTTCTCTCGATGACTTAGACATAACCGGCGTATTATCATCGCCGGAAGAAGTAACTGGTAAAGTAAATTCGGCGATTAACGCTGCTGGGAAAATTGATAACGCTTTCTACGTTGGGCTTTCAGCCTATGATATTGCTGTCAAACATGGTTTTGATGGGACTGAAGAGGAATGGTTGGCAACTCTATCAGCGCCGCTTGCGACGGATACGATTCCAGGAATCATGAAGTTATACGATTACACAGGCGAGGAAACTGATGGCACGATGACACAACGTGCGATAACACACGAGATAAAAGATAACACCCCAGATCGGATATCCGCTGATGATATTTTTGAGATTATACATAGTTAAGGAGGGCTAAATTATGGCTACAAGTTTTTTAGATAAGACTGGGCTTGGGTTAGTTTGGGCTTAGATCAAACTATTACTTGCAGACAAAGTCGATAAGGTTGATGGCAAGGGATTGTCATCTAACGATTATACCGCCGACGAAAAGGCGAAACTGGCGAACATCGCCGCTGGTGCTGAAGTCAACGTTAACGCTGACTGGAATGCCGTAACCGGAGATGCGGCGATTCTTAATAAGCCGACGAACGTATCTGATTTTACTAACGACGCTGGGTATCTGACTTCGTATACCGAGACTGATCCAACGGTTCCAGAGTGGGCGAAAGCGGCGAACAAGCCGACGTATACCGCTTCTGAAGTCGGGGCTATGAGTAGTAACGTTGTAATTGCGGTGGGCGGTACTGTTACGATTTCTGGAACATCTGCGTCATTTGATTTGAACTTTACTATTAACCAGGTGTACGTTGCTGCCAAGGATGGGAAGAGCGTTCAAGTTTGGGATAAAACTAATAATAGATTATATGAATTAGTGGATATGGATTATGACGATAGCAGCGTAAAATTCACATTTATCAACATGGCTAGTAATACAATCCGCATAATCACAACAGGTTTTCTTGATGCGTCGGGTACTTCTAAAACTTTTAGTGGTACTTATTCCACCATTGATCTTTCAACTTTTAGTGGTTCGTATAATGATTTAACGAATAAGCCGACTATCCCAACTAATAACAACCAACTTACCAACGGTGCTGGTTATCAAACCGCCTCGGATGTTAATGCACTCATCGCCGCAGCGGTTGGTGATATAACGGGCGTTGATTTCGAAGTGGTTGCTACTCTTCCGGCAACAGGCGAGACTGGTGTTATCTATCTGATTGCAAACGGAGGCAGCGGTGAAAATTCGTATGATGAGTATATCTGGCTCTCTAGTTCTTCGTCGTTCGAGAAGATTGGCACCACAAGCGTTGATCTTTCAGATTACTACAACACTACAAATTTAATCCCTATCACCAGCGCAGAGATTAACACAATCTGTGTATAAGGAGGTGATTCTCGATGGCAAGTTTTTTAAATGAAACTGGGCTATCTACTTTATGGAATAAGATTAAAACACTGGTAGCGACGAAGCAAGATGCATTGCCGTCTGGAACCGCTGGGTAGGTGCTTGCCCTCGATAGTAATCTCGCCCCTACGTGGACGAATCCAGCGGGTGGTAGCAATGACTTCTGGATAAAGTTAATCAAGACGGAGACGGAAGACGCTTAGACTGGAAATTGGTCAGTTTCTTATTCAATTGACAAATCCTGGGCCGAGGTACGTGCGGCTATTTCTGCTGGAAAGACGTTGCGGTTATATTAGCATGATTATAGTGGTTATGCTGCAGTGGATTATGAGGTTTTGGATTCAATCGAAACTGGAACTTCCGGTCTTAGTTTTGTTCGATCTGATGGAGTAAGAGGTGTGGTGCTTGACATTGAAGAAGGATATGAGGGCATTCATGTGTATAGATTAAATTATGATTTAAATTATGATTATTCAACAGGAAAATGGATGTCATCATATACTTTCGAAGATATCTATAATGCCTACTTATCTTTTAATGGTTATATAAAAATTAATGGTTTTCCGGCAATAGTTTATGGTGACTGGGAGACTTATTGCAATATTACTGTAACGTTTATAGGAAAATATCAATCCTCAGAAGAGCCAAATCGACTTATAACTGCAACCGGCACGAGTACCGTTTCTAATGGCTCCGATTACATTACACTCGAAGAGGTAGAAAGCGGCGCTAGTTCCGCCCCAGAAGTCTATATCGGCTCCGATACACCATCTGGATACACATTGTATATCGATCCTGGCAGCGGCGGATTCGTGGACGGAAATGAGGTGGAATACTAATGGCTAACAAACTTTATGACGAAACTTCGATTCAGGCTATCGCTACGGCGATTCGTTCGAAGTCAGGAAAGACCGATACAATGACGGTTGGTGAGATGGCAGGAGAAATAAATGGATTGAGTGGGTATACTTATGACTAGATTGCCGAGCATTAGTATACTGGAGATGACCTCGTATTAACGTGTAAAAGAGTGTTTCCTTATACGTTTATTAGAAGTCAATTTAAGACGGTATCTAGTTCTACCGTAACACATTTTTCAGACCATCAAACTTCTGGTATGGTTGGGACGAGCGGCGCTTATACTTTTGCGTATTGTACAAATCTTGAATCTGTAAATATGCCGAATTTAGAACAACCTGGATCAGGTGGATATCAATTTGCATACTGTACAAAACTAGGGACTATCAATCTACCGAGCGCCGCTTTTATAGGGTAGCATATGTTTCATGGATGCACGGCACTATAGACTGCTGTTTTTGATTCCGTAACCTACACGAATAATAATGGTTTTTAGGATTGTAGAGCTTTGCAAATTGTAGATTTTGGTTCACTAGTGTCATTAAAAAGCCAGGAATTCTATGGGTGTACAAAGTTAAACACTATAATATTACGTAGGTCTACCGCTATAACTTCGTTACCAAATGTAAACAATTTTACCGGTTCTCCATTCGCATCTGGCAAAGCTGGGGGAACAATTTATATTCCAAAAGTTTTGTATGATGAACTAGGCACTGGATCGTCTCTCGATTATAAATCTGCGACAAACTGGTCTACTGTTGATGGTTATGGAACTATTACTTGGGCGTAGATTGAAGGCTCCCAGTATGAAACCCAATACGCCGATGGAACGGCGATAACTTAATAGCGAGGTGATATGAAATGATATTAAAAATGTTAAATAACGGCGTTCTTACGTCTTACGAACTCGCCCTCGCCTCTGATCTTGATGCGAAACTTGATTGGCCGAATGATGATCCTACTGGTTTTGCACTGTTGTCTACTGTTGGTGGTAACACGCCGAGATGGATAACTTACGCTACTGAAAGCGATATTATGGGTATTTTACAATTAAACGGCGTCGCTCCAGCGTTAATCGTTGACTATGAGGAATAGAAACCAGATAATCTAGTGAGTTAAGGAGGTGGCGTTATGGCGAGAATTAATTTTGGCCCTATTATTGAAAATATCATATATGATAATTTGATGCCTGTAATAAAAGTTAATTATGATAATTCCGAACAAGGATATGGCCCAGGCGGAGTTTATATAGCGTGTGAAAATGTCACTATGGCAGATGATTAGGATCAAATAGTAGCTGTTGATGCGGGGGGTAATATCTATAACATTAAGGGTGATATCGGCGATTATACGTATGATTATGACACTGAACGTTGGAAGGAGATGCCGGGTAAATGACAAATGAAATTTTGCACAAACCTATAGATTTATAGGGCTTGTCACTCGCCGTGGCAAGCTTAAAAACATATATTGATTCTAAAGATGTAAAAATCGAATGGCTGGAACCAGATTAGTACGACAGTAATTATTACCCAACCATCTATGGAAATCCCAACACAATCTATGTCGTCTTAGGATATTCTCCTGCGCCATATACATATGCTGGCGATGTGAGAGTTGGTGACACAGTGGGAACGTCTACGATAGAAAGCATATCCCAAATGTTATATGTATGGCTTTGGGATTAGTATAATGAGGTTTTCTCCCCAATCGGCGATACTCCCGCATCGAATGAGGACATCGAGAATATGCTTGGCTCTATCGGATTCTCTGCGATTGAAATATCTAGTGGGGGAAATGATAGTATAAAATAAAAAGGAGGGATTATTATGTCTTATACACCAAACACATGGCAGAACGGTGATATTATTTCTGCCGAAAAATTAAATAACATGGAATAGGGTATCGCAAACGCCGGGAGTGAAATTCCGACGATTGTTTTCACGTATGATCAAACCGGTAATTATTATACTTGTAGTTGGACGGTTGAGGAATTGACCGCATTAATTACGGCGCAGGATTTCTCATTTACGATAGTAAAAGTAATAGGGGTAGATGAAGGTGATGAACTCATCAATTATTTTATACCTTCTAGAAGTGCTCGGGGCACTTTAACATGTGGATCGCATGGTAATTTTATTATCAATATCGGTCAAACACCCACATTAACAGTATTGATGCAAAGTGGACCTACTAATTATGTCTACAATTCTTCTACTAATCATTGGGAAGTCAATTCTGAAGAAGAATTATCGTGACAAAATTGAGGTGATTAACAATGTTTATTACGTTAGATCAGCTTAAACGTAGCCTCGTCGCAATAAAGGAATATATATCAACGACGAAAGGTCAACTTCAAGCGCTAATTCCAACGAAAATGTCATAGCTGCAAAATGACTCTGGGTACTCTATAACGCCGGACTGGGATCAAAATGCTTCGACGCAGAATGACTACATTAAGAATAGGATTTGTTATTTCAAAGATCCAACGGATGTGATGATTTGCGGAGTTGGTATTAATGCTGGGGTAGATCATGAATATATCAACGCTAATACCTCTGTAATTAGATTTTTCCAAGATGAAACGATAACATATAGCATTACATTTGATGGCACGGAATA
>OCTW011538647.1_pt1 | contig 14378 bp, 21 predicted proteins | sample 1539671 | NCBI WGS metagenome assembly OCTW01 (sample SAMN02144230, study PRJEB22623) | gut metagenome | biome: sheep rumen | host: Ovis aries | place: New Zealand
TGTCAAAGCCGCCGCCCCAGATTATCTAAGAGTTTGCGGCACTATTAGCAGTCGGAACAATGGCAGTGTCAAGGCCCTTATATTCATTGACAATCAGCGTCATTTCCATCACATGCAGGCCGTTCTGACCAATTTCCGGTTGAGGGATAGCGGTCGGAGGTTCCGCAGTGAAGAAATAAGATTTTGTCAGATCAGGGAAGTAGGTTTCGAACCACATTGCCTTGTCAGCCGCCTTTGCGGTTTCGTATGCAGTGATAAGAGCCTCCCATTCTGCGATTGTTTCATTTGTAACGTTAACATTGACAGGCAGAGTTTCATCGGTTGTACCACGACCGGCAATTCTCTTTGTCAGTTCATCTTCCAGCGCGGACGCGTCAATGCTTTCACGGCTGATACCGATGCTGCCAATCTGATTGATACGATCAAGCTGTGTAAAGGCTGTCGGTTTGGTTCCTGCGGTTTCCTCTACCGCATAGGCAAATTTTACGCCTACCGTACTAATACCAGGACGCATAATTCATACACTCCTTTTCTTTTATGCCTGACGCAGAAAGTCACCTGAGTAGTTCCTTCTGTATCGGCTAATAACTCGTTTTATGTTACTATCTATGTTAGTGATTAACTCCGGCCCAAAAATCCGGCGAAAACCAAGAGCAGTAAAAACTTCATGTGAAGCAGCGTCAATGTCGTAAGCATCCTCAATCGCATATTCGCCAGCTGCGAAACTTTCCGACTGAAAACTCACCGATACTTGACTCTCATTCCCCTCTAAATCCCAACGGTTCCCAGGAGCGCCCATCATGTAAATACGTGCATATGGAGTTTTGGCAATTACGGCTGATTGTTCCATGGAGTAGTTGCCCTCTCCTACAATCGGCTCTATAGCTACTTTCCATGTTTGAAACACTTCGGCAGCCGGATTTTTAACTGTTATCATGCGCCGAATACCTCCCTTGCTGTCTCTACAATGGCCTGCTTTATAGCCTCACTTGCGTGATACACCGGCATATAGGCTCTATTGCCGTATGTATGGTGGAATTCGTTTCCATCGTGATACCACCATCCGTCAGGGTCCTTCCACTTATCACTTTTAGGATTGTATGTACCCATTCCATAAGGAGCGCCAGACGGCAACGGATATGAGTCCGTACCATAAGTGATACCGGCAGAAAATTCAATGAACATAACCTTGTCACCCATCAGCTTAATTGCAATCGCATTTTCAGCTGTTTTCTCGCTAAAGGCATCCCATGCTTCACTAAATCTCTGTTCCTCCGGTACTTCCATCATGGTTTCCCTAATCACTTCAACGCCGATTTTCGCAAGCCGTTCCAAGAAGATACTGTTCTTCTCTTTCAGGCTTTCTTGATATGCTTTAATTTGAGCAATCGCATTTTCAATGGAACTTGTCGAAAGACTAAATTCTATTTTCACTTCGCATCACTCACTCTCTTTAGCATCAATCTGGCAACTGAGCCTCTTTGAGTCTGGTACACTCTGTCAATCAAATAATCCGGTTCCGTTAATGTTTTAACGGTTGTGATAGGATTACCGTCAACATCTAATCGTTGGGTTCCATCAGGTTTCAGGACCGGAACTTCTTCGGTTACAAGCTGTCCGTCTTCGCCAATCTCAGGCACAACGTCAACAAAAACCATCGTTCCTTCCTTCGGTATGTTCTTCATATCGTACCAGTGTATATATCTATCATAAGTCAATTCTAGGCCATTACCGTACATTGCTATATCTCCGGCAGTTGGAGACACGCCGACTTTATACAAAACCGGTTCAGAGTAAATGTTCTTGTTGTTCAGCCCTTCCAGCACTTGTGTTACTTCGCAGAACCAAACCTTCTGATTTCTCTTTTTCAGTGTCCGCATACCAGATCACCCCTCACCCTGGGAAAATCCCTTTTAGAGCAAAGCCGATAGCAAGCCCTACAACGGAAGTAAGCACATACATGACCAATGTTTCCCACTTTTTACCGGGGTTCTCTTTGATCTCTTTTACATCTTTGCTTATTTCGTCAAGTTTTGAATTGATGCCTGATATCTGATTGCCAGATATAGCAATATCAATCTTCATCTGCTCGAACTTCGCATAGAATTCTCTATGTGCTTCACTGTTCCGCTTACCGTCTTCCTCCAACGCACAGACGCGTTGTGATAAACCGACAATCTGTTCTTCCATATTTGCATCCCCGTTTATAGATGCTTCTTCCCCTGCCGCCGTTTTCAGAAGCCCCTGCGGACTGTGAGAGGTAAGCCCACGCACCGTCTATAATCAATTCGCGCCTTATACAAAAGTTGCGATAGGGATTACATTACGCAGATAGCTTTTGGGTGTGCCAGCGTTCTCGTAATAGCTGTATGTGCCGTTTTCGGTCGAACCAAGAAGTCCTTCTTTGCCGATTTTGTCGTAGTGATATTCTGCTATACGCTTAATGACACCGCCGTATCTTCGAACAGCCAGTATCTCTTGCGTTTGCATTTCACTTTCATCAGCAAATCCGAAAGGGAACATAGTATTTCTCACTTCTTCCAGCGCATCATTCAGCAGGCCTTGAAGCAGTTTTTCCTGCGAAGAGTCGTAATCCTCCCCCGCATATTCCACCAGCTGACTAAAAAGCTCATCCATGCTATCACCCGCCTATTTGTTTTTGGTGTTCTGCTTGCTTCTTTTTACCGGCTGTTTTGTTTCTTCTTCAACCGGCAGCGCATTATTGATTGCCTTCGGTTTATCTTCTTCTTTCACTGATACCCCGGCAGGGTAAAACCTGCCGAGATATTTAATTTTATGATCGTATACCATTTGTCTAACCTCCGTTTAAAGGTTAGGCAACCTTAAGCACACACAGACCGTCCATGTTTTCAAAGGAAGGAGCGGCAGCCATGGCGGCAAAGATACCTTCCTGATAAGGAGGGCCATATGTCGTTACTCTGGACAGCGCAATACCTTCATCCAGGATGGAAACATCCGCATTAGCGTTAACCAGGCCAGTAACTTCTTCAGGAGTCGGGCCGAAAGCAGTGTCACCCAGGATACCACTTGCAATGGATACATAACCGTCAGGGAAGAACTTCTTGTCTGTTCCGTCAATGTCCTTGTACATCTTATCGTACAGCACCAGGTTCAGACCGGTTTTCCTGCGGAACAGTTCGCGTGCGGTCTCGTCATCAATGAAATCTACAGTCACGCCGGATACAGTCACAAGTGCATTGCGCATCTGATCGTTTTCAATCAGATAATCAAAGGTTGCGCTATTCATCACTGCGTACTGTGCAGTATAGCCGGAAGCAATCAGCACCTGTTTTGCTTCGCGGATGTCGTTCAGCGGTTTGGCAGTTGTCGGCGCACTCCACATATCGGCACCGGTCAGTTCGATATAGTGAGCGGTCTTCCATGTGCCGTCCGGGTCATAGTTGTAATTGTAAATAGCATTGTCACCGCTTACACTAAACTGTGCATTGCCATTAACCGGAGCCAGCAGAGAACAACGCATCTTTTCCGCAGCCACATTAGCAGCGTCATACAGTTCCGCAGCGTCATCGTAAATTCTCCGCAGTGCTTCAAGCAGATACGGGTCATTCACTTCTCTTGCGTTATGGATTTTCATAATGTCTTCCTCAGACACCTGAAAACCTTCACGGAAGAACGGCAGTTTCATGCTCGTTACGGAGAAGTTTTCTCTTGTACGAATAGTCGGAATAGTGTCAAAAGCAGACGGTTTCAGGGCAACGGTTAAACCCTTGTGTGCCTTAACCATTTTCAGATCAAGGGAAGTCTGCTTTCTATGCGGGAAAAAGGCTTTAGCCATATAAGGCACGGCAGCGGTTACATCCTGCGTAATGCGGATACCGGCAGCGCGTGTCGAAAAAGCATCCTCAAATCTCATTTTAAAATCCTCCAATAGCTTTTGTTGGTCAGCAGCTATATTTAGCAACATATAGCCGGAAAAGCTCTATACTTAAGACAGCTGCTTATCCATTACAATTAAGCACTGAGCATTGCCAAGCGCTGTAAGCAGAGCAGCATCATAAGTCAGGCCACTATTCGTTTGCGCTCTCTCCACGTTAATGTATGCCTTTTTAAGGCAAGCGCCCTGCGGTCTGTCCTCATACACATCATGCAGCAGGATACCAACTGCACCAGTCCAAGGAGTAGCGGATACCGGCACACCATCAAAGTTTACAGGAGTACCAGCCTTAACAACCTTGTTGCCGTCCTCATCAGCGGTTACATTTGTAAAATCAACCGTCATCGGGATAGCCTCAAAAGGTTTACGGTTAAGGATTTCAACCTCTGTCAGGATGGACAGGGTATCAATCGTCATATCACCTCTAGCCATGATACATCAAACCTCCATTACATATAGTTCTTTAAAATATCGTTATCAACGACCTTTGACATACTGGGTTTTCCTAAACCCTTCGCAATCTGTTCAGCGGTTGTCAGGGTCTCAGTTCCTCCAAATCCGGCAGCTGTTCCAGGCCGTCCATTCAAGGCCTTTTGGAAAGACGCTTTTTCAAGTGCTTCAATATGTGCCTGTACTTTGGTGCTAAATTCTGCCGTGTTACCGTTTAATTCAAGATCAACCAGTTCACCAGCTTCCTTTTCTTCCATTTTGTACATGGTCATATACTGTTTTGTTTTGTCGATTTTTGTTAAGCGGTTCCGCAGTTCAGCCAGTTCCGCATCGGCTTTTTCCCTTGCTTCTTTTGCCGCAAGTTCGTCCTGTTCGCTTTTGCTTAACCTTCCCTGATACTGTCTACGCCACTCGGCAGCCTCTTTTGTTGCATTGTCTTTTGCACGTTTGAGAGTAGCAACCTCCGCCTGTAAAGCCGCTATTTGTGCAGCAACATCATCTGCCCCCTGACTTCCTCCACCTTCGCCAGGTTGTGTTCCTTCAGCACCGGCAGGATTATTCTCACCAGTGCTACCCTCATCACCTTCAGCGAAAATCTGTAATTTCATCGGCATAATGCCACTTTTCCAAAGTTTTTTTCTCATAAGACCTCCAAAATGCGATTTTAAAGTGTTTCTCTACACTGTTGCGAGATTTATATAGCGTCTTCTCTGGCGCTGTAAGGGGAGTCGTGGGAGTCGCACCCACGTATAAACCTATTCTCCCTGATTTAAGTATTTCACTGAGCAACGGCAGTTAACAATTTCTTCAAGCGCGGCACCCAGCGAAGTATCCTTTGGAAACATCAAAAGACTGTCACCAACCACAAAAGGCTGATTGACAGGAACAACCACACCCTCTACCTCTGCATGTGTTTCCCGCACTCGTTTATCTCTCATGGTATTCCATCGCTTATAAGCGAAGCCACCAACGTCAGCAGCATCTTTGAAATCCAGATAATTTTCTACTGAATTCGCTTCGTTTTCGGCTGTCACTTGCGCTCTGTCCTCTGAGAAATAGTACGGTTCCTGTTTGTGTTCCATAGTTGTTTCAGCCATGGAAGTAGCAACCAGAAGGATATGATCTTGCAAATAGTCATCTATCTGCACATATCTCTCAATAGCGGCAGTGTACTTCTCAACAATCTTTACGATGATCTGATCTACAGTAAGATACTCATACATGTAAAACATCCAGATCATTACATCTATCATTTCCTCTTCGATACGTTTAGCGGTTTTGATGCGCGCTTGCTTCTCTTTTTCCGTCAAGTCCATATCTCCGAAGTATTCAGCATAATCAATGTATTTCTGTTTCCACTCTTTACCTTTCAGCTGATTAAGTTCGTCAAAAGACGTTACCCCGAAAGCCATTATTCATCACCGCCCGTACTCGGTCCGTCAATCAACGGACTATTTGTATTTTGGTCTGAATTGTCCGCTTGCGTTCTAACATCAGAGACTTTCGTGCTGCTAGACACGCTATCAGCTGTCTGTCCGCTGCCGTTATAGAATGGACTATCGTGATATCTTTCATAGATAGATGCCTGATACATCTGGATAGAGTCTTTAGAGTCAAGCCAAACTTGTTCAACGTCCGGAAACAGATTTACACAAGATAAAGCATGTTTGCCATAAATACCATGAGCCAGCAGTGTACCGATGGCATTTGACTTTGTTGTTAAGTCGTAATTGCGCTGTCTGTTAAAGTGCAAGTCAACATCTGTTATATGCACTTTGCGAATAGGACTATCTAACGGCAGGATATCCGCAGGCACCAGGCTAATAGCTTTCAAAATCAGTCGGATGATCTTGCGCTTGCCATGCTCAATCATCTTTTGCTCTCTGGCAGCGTCAACCTCCGCAGCCGCCCAACCAGTAGACATATCCATCGCAACGCCAGTGCTGCCACCACCGGAACTATCCTGCTGAGTAGGTACCTTGCATTTCTGTAAAATGCGGTTCCATCTTGCGTTAATGCCTGCCAGTGTTGCCATAGCGTCAAGAGAGGATGACACCGGCTGTAATTTCGGATTTTTGTCCGCATGGCTGGAAGTCATAATCCATTGACCTTCGCGCGGTTCGATGATCTTCCCTGTATCCTTGTCTCTGGGGAAGTCAACGTCATTTGCCCACCAGACCTCTTGAACACGCTGTATACTGTCATCCACAAACGTAGAACATAAAGTATTCAGCGCATCCATATCAGACACTTGCCTTTCAAAGCATCCCATTCTGTCAACACTTCGTTCGAACTCTACGATATTGACCATGCCCAAAGGATTTACAAACTGTCCTACAATTTCATCGTTCTCTATTTCGTAAATCGTTTTTTCTGTGATGACTGTGTAATGCTTACCGCTGTCTGTTTCCCGGTAAGACACGCCCATCACTACCGGCTGCCCAATGCCGTTGTAGTAAACGCAAAAGGCATATCTGCTGTCAAGCGTGGAATACTCGAAAAGCAGATCATTCTCATTTTCGATATCCCGTTTAATATCGACAATTTGATGACCGATACCACAAACCTCTACAAACTCTGCCAGCTGTTGATCTAAGTAACCAACCTCTGCACCATTTGAAAGCATTTCATTCAATGCCGCAATTCCTGCACTGTCAACTTCTGGTTCGGTTCCATGCGCCTCTACATGCCCATGCTGTACTAAAAAGGCAGGCTCAGCCCAAAAATAGCCAATTTTAAAATCCTTCACATAGGCGGCAGCGTTATCTGAAACTTGTACGTCAACCTCTGGCCGGATTGTCTTCTCAAAAGGCAATGGCTGATCTCCGCGCTCGTACTGTAAAAGTTTGTCAATGTCCGAAGCATTTTGCTCATGTTTGGCTAATGCTGTCTGTAAAACCTCCAAAACGTTATCAGCCGTGATCTCGTTTTGGTCTGTATAGATTTTTATTCTTCCCTTACTCGTGACCATCCACACACGACCTCCGTTTTTGGTATACAAAAAGAGCAGACACACATAATATGTGCCTGCTCCATACATCTTTCCCAGTTTAATTCATATCACATTTTTAGCGGACATTGCGGACAACTTTCACTTTTTTCAAAAAATCTTTTGAATTTTTTCCGCAGGGCATCGGAACTGTTATATCCTCCCATTTTCCGGGCCACGCTCTCCCAGTCTAATCTCTCAATTATGCGGTATCTGATTATCAGCCTGATTTCACAATCGTCTATCTCGCTTATAAACTTCTCAATTTCTATTATTTCCCTAGCGTCCTTTTCTTCCGACAATGCCAGGGCCGATTTTCGGTGCATCAGCTGAGTATGTATCCTGTCAAACTCAGGATATGGATATCCCTCAATTTTAAACCGCCTGAAATTGCCGCTCCCACCTCTCACAGTGTCGGATACTTCGGACAGCTTATTGATCTTGTCTTCAAGATTGTCAATCCGGCTTTTCAGTTCATCCTGCTCTTGCTTAAGATACAGATATTGTTCGAGCCTTTTCAAAGTCATCATCTTCCGTATCTCCTTCCAAGTGGACTAGATACAATCTCGGTTTCGACATTACTGTAAATCCCTTGCACGAATTCAGCCAGCATTGCCAGGGAGTCCGGTGCGTCATCATGCAGGACCTTTCCCTTCGTGGTGTACGTTGCGACATTGGCAAGATACAAACCATAGTCTTCTTTTGCCAGATAGTATCTATGGTGCAAGAAGAAACAATGCTTCTTAATCCATGCAGAGTTAGCAAGTATCTTTGTCTCTTTGTTGGAGGTGGTATACTTAACCTCAATCTCTACCCGGCAGATAAGGCCATTCTTTTTCCGTTCGTCAATGATCTGCTGGACATTGTAGGCAACACGGGAACCGGCATTGTTACTCTCAAAACGTGTCCTGTGCGGATTGTGACGCATTAGCATTGTAGCAGTCTTATTGTCAAGTTCTGCATAGTCCGTTGTGTCATCGAAAACAACATCCACAATGTAAAAATCTTGCCCGTATTGATAAGCTATAGGCATTGCTTCAAAGTCTATACCCTTGTCTTTTGTATCGCAAACCGCCCAGATGGCATCCGGTGCCCTGTCTGGCATAACCTTTGCATTTATCATATCAGGACTGTAAAGTTCGCCACTCTCAGAGTATTTGTCTTCTTCGCACTTCACAAAACGCTGTAAGTCTTCCTGATTGAAAAGCAGGCCCTCACGTTCAATCGGCTTCTGCTGATACAGGCAGTCAAAAGAGATTGAGTCCATAGCATCCTTTTGATCTAAAAAGTATTGCTCACTAAAACCATTGTAGGCATATTTGAAATTGCTTCTTCCGTTTTCATCCAATGCCGGAATAGCGATGAAGCGGGCACGAGGATTATCCTTGTTACGTTCGTAAATCTTGCCTATCGGGTCATGGTTACTCCATCTTGTCGCAAAATACACTTCTTTGCAGCCGTCAAGCCGTCTTGACCGAAGATCGTTAACTACCTTCGTCCAAAGCGTTTCAAGTCTGGCCTTGTTTAACGCTTCTTCGATGCCGGATACTAAGTCATCGCCCGTCATAAATCTATTGCAACGAGTAGCACCAGTTAATGAACCGTCAATACTTCGCATAGTCCATGTCTTAAAACGAGTAGGCCTTTCAAGATTTATCGTTGTGTCCTTTGAATTCGTCTGGTTAATCTTGATATTCGGGAAAATCTCATGCCACGTATATTCATAAGTATCATTCAGTATTTCATTTATACCATCGTAAATACTACGAGTCAAGATAGAACTATGTGCGGATGACAAGTTATAGTCGTTTGGATACCAGCCACCAACAAGAGACAAAAAGAAAATCTCCATCGTGGTTTTTCCGGTTCCTGGCGGCAGGCTGACACACAGCAAGTCAAGTTCATCATCAATCAGCGCTTGCAATGCCTGAACAATGCCAAACTTCATGAAAACCTTCCGGCGCGGAATGTAGAACTTGTTCTTCGGTTCCCTGTTCTTTTCCAAGTAAATCAAAGCACTGTCAACCTGATAGTTCTGCGCTTCGAGTCTTAACGTTGTCCAGTATAATAAACCAAAGTCTTCATCCTTTGTTTTTTGGTACACAAAAAGCGACTTATCACGAACGTAATTTGTTATAACAATCGCCTGTTTATAATCATTCGGATAGTCGCTTATTATTTTTGACGCTATATAATATAAATTGCTCAGCTTTTTATATTCTGGTATACCATTGCCGATTGAATTAACGATATCAACGGCGGCATTGACATATCTATCTACTTCCATCGGTCCTTTTTCCTTTGTGCTTCTTCTGGCACCGCATCATTTCAGATACATTCTTTCTTTCAACCCCCAGACCGTGACCTTCCCGGAACAGATGACAATTAAGGATTTCACCGCAATACTGACATTCGTCTTTTATCTCTTTGCCTAGGACTTCCATAGCACTTTAAACCCTTCTTGTTTGTACTTCTCAACCGCAGCATTAAGCGCTTCTTTGGTTTCGTATAACTCATTCTTCAGGATGATTTCATCCTGTACGCCTAAAGCATAAATGCCGGTTCCTGACAATAAACGCCTCGCCATTTTCAGCAGGCCGATTGTCTGTTCCTTCTGGTATGGCCCGTATTCGTTTTCGTTAATTTTGAATTTAAAGCCCTGTTCTTCCATAGCTGCTCCTGCTGGACTCGAACCAGCACATAAAGGAGTCAAAGTCCTTTGCCTTAACCGTTTGGCGAAGGAGCAATAACCCGTCTGCCATTTACAGAAAAAGCACCCAAAAGAATTGAGTGCTTTCCCCGGTAAAATGAGAGGTATGTCCAATGAAGAAGTCCTTGCAACTTCCCACCGCGAGCCAACAGTAGGATTTGAACCCACGTAACAACGATTACAACTCGTTTGCCTGACCGGACTAGGCTATGTTGGCTGAGATGGCAGCCGTGGAAGCATGTACGTACTGCCACTATTGCGGTTCATTTGTTTCTGGCGTACCTCCGCAATAAAACGCCATCGTGCTTTTCCGGTTGTGCCGACACAAGGCAGCGAATCGAGACACCAACCAAGCACAAACACCCACGAGCCGTGCGACCGGCTCTTAACAGCTTTCCGCTATGGGCTAAGGAGAAACAATCATGACAAAAACCACTCACCATGAAAGAGTGATCAAGTCAAGACAAAGAGCGAATTAAAAATATGTTCAGCCAGGGCAGCGTCATCTTCGAACGGCAGGCCTTCATGAAAGCTCTGAATGCCCTTCTTGATCTCTTCAATTAGCGCTGCTTTCTGCTGTTCATCGCTATACACGTTCCTGCGAACGTTAATAGCTTCGATTAAGTCATTTGGCTGTATTGACTTATCGTCAATGTAAATGTCGGCACCAATCTTCCGGCAGTCACAGCCAAACTTATCAATCAATTCAGGCAAGTTCTCATTCACTGCGTCAAACTCCAATCCGAAGTTCTTACAATACGCAAGTGCTTCTTCCAGGTACTTTCCTTCCCGGCAGCTGAACAGGATGATCTTATGCCCGTTCTCCCTCATGGCCTTAAGACTGTCAATGATATCTGACTTCGGCAATCCGCAGGCAGGGAATTTATTATCACAAATGGTTCCGTCAAAATCAACGGCTATTGTCATTTCTCTAAACCCTTTTTATTTTCCCCGGAATTTTTATAACGCAAAATGTTATAACAAAAAATCTTATAACATGGCACCCCGGTTTTTTTATTTATCTAACACTCAATAACTTGATTTTCAACTTTCTTGTACGCGTCAAGATACCAACGTTCCTTATCACCGTCAAATGTGAGTTCGTAATACATCCCATCCGGCAGTGTCGTACTTGCAAGGTACTTCCAGTTCTTCAGGATTTTGCACTTCAAAACCGTGTATACTTCAAACTCTGGCAGTTCCTCACCGTTACTGCGGTATCTCTCAATCACATATTCCCTGACAAGTTTTAAACAACGTTCATCCAAGTTGTTAATCCTCCGGTTATTGCTTATTTTGCTCTTATTTTGGTGTATAAGCTGATATGTCCTTATTTGCCTTACATGTATTAGATTAGTATAATATAAGTGTATAAGTATTTAATTATATATAAGTCATTAGTCTAGGTATCACCTTCGGTGATAGGCCCTCGCCGGGCGGGCATCACATCTGGCGATGTGATTAGCTATGCCGCCTTATTATATAATTACTTCTTAACTTTTAGAATGGTTTATTACGTTAAAAACTTATTATTTATTTATAACTACTTACGAAGTTTATAACTATAACTAATCTGAGTTATTATTACTTCGATTAGTTCTTAATACCTCGTAGGTTTAATAATTATTTATTTAATATTATAACTACCGAGGTATTATTATTTAATCCCTTATAGTTTTATAATTACTGAGATTAACTTATAAACCTCGTAAGTATTATTATTATTTTTTTATTATTTAAACCCATTAGGTATTATAATTACTTACAGTCATTCTTAACTTTCGTAAGTCTTATTATTATTTATTTAATATCATACCATTTAGGTTTTAATGACTACTCTAAGTGTTTAATTATTATTTATTTAACATTACAACCCTTTTTATTTTTTGGGTGGTCGGGGAGGTAACTATTGCCGCCGCCAAAATTCTGTAGACCCCTACACCGTCAACCCGGCACACCGTACCGCCCTCCGTATACAACCAGGGGAAGGAAAGAGGTTTTACGCCATCGCAGTTCCTCCGGGAACCACCGGCAGCGCCTGCCCCGACTACGGGCTAGAAAAGGAGTCGTTGCGCTTGCTAACTCTCCAGATCGTACCGCCTTCTGGCAGGCCGCCCCGCCGAAAAAAATTCGGTTTAGCGTCATCCCACACCGGTTATTTGTGCCACCGGCTAAAACGGTTTATAGCACAAAAACTTTCGGCTGTCAACAGGGTATCACCGAAAAATCTTTGGCGAATAGTGCCAAAATGTCTTGTTAATAATTTATCATAGCGTTAAATCTGTGTTTAACGCGGTTATAGGTTAATCCGCGTCTGAATTATGCCTATAGGTTAAGTCCCTCAGTGTTGGTTTAACATTGTTTGCCAGTTCTTCTATCTCGTCATCGCTTAAAACATCTATCTTTGCGCGGTCTGGAGTCTCCTGTCTAGGTGCTGTTTCACTATAGTTATAGATTGATTTAAGAAGGAAAATACTTCCAATATTACCTTTACTAGCAGAATCTAAATAACCACCCTCAGTATCTTTATAAATATCTTTAGATAAATTATTATGTGATTCGCTACCAACTTTACCATTACGCCAGTCAAGTAACGTAGTATAGCTAATACCAGTTAACATAGCAAAGTTGTGAGTAGTTGGCGTCTGATCGTACTTGTAGCACAGTTCCGAGAAAGTTTGATAAATATTTGACAATGTCTCGACATCGGAAGTATCCAACACAGTTCCGTAAGATCTTCGGACCGCAGAACCTCTAGGCGGGTTAGTCGGTGAAGGTTTAAACACTAGCTTGTAAATATGCTTAATAGCTCCCCGGAATACCAAAGGCCGACGGATGTACTGCCGCGCTTCCTGTGGGTCATCACAAAGGTTGTCTAAATAATCATCAAACGCCTCTAAAATCCTGTCCTCGTAAATCTCAGTGCCATTTGCAGCCCTGATTGTATTTTGTGTAATCATGCACATTTCCTCTCACTTGTGTTAAATTATCCATTAACGGATATTGTATTTTATTCATACATTCGTTACTTGTATGTCCTAAATACATTTAATGTTCTACCACGAATAATAGATTGCACTTTTAAAGTACAAAAGTTTGATGTACTTAAAAAATACAATCTATTACAAAGATTATTTATAATATAATAAGCCTTTCGGCGGTTTGTCAATATAGGAGATTTACGCAATTCTAAAGCCCCAATCTCACACCAGCTACGCCAGCACTTGACAGGTTCAAAATTAAAACTTTCAGAAAACTTTTATAGAATTTTAATAAATACCACTTAGGACAATCCCTTGTTTGCCATCGCAATATATGCTTTCCGGTCCTCCACTTCCAGCCGTTCTATTTCGTCATCCGTTGGCACCACTTCCAGGATATCCCCTGGCTGACATTCCAGTATTACGCAAAGATCGTTAATTGTTTGACGATTTATACTTGTGTCCTGGCTGCGGAACTTTTGTAAACTCCCCTCCGAAAAAATGTGTTTTGCACGTATAAAACCAGTATCGTATCCGCGCTTCTTCAGTTCTTTTAAAACATCCACTTTATAGACAACCATTTTTAAAACCTCCTGAATTTTTAATACATTGTACCACTACAAACACATTTAAGCGTGTATAAAATAAATACATTCCATTTCACTACACATTATTTCGTGTATTTATAAAATACAATTTTAATGCACAATTATTATTGACATACACGAAAAATCGAGTATAATAATAATTGTAAAGAGAAAGACAAGCACATTGAAAACAGAATAGTAACCAAGAAACAAATCACCGGCTGACTTGCTACAGCCGGAAAAAGTATAGCAAGGCCGGACCTGAGACCGGCAAGTATCGCAGGCCTTTCTAAAAAGATAGGTTCCCGGACAGCGGGCAGGACGGGCAGGACGTCCAAACCTACTAAAATTCCTAGCTCCCAGGGATAAGGGAAAAGAAAGGACTCAAAATGAAGAGATTTGAAAACGAGATCAGCTGCACCAACACCACCAACGGCCTGGACTTCCTGATGACCGCTCTCCGGATTGCTCTTGAAGATCACGAGATCAGCAAGAAAGAATATCTGGTACTGATGGCAAAAGCACTGAACAAAAAAGTCTCCATCGCAGAGTGACGGACAGGGCGAAAGCCCTTCCGGTAATGCGGCGTATCGGTCACAAGCCCGATAAAAAACAATCCGCAGGGCAAAAGCCCAGAAAGGACTATCAATGTTATTCTTCAAAAAAAGCGCAACCTACAGTGTTTACTACCGTTACAAAACCGAGCGGGAACGCAAGGTTTACGGTGACGGCTGGCTACTTCAGT
>OCTW011419831.1_pt1 | contig 14376 bp, 13 predicted proteins | sample 1539671 | NCBI WGS metagenome assembly OCTW01 (sample SAMN02144230, study PRJEB22623) | gut metagenome | biome: sheep rumen | host: Ovis aries | place: New Zealand
AATATATATAAAGATATAACTGGTAAAACTAATATAATTTTAAAATATGATTCATTTATAGAAGATGAAGATAATTTGAGAAATCAATTAGAAGATAAATTTAATATGGTATATAACAATGAATTATTTCAAAAAGTAACATTATTAGGTATACATAAAGATGATTTTTCTATATTTATTGATGATGTAAAAATAAATAATTATGGATCACAAGGACAACATAGAATAGCAATATTATGTTTAAAATTATCAGAAATTAAAATATATGAAGAAGAATATAATAAAAAACCTATATTATTGCTTGATGATATATTTAGTGAATTAGATACCACTAAAAAGAGTAATATTATTAAGTTTATTAAAAATGATTTACAAGTGTTTATAACATCAACTGATTTAAATAATATTGATAAGAAAATACTTAAAGAAGCAGATGTATATAAAATAGATAATGGAAAGGTAGTAGAAGGTGAATAATATGGCAGGAAGTTATGAAGCAAGTGATATTCAAGTATTAGAAGGATTAGAAGCTGTAAGAAAAAGACCTGGTATGTATATTGGTACTACTGATGTAAAAGGATTACATCATTTAGTATGGGAAATTGTTGATAATGCTATAGATGAAGCTTTAGCAGGTTTTTGTAACCATATAGAAATTACTATACATAAAGATAATTCTGTTACAGTAGTAGATAATGGTAGAGGTATACCAGTAGCAATACATCCAAAAACAGGAATTTCCACAGTAGAAACAGTTTATACTGTATTACATGCAGGTGGTAAATTTGGTGGAGGAGGATATAAAGTATCTGGAGGATTACATGGTGTTGGTGCATCTGTAGTTAATGCTTTATCATCCTGGGTAGAAGTACAAGTTAAAAGAGAAGGTAAAATATATGAATGTAAGTTTGAAAATGGTGGAAAAACTAAACAAAAACTTACTGAAGTAGGTACTTGTGATAAAAATATATCAGGAACTACAGTAACATTTAAACCAGATCCTGAGATATTTGATACAGATATTTATGATTATAATACTTTAAAAGTAAGAACAAGAGAATTAGCATTCTTAAATAAAGATTTAAGATTAACTCTAACTGATGAAAGAGTAGAACCAAAGATACAAGAAAGTTTCTTATATGAAGGTGGAATAAGTGAATATGTTAAATATTTAAACAAAGGAAAAACACCTATTCATGAAGAAATAATACATTTATCTGGAGAAGAAGATGGAGTATTCTTAGAAGTTGCAATGCAATATAATTCTGGATATTCAGATAGTATATATTCATTTGTTAATAATATTAATACACATGATGGTGGTACTCATGAAGAGGGAGTTAGAAGAGCTCTAACTAGAATTATTAATAATTATGCAAGAAAAAATAATATATTAAAAGAAAAAGATGAATCCTTAACTGGTGATGATGTTAAAGAAGGTTTAACAATGATAGTTTCTTGTAAACATCCAAATCCACAGTTTGAAGGACAAACTAAAGGAAGATTAGGTAATTCAGAAGTAAGAAAGATAGCAGATTCAGTATTTGCGGAAGGATTTGAAACTTTCTTACTAGAAAATCCTGAAGAAGCAAGAATTATTGTGGAAAAAACAATGACAGCTGCTAGAGCTAGAGTAGCTGCTAAAAGAGCAAGAGAATTAACAAGAAGAAAAAGTGATTTAGATCCAATTAATTTTGGTGGAAAACTTGTTGATTGTAAAGATAAAGACCCTGCAGTATGTGAAATATTCTTAGTCGAGGGAGATTCTGCCGGAGGATCTGCTATTAAAGGTAGAGATTCAATGACACAAGCTATCCTTCCACTTAGAGGAAAAATATTAAATGTTGAAAAAGCTAGATTAGATAAAGCATTATCTAATGAAGAAATAAGAACAATAATAACTGCATTTGGTACTGGTATTGGGGATGAATTTGATTTAAGTAAATTAAGATATCATAAAATAATAATAATGACCGATGCCGATGTTGATGGATCACACATAAGAGTATTACTATTAACATTATTCTTTAGATTCTTTAGACCAATAGTTGAGGCAGGACATGTATATGCTGCTCAACCACCATTATTCTGTATTAAACATGGTAAAACTATTAAATATGTTTTAAATGAGGCAGAAAGAGATAGTTATATTGCTAGTTTAAATCCTAATACAAAATACGATGTTGCTCGTATGAAAGGTTTAGGAGAAATGGATGCAGAAGAATTAAATGAAACAACAATGGATATAAATAAGAGAATTTTAAGAAAAATAACAGTAGAAGACTTAGCAGAAGCAGATGCAGCATTCTCTAAACTAATGGGTGAAGATGTAGGACCTAGAAGAGAATTTATCGAAGAAAATGCTGTTTATGTAGAAAACTTAGATATATAGGAGGTAAAGTATGGATCACAGTAGAGATAGATTAGAAGAGAACAATATAGTTAATGAAATTGAAACATCCTTTCTTGAATACTCAATGTCTGTTATAGTATCTAGAGCTTTACCAGACTTAAGAGATGGTTTAAAGCCAGTTCATAGAAGAATTCTTTGGTCAATGTACGAATCTGGATATACTCCAGATAAACCTCATAAAAAATCGGCAAGAATTGTCGGTGATGTTATGGGTAAATACCATCCACATGGTGATTCTTCAATATATGAAGCTATGGTACATATGGCTCAAGATTTCAGTTATAGGAATTGTTTAGTAGATGGACATGGTAACTTTGGTAATATTGAAGGTTATGGTGCCGCAGCAATGCGTTATACTGAAGCAAGATTATCAAAGATTTCATTAGAATTATTAAGAGATATACAAAAAGAAACAGTAGATATGGTTCCAAACTTTGATGAATCAGAGAAAGAACCTGCTGTATTACCATCTAGATTTCCTAATATATTAGTAAATGGTACCATGGGAATAGCTGTTGGTATGGCTACAAATATTCCACCACATAACTTAGGTGAAGTAATAGATGGTTGTATAGCATATATAGATAATCCAGATATAGATGTATTAGGATTAATGCAATATATTAAAGGCCCAGATTTTCCAACAGGTGGTATTATCTTAGGTAATAGTGGTATAAAAAAAGCTTATGAAACAGGTAGAGGTACTATCACTATAAGAAGTAAAGCGACAATTGAGGAAAATGATGGAAAGCATCAAATAATAATTGATGAAGTACCTTATGGAGTAAATACATCATCACTAAAGAATAAAGTAGCAGAACTTGTACATAATAAAGTAATAGATGGTATATCTGATTATCATACAGATTTAAAAAATGGTGTTAAGATAACTATTACTTTAAAGAAGGATGCTAATGCACAAGTTGTATTAAATAATTTATATAAACATACAGATTTTCAAACAAATTTTGGAATTATATTCTTAATGCTTGATAAAGGTGTGCCTAAAACACTTGGTTTAAAAGATATAATTGCTAAATATATTGATTATCAAAAAGAAATTATAATTAGAAGAACAAGATATGATCTTAAAAAAGCACAAGATAGAGTACATATATTAGAAGGTTTAAAAATTGCTCTAGACCATATTGATGAAGTTATTAAGTTAATTAGAGGTTCTAAAACTGATGATATAGCAAGAGAAGGATTAATGAGTAAATTTGGTTTAACAGAAATCCAAGCTAACGCTATACTAGAAATGAAATTAAGAAGATTAACAGGTTTAGAAAGAGAAAAGATTGAAGAAGAACTTGCAGAATTATTAAAGAAAATTGAAGAGTATAATGCTATTCTTGCTAGCGAAGAAAAGGTATTAGCAATAATAAAAGAAGAATTATTAGATATTAAAAATAGATATTCTGATGAAAGAAAAACAAAAATTGATATGACTGCAGTAGACTATATTGAAGATGAATCTTTAATTCCAGTTGAAGATATAATTATTAATTTAACTAATAAAGGTTATATTAAGAGATTACCAATTGATACTTACAAAGTTCAAAATAAAGGTGGAGTAGGTGTTAAGGGTATGCAAACCCAAGAAGAAGATTTTGTTACTAAAATGGTTACATTAAAAACTCATGATCATGTATTATTCTTTACTAATAAAGGTAAAGTATATAGAATTAAAGGCTATGAGGTACCAGAATTTAGTAGACAAGCTAAAGGATTACCTATAATTAACTTATTACCAATAGAAAAAGATGAATATGTAAGAGAAATTCTACCTGTTAGAGTAGAAGAGGGTATTGAAAATAAATTAATTACATTCGTTACTAAGAAAGGTATTGTTAAGAGAACTAGTATATCAGAATTTGAAAATATCAGAGTAACTGGTAAAATAGCAATTACTTTAAAGGAAAATGATGAATTATTATCAGTATTCTTAACTGATGGTAATCAAGAAATATTAATTGGTGCTTCAAATGGTAGAATTGTTAAATTTACTGAAGACGAAATTAGATTGTTAGGTAGAACTGCTAGTGGAGTTAAAGGAATTGATATTCCTGATGATGTTTCTTGTGTAAGTGCAGATGTTATTACAGAAGATGATGAAGTTTTGATTATAACTGAAAACGGTTACGGAAAGAGAACAAACGTTTGTGAATATAGATTAACTCATAGAGGTAGTAAAGGTGTTAAGGGATTAAATGTAACTGAAAAAAATGGTTCATTAATCTCAATCAGCAAGGTAGAAGATGATTCTGATTTAATTATTATCACTAACTCAGGTATTGTTATAAGAATACCATTAGATCAAGTGTCTAAAATGAGTAGAGTAACTCAAGGAGTTAGATTAATATCATTAAAAGATAATCAAAAAGTAGCAACTGTTTCAATATCAAAAAAGGAAGCAGAAGAAACTCCTGCTGAAGAAACTGTTGTTAAACAACTACCATCTGAAGAATAAAATTTAAGTAATGTTTCACGTGAAACATTACTTTTTTAATAAAAAATATTTCCCGGGAAATATTTTTTTGCAATTTTATATACTTTATGATATATTAAAAATCATTCAAAGAGGGATAAATATGGATATATTTCAAGAATTAGAATTTAAAAATGAAAAAGAATATGAATTATATGAAGATTTATGTTGTGAACTAAATATTAAACCAGATATAAAAACAGTAGAAGATCTCCTTAAACAATTAGAAGAAGAAAATATTAATGGAATTCATCCACATACAAAAAAAGACTATGAACTTTTTATTAACAATAGAAATCTAAACGATTTATTTAATAAAATAAAACCAATGTCATTATTGGACAGATATGTTGAATTATATATTTATCATGCAAATTGTCTTTCTATTTTAATTAATATGGTTAAATTAAAAATGGTTGAATTAAATATTGCTAGAAGTATGTTTAATGGTGAGGAAATGGTTAATAAATTATATGAATTGAATGATTTAATAAAATTAAAAGATGCACACGCATGTTGTATTAGTTATATAGTAGGTAAAGTAAGAATTAAAATCCCATTTGAAGAAGATATGTTTTTTGCATCAATTAATAATATTAAAAACGAGATATTTAATTCAGGAAATAATGGTAATTCTGAATTAAAATTATATTAAAAATATTTCCCGGGAAATATTTTTGTAATGTTTCACGTGAAACATTAATATAAAATTGACTTTTTATACAAATTAAAGTATATTATTATTGCACAACGGAAAACTTGGAATCAGGTCAGGATAGAAATATAGCAGCCTTAACATTTAATTTCCGTGTGTGCATTTTTTTTGGAGTAAAATATGAATATTGATATTATTATAAAAGAATTAGATAAATTAATGAATAAAGCAATTAAAAAAAATGAAGTTCCAGTTGCGTGCGTTATTATAAAAGATAATAAAATACTATCGAAAGCATACAATATAACTAATAAAACTAACAATATATTAGATCATGCTGAAATACTTGCTATTAAAAAAGCTTCTAAGATCTTAAATAATTGGCGTTTAAGTGATTGTACTATGTATATATCATTAGAACCTTGTTCTATGTGCAAAGAAATAATAAAAAAATCAAGAATTAATAATGTAATATATTTCTCTAAACAAAATAATTATAAAACTGAAAAGAATCCAAATTATAAATATATAAAAAATACTACTTTATCTGAAAAACTAACTATTTTTTTTAAAACAATTAGATAATTATCAATGTTTCACGTGAAACATTGATTTTTTTTATATAAATCAAATAAAATATTTCCCGGGAAATATTTTTAACAATAAATTAATAAAAAAACTAATACTTTTGAACGTTATTTTGTTAATCAATATTATTAAATATGTTATAATTATTAAGGAAAGGAAAGATAAATATGATATATCAGGCTTTATATAGAAAATATAGACCAAAAACATTTGATGATGTGTGTGGTCAAGAAATAATTACAACTACTTTAAAGAATGCTATTCAATATAATAAATTAACACATGCATATCTATTTATTGGACCTAGAGGTACTGGAAAAACAAGTGTTGCAAAAATATTTGCTAAAACCATTAATTGTGAATCAATTAATAATGGCGTTTCATGTGAAAAATGTGATATTTGTAAGATGAGTAATAATAATGAAAATGTTGATATTATTGAAATGGATGCTGCATCAAATAATGGGGTTGATGAAGTAAGAGAAATAAAAAATCATGTTACATTTATGCCTACATTTTCTAAATATAAAATATATATTATAGACGAGGTACATATGCTTTCTGCAGGCGCTTTTAATGCATTACTTAAAACATTGGAGGAGCCTCCAAAACATGTAATATTTATTTTAGCTACAACAGAACCACAAAAAGTACCTTTAACTATAATATCAAGGTGTCAGTGCTTTGAATTTAAATCAATACCTAATAATTTAATTGAGGAAAGAATAAAATATATCTGTAATGAAGAAAAAATAAGGATAACTGAGGAAGCAGTAAAGCAAATTGGTGAAGATTCAAACGGAGGATTAAGAGATGCTGTTGGTTTATTAGATCAATTAAATTCATATACTAATGGTAATATTAATCTTGATGATGTACTAAAAATAAATGGTAGGGTAAATATTAATACATTTAATGAAATATTTAATAATATTTATGATAACAATATTGAAGAATTATTTAATATAAGCGATAAATTTAATTTTGAAGGAAAAGATTATGTTCTTATATGTGAGGATTTAATTAAATACCTAAAAAATTCTCTTATTGAATATCAAATTAATAATAAAAATGAATTAATAAATAAAATAGGAAAAGATAAAGTAACTAAGATTATATTTGAAATAACTGAATATATTACTCGTATGAGAAATATTCGAGAAAAGAAAATATTTTTTGATTTATTATTAATTAGAATATGTAATATAATAGATACAAATGTTCGTACTAATATAACTGATACAAAAATAGAAAAAAAAGAAGAAATAAATGAAGAAAAGAAAGAAGAAATAAAACTAGAACCTGAGAAAGAAAAAATTATAAATAGCGAAAAATATAATAATTACAACGAATTAATGAAGATTAGATTAAATAACATACTAGCACAAGCTGATAAACAATCATTAAAGAAATATTTAGAGTTTATTAATAATCTAGAAAGTAATCTAGATAACTTAGAAGAAAGACAAATTTATAATTTATTATTAGATTGTGAGATAGTTGCAGGATCTAATGATGGAATTGTTATTACTACTGATTCAAGAATTTTGTTAGAAGAATTATATGATAATTTATTTAATATTGAAAATTTATTTAGTAATAAACTTTCTTCTAATATTCACATATGTTTTAATTTACATGATGATTGGATTAAGACAAGTGATATATATAGAAAGAAAATAAGAAATAAAGAAAAAATTAATATAATTGATGAAACAGAAATATTAAGAAGTATACATAATAATGAAAATACAAAGAAAAATGAATTTGAAGATTTATTAGAGATAGGAGAAATATAATATGAATATGAATCAAATATTAAAACAAGCACAAGCAATGCAAAAAGATATGATGAAAGCTCAAGAAGAAGTTGGAAAAATGATTTTCACAGCTTCGAAAGACTTGGTTACTGTTGAAGTTAACGGTAATAGAAAAGTAACAAAAGTAACTTTATCAAAAAATATTGATGTAGATGATATTGAAATGTTAGAAGACATGATTTTATTAGCCACTAATGATGCTCTATCACAAGCAGAAGCAGAAATGGAGAAAAAACTAGGCAAATACTCAAAAGGTATGCCAGGTTTATTTTAATTATGAAGTATCCTAAGAGTTTTGAAGAATTACTAGAATGTTTTAAAATGCTTCCAGGTATTGGAGAAAAAAATGCAGAACGTTTATGTTTTGCAGTTTTGCATTTTAATGAAGATCAAGCTAAAAAATTTTCTGATTCTATTATAAATGTTAAGACAAAAATAAAAAAATGTAAGACATGTAATAATTATACTGAAGAAAAAGATTTGTGTGAGATTTGTAGTGATTCTGGAAGAGATAAATCAACAATATGTGTTGTAGAAAGTGTTAAGGATTTATTATTATTAGAAAAATCAAACGCTTATAAAGGAATGTATCATGTGCTAGAAGGATTAATATCTCCTTTAGAAGGAATTAATCCAGAAGATATCAAAATCAATCAATTAATTAAAAGAATAAATGAAGAAAATATTAAAGAAGTTATTTTAGCTTTAAACATGACTATGGAAGGAGAAACAACTTCTTTATATATTTCAAAGTTATTGCAAGGAACTGGAGTATCAGTTACTAAGATTGCAGCTGGAATTCCAGTAGCAGCGGATATGGAATACCTTGATTCATTGACAATCCAAAGAGCTTTGGAAGGAAGAAATAAATTATCAGATTAATTATCATAAATATGAATTGTCCTAATATAATTTAATTGGTGATAATATGAAAATATTAATTAAAATAATTAAGAAGTTATCATTAAGTTTTGGTATTTTATATGGTTACAACATATTAATGCAATCATTTAATTTACCAATACCAATTAATTTAATAACAATTGGTATTACTTTCTTTTTAGGTATACCTGGATTTTTAGGATTAATATTCTTTTTTATGATTAACTATATGTAGAGGAGAATATGCTAGAAAAATACTTAGAAAAGCAAAATATACCCACTAATTTGCTTTTAAATGAAAAAAAGAATAATAAAATTGTTCAAGCTTATCTATTTGTTTCAGAAGATAAGAGTTTTTTGATGCAATATTCTCTAGATTTTGCAAAAGAAATAATTACTGATACATATAATGAGCAAATTTCAGATCAAATAGATGATAACTGTTATCCTGAATTAAAGATAATTGAATCAAATAATAATACAATTAAGAAAGAACAATTGATTGAATTACAAGAATCATTTTCTGTTAAACCTGTACTGGGGAATAAACTGGTTTATATTATTGATGGTGCAGAGAATCTTAATTCCGCTGCAGCAAATACAATATTAAAATTTTTAGAAGAACCAAGTGATGATATAGTTGCCATTTTATTAACAGATAATTTACAAAAGGTTATTCCAACTGTTAGATCTAGATGTCAAATAATTTCATTTAATAATGATAAAAAGAGTGATAATATGATTTTTGATAATTATAAGAAATATTATCCCGAATCTGAATTTAATGATGAAACATTTAATTATTTGGTTACAGGTATATTAGAGTTAATAAAAAAAATAGATACAAAAAAAATAAAAACATATATTTATTTCAAAACAGATATATCCAATATCTATAAAGAAAAAAGGGATTATTTATTCTTATTTGACTTTATTCTATATTTTTATTATGATATGTTAAATTTTAAATTACATAGAAATTTAATGTATATGAATAATTATACTGATTATCTTGAAGCACTTGATTTGGAAAATACATTTGAATCAATAGAAAATAAGCTTCAAATAATAGAAAATACTAAGAATAACTTAGAAACAAATATGAATTTAAAATTATTAATGGATGATTTTATTATAAAGATGAGTGAGGTGTAGTATGAAAACTATTAAAGTAGCAAAAATTACTTTTTCTGAAAATGGTAGAGAATATTATTTTGATTGTAATGATCTAAAACTTCATGATGATCTTAATGTAGTGGTTGAAACTGAAAGAGGACTACAATTTGGTAATATATCTGAAATAGTAGACGTAGATGCTGATAAATATAAAAATCTAAAGGATGTTGTAAGAATTGCATCTAAAAAAGATTTTGAACAATATCAAAGAAACATAAAAGACTCTAAAAAAGCATTTGAAAAATGTAAGGAATTAATAGAAAAAAATAATTTAGATATGAAATTAATTGATGCTAATTATAATTTTGAAAGAACACATTTATTCTTTACTTATTTATCTAATGATAGAGTAGATTTTAGAGAATTAGCTAAACAATTAGCAGCTATCTATAAAGTAAGAATAGAACTAAGACAAATAGGACCAAGAGATAAAGCTAAAGAAATCGGTGGTATTGGTCCATGTGGAAGACCATTATGTTGCTCTAAATTCTTATATTCATTTAATAATATAACTATCAATATGGCTAAAAACCAAAACTTATCTTTAAATCCAACTAAAATTAATGGATCTTGTAATAGATTATTATGTTGTTTAGATTATGAAGATGATACATATAGTGAAGAAAAGAAAAAATATCCTAAAATAGGTACTATTATTAATAGAGATGGTAAGAAAGGTAAAGTAATATCTGTTGATATCTTTAGAAAATCTTATAGAGTTGAAACTGAAGATAAAGATGTTATTGAAATATTCTTAGATGAAAGTAATAAATGATTTATTAGGATATAACAAAAAAATAGTTCAAGATACAGATTATTTTAGGTATTCATTAGATTCAGTATTACTTGCTAATTTTTGTAATGTTAAAAAGAATACTAAAATGATAGATATATGCTCAGGTAATTGTCCTGTTCCTTTAATATTATCTGATAAAGTAAATAATATAATTGGAGTAGAAATACAAAAAGAAGCATATGACTTAGGTATTGAATCTATTAAATTAAATAATCTAGAAGATAAAATAGAACTAATAAATATGGATGCAAAGAGTATTGGTAATAAATTTGAAACTGATACTTTTGATTTAATTACATGTAATCCACCATATTTTAAAAATAATGAAACATCTAAAAAGAATGATAATGATATTAAGACTATTGCTAGACATGAAATATATATAACTTTAGAAGATATAATGAAATTATCTAGAAAACTACTTAAAAATAATGGATTACTAGTAATGGTTCATAGAGTAGAAAGATTAAGTGAAATAATAGAATTATCTAAGAAATATAACTTAGAAATAAAAAGAATACAATTTATATATCCAAAAATTGATCATGAAGCTAATATGTTGTTAGTCGAGGCAGTTAAGAATGGTAAACCAGGTATTAAGATTATGCCTCCGGTTATAGTTCATGACGAGAAAGGTAATTATAAAGAAGAAATAAAAAAGATATTTAAGGAGTGATAATATGAGTCAAATTAGTTATGATGATACTCCAACATTATATTTAGTACCAACTCCTATAGGTAATCTAGGTGATATGACGTATAGAAGTATAGAAGTATTAAAAAATAGTGAAGTAATCTTCTCTGAAGATACTAGAGAAACTAAAAAACTATTAGACTATTATGGTATAGATAAGAAACTAATATCTAATCATAAATTTAATGAAGATACTGCATGGCAAAAAGTATTATCTTATTTAGATGAAGGTAAATCTGTAGCTTTAGTATCAGATAGAGGTACACCATCTATATCAGATCCTGGTTTTGAAAGTACATATCAAATAATTAAAAGAGGATATAATGTAGTTTGTCTTCCAGGAGCTACTGCATGTATACCGGCACTTGTTATGAGTGGTTTAAATCCTAATAAATTTTTATTCTATGGTTTCTTAAATAGTAAGAAATCTTCTAAGAAGAAAGAATTAGAAGAATTAAAAGAATATAAATACAGTATTATTTTATATGAATCTCCATTTAGAGTAATAGAAACTTTAGAATTAATAATGGAAATTATGGGAGATAGAAATATAAGTGTATCTAGAGAAATAAGTAAAAAACATGAAGAAGTCTATAGAGGTACAGTATCTTCCGTACTAGAAGAAATTAATCCTAAGGGTGAATTTGTTATAGTAATAGAAGAGAATAAAGAAGTAAAAAACTATGACGGAGTTGACATAATCTCACATATTAAAGAGTTAATTAGATCTGGTTTAACTGAAAAAGAAGCAATTAAGGAAGTAGCTAAACTTCATAAACTTCAAAAACAAGAAGTATATAAAAAATATATAGAGGAGAAGAAATGAAAAAAATAGCGTTAGATTTAGATGGTGTTGTATTTGATTCTGAAAACTTATTTAGAGTTTATTCCGAAATATATGATACCGATGTTAATAAAAGAGATACTATAATAGATAATTCACAAAGAACATTTCAAAAAAGATATGATTGGTCTACTGAAGAATCAAAATCTTTTTATAATAAATATGCTGAACAAATAGTTAGAGAATCTAATTTTATGCCAGGTGTAGATATAATATTAAACAAATTAAAAGATAAATATGAATTTATTATAGTTACATCTAGAAATGATATCGAAGCAGATATTGCAAAAAAACAATTAGAAAGTATTGGTTTTGATAATATTAAAATCTTTAATAATGAACATCATAAAATTGAAAAGTTATTAGAAGAACAGGTATCATATGTAATTGATGATGACCCAGATATTTGTATAAATGCATCAGATAATGGAATTTGTGCTTTATATTTAAAAAATAATGCTTCAAATAAAGTAGATCATAATAATGTAATTAATGTTAATAACTGGGGAGAAATATATAAATTCTTAATGTTAGGTAAGGAGGAATAATATGAAACTTATTGTAGGTCTTGGTAATCCAGGAAAAGAATATGAAAAAACAAGACATAATGTTGGTTTTAATATAATAGATAAATATCTAGAAAAGAATAACCTTAAATTAGAAAAAGAAAAATTTAATGGTAAATATGTTAAAACTAATATAAATAATGAGGAAGTAATATTCTTAGAACCTCAAACATATATGAATAATAGCGGTGAATCAGTAAGTGCTATTATGAAATTTTATAAAATTAAGGTAGAAGACATACTAGTAATACAAGATGATTTAGATATGGAAATCGGAAAGATTAAATTAAAAGAAAAATCTAGTTCCGGTGGACATAATGGTATTAAAAGTATTGAAAATCATCTTGGAACTGATAACTATAAAAGATTAAAAGTAGGTATTTCAAATAATAAAGATATAGATACTAAAGATTATGTATTAGGTAAATTCTCTAAAGAAGAAAGAGAAATACTTGATAATACTTATAAAACATGTTTAGATATCATTGATGATTATTTTGAAATGAATTTTGATCTATTAATGGGGAAATATAATAAGAGATGATTATGTATGAAGAGGTTTAAGGAATTATTAAATGTAAAAGAAATTAATAATATTGCTTTAACAGGGCTAACTGATGAGTTAACCTCTTTTTGCGTTGATAATATATATAAATCTAGTAATAGAGATATATTAATATTAACTAATTCTTTATATGAAGCTAATATGTTATATTCAGCTTTATCAAATAAAAATGATAATACTTTATTATTCCCAATGGATGATTTCTTAACAACTGAAGCTCTAGCATGTTCTCCAGATTTATTATCTATTAGATTAAATACATTAAATGAATTACTAAAAGATGAAAAACATATAGTAATTACTAACTTAATGGGGTTACTTAGATACTTACCCACAAAAGAAATGTGGAAAACAAATAATATAATACTTAAATATGGTGAAGAGATAGATAGAGATGAACTTGTTAATAAACTAATAACTATGGGATATAAGAATGAAGATATAGTTACATCTTCTGGGGAATTCTCATCAAGAGGATTTATTTTAGATATATTCCCAATAACTAGTGATAGTGCTATAAGAATAGAATTCTGGGGAGATCAAATTGATTCAATTAGATATTTTAATGTAGATACTCAAAGATCTCTTGATGAAATAAAGGAAATTGAAATATCTCCATATTCAGAATTCATGAATGAAAAGAATATAGATATTGAACCAAAACAAAAATATCTACCATTATGTTTAGATAAAGTATCTTCTATATTTGATTATTTAGACAATCCTATTAGTATTATTAAAGACTATAATGATATAGAAAATTCATATACTATGTTAAAAGATGAAATATATGAATATGATAAGTCTTTAGATGATCCTAATAAAACCAATTATATGTTTAATCTAGAAGATATTAAATTTAAAGATGAAATATTTCTTTTATCAGTAG
>OCTW011600506.1_pt1 | contig 14373 bp, 4 predicted proteins | sample 1539671 | NCBI WGS metagenome assembly OCTW01 (sample SAMN02144230, study PRJEB22623) | gut metagenome | biome: sheep rumen | host: Ovis aries | place: New Zealand
ATGTTGTGGTCGAAATACTTGCTGTTGAGAACGACGATAGGGGAACCTGTATCGAAGAACATATTGCACGGCTGGCCGTCGATGATGACGGTCACAATGGGTAGCCCGCCATAGCGATGCACGGGGATGCGCACCATTTTCACTTCTGGTTGTACCTTGGCCGTGGGGTTGGCTTTTAGAAGCGAGACATTACTCGACAGTAAATTGGCCTCGAGAACCAAGTTATCGACGTTGAAAAGGATTGTTGCCTCCGAGGTGCTGCTGTCAGGTTTCGTTATGATGTAACGCAACGTCAGCCTCGTGCTGTCCTGTTCAGTGCCCGTCAGTTCCCAACTCGTCATAGCGGGCATTTGGACAATAATTTTTTTCAGTACCTTAGCAGCTGTTGGCTGTTTGACGTTGTTATAATGGAATTCAGAAGCCAACAATTCGTCAATGCCATCAGGGGTATGGTTTTGTGCGGCAGTCAATATGCGCTCAGCTATCGGTTTGCAGGTATTCACATCTTGGCCATATGCTACTGTGCCAAGAAAGAAGCTACACACCATCGTGCCGAGCAAAAAGAGTTTCTTCATATTCAATTTATTTTAGAAATTACAAACCAATCCCGCCCCGCCGCAGGTTTGCGGCAGAGAGAGGCAAATGAATTAAAAACAAAAAGGAAAGGCTCCCGATGATTACTTGTGCAATTCGTGGGGAGAGTAAAAATCAGCGAGTTATGAATATAAACTTTCATCCTTTGACCATTTTACCTTTCAATATACGGTCGACAACAACGATTTTGTTCTCCGCTTCGCTATCGGAACAGCCACTGGCGGTTCCTTCATCTTCAATATGAAATACATATATCCACTTCTTGTTGTGCGACACCATACGCCGTGCACCGGGGTACACCCTGCGGATGGTCGCGGAACGACTTTCGGCGAAACAGTCGGCATAGACGGCAAGCGAGTTGACCTCGTCAATCATCGCCAGCACATAGCGCCGCGCGCTGTCGTAGGACATCACCTGCACAAGGTAGTCGTACAGTTCGTCGATGTCCTCGTCGGCCGACGGGTCGATTTCAACCTTCTTGTACAACCGCATAATGTTCGTCAAGTTTCTTCAACACCTTGCCGAAATATTCCTCAACAGACATTCTCTTCTTTTTCTTCTGAGCGGCGGATTTCGTCCTCGCAGGGGCAGCATAGGGGGTGGTATCCCCTGCCCGAAGCGCGCTGTATGCTATATTATCCATTGTGTTCATATGGCACAAGTTGTTATATTTTTCGATTTGCAAAATTACGAAGAATTATCGGATTGACAAAATGAAATTTATTATAGTGTTATTTCTTGCGGCAGGTGCAGGCATATGAAGAAAGCCAGTGGCTTTCGATAGCGTCCCGCAGGGTGGCAAACGGAATGCAGCCAAGCGGAGAACAGAGAAAAACAAAGAGGAAAGCCTCCCGACGATTACTTGTGCAATTCGTGGGGGATGTAAAAGTCAACGAATTATAAATATTGTTGGTATTCATCAAGCAATCGTTTTCAATTTTTTTGCATATCCTTTTGCCTCATAGTTATTTCATCTGAAGAGGGCAATGATTCCTTTTGAAAAGATTCGGAAGGGCAATGTGTTTGATGCTTGTGGTGTGCTGTTTGTGGTTGAATTTTAGTTGGTTGTATTTTTATTTTGCTGTTCTGAATTATTTGCGTACCTTTGCAAAGCAAAATAATATTATAAACAACAGCATTGTGATTTTTCACAAATAATCGTTTCTTTATGAATAAATACTATAGATTTATGATAACTTCATTATCTGATGGCAGCGCCAGGCGTGGCTTTCGCCCTTTTACGTCTTTTGTGTCCACTTTTGTGATATTTGTGATGCTCCTGACGGTAAATGTCTTCAGTCTGAAGGCTCAAGATGTAATTGTTACCGCCGAAGCGAAAACAAATATCTTCCCGTCGCAGGTCAACAACTATGTCGACAGCCCTTGGAGGTATTTCCGCATCCGTCTGCAGAACCTGTCGGGCACCACCCAACGGGTGTACCTGACTCTCAATATCGAGTGCCAGTATTCCGCTTCGGGAACGCCCTTCCAGATGCAGACCGTCGATGTCGGACGTTCGACCAGACCGTACATCGAACTTGCTCCAAACCAAATATATGTGATAGACAACCGCGAACGCTATGACAGCCATTTTGCAGGCCGAATACAGACGAATATGTCAAACAATACGCTGTCGATGCTGTCGCGCTTGCCCGAAGGCAACTATAACCTGTGCGTAAACGTTTGCCGTTGGTCGCAGAATGTGTCGCAGGATGTCAGTATGAACCAGAGTTGCCTGATGTTCACCGTGTGTTACACCGGTTCTGCGCCGGAACTGATTACGCCCATCGGCGGGATGAACCCGCAGTTTGGATACTCTGCCGTAGAAATCGCTCCAGTGATGATACCACAGCGCAACCTTAACTTTCGCTGGATGGGTGTCATTACCAACTGTGCGCAAATGACGCGGTTCAATTATGTCCTGAAGATGGTCAAGGTCCTTCCGGGACAAAACGTAAACGACGCTATCAAGCGCAACAGCACCTTCTTGAGCCGTGAATGCGGCTCACGCACCTACTGCAGCATAGACACCCTGAGGGACCTCAATGTTCCTTTTGAACGAGGTGCCACCTATGCCGTTCAGGTTATAGCCAACCAGCGCGGCAACACCATCCTGCAGCTTGGCAATGACGGCAAAAGCCAGGTGATGTGCTTCACCTGGGGACAGCGCGACACCGGTGTACCGGGAGTGGCAACAGGCGAGGGGAATGGAACAACATCCGGCAACGACGCAACACGCCCAGGTGATGATAAAGTCACCGTCAAACACTATACCACCTTCTTCACCGACCGGTCTGAGATTGTCGACTCTATTCTGCCGCCCTGCATCGTTGCCCCTGCGCCCGACTCGACCCAAAAGGCGGCCTTGCTGGAACTCCAACCCACCCAGTCGAGCAACATTCCCAATGTGGACCGTAAGGTTGTGTCGACCTACCTCGTAGACGGCACGCCGGTTATCGATACCACTGTCAAGAAAATCGATTTCAAGTGGCTGCACGCCCGACACGACAAAGTAAGAATTGTCAACTACGACGTAAAGCTTTACGAGCATATGGGCAACCTCAATGTCACATTCCAGCGCCCGGCTCTCAAAACCAAACGTATCGAAGGCAGTTTCAATATGCACTATGGCTATTCCAACAACAATCTCGTCAGCCTTGACGATGAATCGTGGACCAGCGGCCTGCAAAAGGGTAAGCAATATGTCCTGGTAGTCGAAGCCCACGCTGGTATCACCTACACCAGGTATGACATTGACGTCACCGTATACAAACGTCAGGGTAAAGAGGATTCCACCGTCTACGATACCACCCGTACAGTCAATAGCGATGCGGCTGTGATTACCTCCTGGCTTGTTTTCCAGTACGGCATCGACGAATCTCTGCTTGACAAGCTGACGCCGCCTCAGTTTACATATCCCGTCGATCGCAGTACCGCCGCCTGGGACGACTCGACGCATTTGGAGTTTGACAGAGAAATTCCCGAGATACCATACTACGACGACTTCAGCTTCGATTGGAAAGAGGCCGACGGATACGACGTCTCTGACACTATATTATATGATTTATATATATACGACTGTCCTGCGAAAAAGAAGATGTCCGAAATTCTGGAGGGCAAACACAAATGGCTCTACAAAGACATCAACAACCTCACACTGACCGACAGCATAGCCGACTCGCTCAAGGTGGGGAGCACGTATATAGCTCGTCTGCGTGTGCATTCCACGCCCGACAGCAACAAGTACAACCGTCTGGCCGACGGATGGTCGCTTCCGATTGCCTTCAAGCTCGTTGATACCACCGTTTTCTCTGGAGCCTTCGATGTCACCAATGCCTGCTTCCCGAGCGATACCGTCGGACTGTCGCGCAAAGTGATCACTCCTAAGGTGGACTCGCTTATTAGCAATCGCACGAGGCTGAAGATGGGACGGTTTGACCTTATAGTACAGAAAGGAAAACTGACGGGCAAGAAGTATTCGGGCGAAGGCTTCGTCGTATGGCATCCGATGGGATTCGGCTGCAACATCAAGGTGCATTTCGACTCGATCGTAATCAACGAAAAATACCAAATCATATCGGGTACTGCACGCAGTATTGAGACCGACACGAACAATTACATCCGTCTCAACATCGATGGCAGCAAGTGGGCCGCAGGGTTCGATATGGCCAGCGACCAGGCTGCTCAGAGTATGGATTATATTGCCAAAAAAATAGGCGAAAAAGGCGAAGATGTCAAGACCTGGTACGAACGCATCAATATGGGCAGCAACGCCCTCACCGAAATGATCCGCAGCGGTGTAGAGGGCGATTTCGCACTTGGCACAGTAACTACCCCTGTGCGCATCGACAACAAGATGTTCAACATCAAAAACGCCAACTTTGCCCTCGCTGTCAACGACTTCTTCTTCTCGCCGGTCACAGCCCAGATCAACCTGCTCGCCGTCTATGGCTCGCCCCGCGACGACCTCTACATTCCCGCAATAGCCACCAATATATGCATTGCCCCCAACGCATTTGCCACCGACAGCAACAGCAACATTGTCCTCTTCACTCCGCGCGACTACGAGTTTGAGCTGGCTGACGGATACACTATGCGTTTCAAGAAGCCATCCAACTTCGCTCAAGTCAAGGACGGCTGCCATATGACAATAAAGAAGAACAAAGTCGACTTCACCATTGATGTGGACCTCGACTTCGGCAAGAAAGGCCAGGATGGCAACAAGTTGTTGTCGGTCGATCTCAAAAACAATGGCATCGTCGACCCCACCAAACCCGTTATGGCCCATTTCAGAACCACTATCAGCGACTGGGATGACTGGTACGTCAAAGTCGCAATGGACCCCTTCACCGTCGTAGGCTGCGAGAAATACACGTTTCTGCCCACCGGACGAGGCATCATCTTCGACCACTCCAGCAAGCGCACACCCGAAGAGGTCCGCTTCCCCGCCAACTATGTTGGCAAGGGTAAGCGCGACCAGTGGAAAGGCCTCTATATAGACTACTTCGGCATTATGATGCCCGAGGATGTCAGCAACACCTTTGTCGACCTCAACGGCGAGGATGACGACACTCCCGACTCGACCGTCGTTTATCGCGTAGGCGCCAACGGCGAGAACACCGACACGATTGATTATGTCTACCCTGGCCACCGCATCAGCTTCACCGCCAGCAAGCTGTTGTGGGACAAGGATGGCCTCTCGGTCTTGGTCTCCGTCAACGATATTTTCAAAGGCGAGACCCGCAACGGTGGCGGCTGGTATTTCAGCCTCGACACCGTGGGCATCAATATAGAAAAGAGCAAGTTCAAATACGGAAAAATCGACGGGCAAGTCAAACTGCCACTCTTCGAGGGACGTATGAAGTATAGCTGTATGCTGGGTACCGACAGCCTCGTGTTTGCCATTACACCTGGCGACTCCCTCAACCTTAACCTGTTCCTGGCCAAGGTAAAACTGGACAAGAAGTCGAGCTATTTCCGCATCAATCACGACTATGGCGGACATACCACCGTGATAGACAAAGACAAGGTCACCGGCACCAAATATACAATGCTCTCGGACAAGAGCACCACGCGTGTAGACCTTAATCTAAGCGGTACTATCGATATTGACCTTGATCGCATTGGCATCGACGCTTCGTTGCCAGCCATCAAGTTCGAAAATATGTATATGCGCAACTTCCGCGAGAAGGACTACCGGCAGGGTACCAAGGCCAAAGTTAAAGCCTACGAGTTTGGAAGCATCGATTTCTGCATAGGCAACTGGAGCAAGGCTTCGCCGCAGAAATATATAGGCACAGCTCCGAGACCAGTTGGCGGCGACGACACCCACAAAGGAGACGCTGAGGGTGAGGAAATGTTTAAGGGAAAGGTCGGCGGTTTCGAATACAGCGTCACTGGCATCAATCCGTTCTACGAAAAGCTTGCAAACAAGGATGGAGTGTACAAAGTCGGTCTTGATGTCGGAGGCAAGATGACTTTGGGCATCAGTGAGGATATGTCATTTGGTGCCAGTGCTGGTTTTGCCATTAGCTGTGAGGTGAATGTCAGCGATTTTGATGTGTCTAACTGGGGTGGACAATTCGACTCGGTGCGCTTCAAGACCGATATCGGGCCTTTGAAGGTTGAGGCAGCCATACTCCACACCCGTGAAGATACCGTGTTCGGCAACAGCTGGCGTGGAATGGCCAAGGTGACTGTTATGGAGTCGGTTACTTGCGCTATGGGTTGCGGATTTGGCAGCCTGCCCAAGCCCGACGGCAGCGGCAATTACGATTGGTGGTACTTCGAGGGTGCTGCCCAGCTTGGCAAAACAGGTGTGCCCGTGGGCCCCGTTTCTATCAACGGCTTTGGAGGCGGCTTTGCCTACAACTGTATGCCAAACAGAGAGTTCGCCGGAGCAAGGGCAAGAGATATGATGAGCAAGGATTTCGTGGACGGTATGGTGTCCAAGAATGGCTGCAACTACAAGCCGCAGTACGATGCGTGGATGGCCAAAGCCGGAATTTCGCTCTGCCTCACAGGCAACCCCAAGACGCTCAATGCCGACGGCACTCTCAACCTGCGCATTGCCAACGGCCACTTCAGTGGCATCTGCCTGCAGGTCAACGCGCATATGATGTCGAGCTACGATGAGGAGAACAAAGAGGCGAGCAGTTCGATGCTCGACATCGGAGCATTCATTGACTACACCCGTCGCGGCGAGGGTGATTGGACATTGACTTTCTCAGCCTGCGCCAAGAGTGAGATTGATATGAAATCGCTGCTGAAAAATGCAGCAGCCTCCTTCGTGCCTGCCGACCTCTCGCTACCCGGCAGCTGCATCGACAAGGTCAAAGGTGCTGTGCCTGGCTCGCTGTCCAAATATATTGAGCCAATTATCGACTCCACCGTCGCTATGGCCAATCTTGACGAGAAAGAGAAAAAGTTGAAAGAACGCGATTTTGGTGCCAGCCTTTCGATGCAGATACCCATCGACCTTTATATCAACAAGAGCCCAGACAAGGAGACCGAATGGTTCTTTGCCCTTGGACGTCCGGCCTACGACGACCGCGTGCGCTTCAAGTTCGAATTCGACCTGGTCGTCCTCGACGGTATGACGGAGTGGACCTTCTACTTTATGACGGGCAATCATTTCCCCGACGGTTTTGCTTTGCCGCCCATTCCCGACGAAGTGGCCGAGTTCCTTGGTGGCAAGTATGCCCAACGCGCCGAGCGCGGACGCATTCTGCCCACCTTCAAGGATGCCGGTGGTTTCGCAATGGGTGTTTCGTTCGCTGCCAGCATCAATTTCAGTATGATTCTCTTTGTTGAAGCATCGGCCTACATTGGTTTCGACGCCGCCATCATCGACACCAAGGGGCAGGGATGCGAAAGCTACAGCACGATCGGCAAGAACAACTTCTACGGTATGGGCCAGGCCTATATGATGCTTAAGGGCAAGGCCGGCCTCGAACTCAACCTGGGATTCTGGAAAGGACGTCTCGACCTTATTGATGCCGGACTGGGCGCCATCGTTCAGGCTGGTGGCCCCAACCCGACGTGGGCATTCGGTATGCTGCGCTTCAAGTGCGCACTGCTGGGCGGCAAAATCAAGATTAACACCGCTGTCGACTTCGAACTTGGCGAGACCTGTATCCCTGGAGCTGGCAACCCGCTTGCAAACGTGAAACTGTTCCAGAGCGTCACACCGGGTTATACCAAGGACGACTACACCAAGCCCGAGAATGTCAGCAGTCCCTTCACCACGGGAGTCATAGTGAGCAATATGCCCTGGAACCAGGATGTGCTCCTCTCGGCCGTCGACTCTAAAAACGAACAGGTGACGCGCAAGTTCAAATTTATTCTCGACCAGCGTATGTCGACCTACGAGTATATGAACAATAGCGGCATCTGGCAGAAGATACCACTGAACATTTCCTCGTCGTCCACCGACGAGAACGCACTCTATTATTCGTCGAATACTGGCGGTTTCCGTCCGCAGAGCCAACAGCGGTTCCATTTCTACGGTCGCGTGTTCGAGTATCGTTCCTCGCTGGATCACAATCTGTCGGACTACTACTGTTCGCGCGACACCGCCTACTATACGGGCCAAAACTACGTTTCCGTGCGTTTCGCTCCGAACGCGACCAATAAGGGCATTATGGCTTGGCGTCTGCCGCTTTTCACCGACAACAAGGTGACCACCTTTGTGACCGACAAGAACTACTATCAGGACACCATCATATACCTCAAAACCGAGGATGCCCCCGAAAACCTCTACAACCAAGTGGTATACACTTGGCCCTACAACGGCGACCCGATGGTGCCGATCGAAGAACTCTACCGCAGTAACGGCCGTTACCGTGTGCTTATTTACACCTACGCCCACAACCAAATCCTTGACCCCGATGCCATCGACAAATCGGGCCGACAGATAAAAGCCTTCCTTGTTGAGTCGGGCTGGGGAGAGACCGCTACTGCCATCGCCTGTGATTATATATACTACGAGGATGGTTTCCAGGGGAGTACACATCCGTGCATAGAGGTTGTTTTGCCCTCCGACTTCAATCCTAGTCGCTACAACGGCCGCAATCTCGCTGTACGCCTGATGCTGGTGAGGAAAAAAGACTACCAGGCTCAACTCGATGCTCTTAACAACAAAGCCAACGAGCTTATGACTCAGACGAAGTACGAACAGCAGAGCCGCTCCAACCTTGGCGAACTCTACAACACCTACCTTAAGACTGCCGTCGATGGCATCGTCTCGGGCAACACCGCCACCTCTACATCGCAGGACAGCACCCGTGCTTCGGGTGCATCCACAGGCGAGGGGAATGCCAGTGCCAATTTCAACGTACAATTGGCCCAGCTCCAAGAGGCCGTCAAAGAATATATCGGCGACGAAAAAGACACGGCAATGAACTACAGCCGCGTCTCGCTGGCCTCGGGCTATGTTGCTGCAGTTCGCGCCGGTGATGCAATATACAATCTCTATTTCCGATTCTGCGACAAATACACCAGCTACAAACAAATCCTCGATAATGTCGATATAGGCTACCTCTTCGATGCATCAGCCTACACCCACGACGGCTCCTCGTCTATGATCTTCTCAGTGAAGAATAAACCGACCACTCCTGCGCAAATCAATGCCGCACGCTTCGGTTACCTGTTTGAAGAGTATGAACCCGATGACCCCACACAGTATATGACAGGTGTTCGACTGCCACCTATTATGAACGCCATAGTTGACTACACTTGGAAAGGTAGCGGTAACGAATTTATTGATCTGTATAATTTCTATGCCCAAAATGTCGTCGCCGTCCAAGGTGCCACAATGCGTACATATGCACCTTTGAAGCGCCCCAAAGCTGACTGTAAGGACGGTTATACGCATATTTTCTGTGGTGGAGTCAAGTCTTCCAACTGGTGTGCTTTCGACGAAGGTGTGTATGGCTATTATCTTAAAGATGCCGCTTCAGTCGGACTGATCCTTTCCAGCAAGGATAATGAATTTATAAATACCGCGTCAGGTGTCCGTGTATACAGAAACCTGGGCGCTTATGTCGACTATGGCAACGCAAAAGTGTCAGGCGCATATATACCCTATACAATGTTTGAAGACTTCGGACCCAATTGCGCCCCTCGTTTGTTGAAGTGGAGCAGCGTCGACCATAAGGCACGTATAGACTCCTTGCATATGCTTGGGCGGCAGGAAAAATACGTTATGAGCGACTTCGTCACTACCTATAATCCTGCCGAAACCTATAGCGCCTCCTTCCAGATTACCGACGAGGTGACAGGAACGCTGGTCGACGACATCAAGAAATTCAATAACTTCTTCCAGGCTCTGTTTGATTGTGGTGTCTATATGCATAGTAGAGGCTACAGCTACAAGGTCGACGAGCTCGCCACGCTCCTCTCCCAGTCCAAACATCTCAACACCCTTTCGCTCAAAGACTCCCCCTACACCTTCCCCAAGTCAGTATTCGCCAACTGGTGGATGGAAGCTTTCTATGCCAAGTTTAAGGCCAACGAGGCTACGGGCGAGCAACGCTTCAAGTATTATGACAAAAAACCTTACATCGAGCGTGACCAGATGGTCGATTATCGCGACTACCCTTCTGCTCTCTATTGGCAGGATTATGTGCTCCATATGGACCGTTTGCCGATGGAACTCAACAAAACTAAAGGCTCCCCCTGGACCACACTCTTCGCATCTAACAGCAAATACAGTAACGGCTTCAATAGCCAATGGTTTGTCAACGGCAAGACAGGTGGTATCATACCCTCAATTGCCGAAGGATCCACACCAATGACCCTGAAATTAGCTATCCTGTATACCGATTTCCGCAACGGATACAAAGTGTTGGGTAAAGCCGCCAACCGCGCCGCCGAGACTGCCACTAACAAGGATGCGCACCCTATGATTGCCACTCAGATGTACAAACCTGCATCCACCTACTTCAAGTTCAAGACCGATACGGGCAACAAACTCAAGAAAACCATCAACGAGAGCCGAGGACTTAAATTCCGTACCTACATAGAGCAAAACGACGACAAACTCGACAACGATTGGTTTGAGTAGAATTCACCATTCACTAAAAACAAGAACAATGAAACGCATATTTTTTCTTCTGACAATAATGTTTATCGTTATGCCTCAGGCTTTGAAGGCTCAACAGCAAGATGAGGCAGGACAAGTGATAGTCACCCCCAACGGCGATACCGTCAATCCTCAAGGCATCAAGTCAGTCCAACTGCTTGCCCGCAGCTATGGCGACAGCATCGTCCTGCGTTGGGCCCCCGAGGACGCAGGCCTATGGATGGCCGCCAACTCATACGGCTGGAACATATATCGAAGCTCCTCCGACGACAGCGATACGATGTATCACATCAACTCGGATGGCGACACCGTCCATCTCTGGCGTCTAAACGGTGACACCCCAATCAAACCGATGAGCCTCGACGAGATGAAGCGCCATTTCGACAGCACCGACCTCTACGCCGGCACCGCCGCCCAGGCTCTCTACGGCGTGATGACTTACGATGTCAACAAGGCCGACCAGTCCTCCGATATGGATTTCTTAACCCTCGCCTCCAAACAGTATCAGGAACAGACCCAACGCCAGTTTATGGCTTATCTCGCTGCCGAAATGCGGCCCGACATCGCAAAAGCCCTTGGCCTGATGTGGGTCGACAAAAATGTCAAACGCGGACAGCTCTACGAATACACTATTGAATGCCTCGTCCCACAGGAACTTACCGAAGTGTACGGCTCCTCTGTGATGGTACCCTGCAAAAACTTCCGTCCCAAAGAGGATGAGCAAATGCCCGAAGTCCGCATCACCCAGCTCGACGCCCACAAAGTTGCCCTTCGCTGGGACAAAAACAAACTGTCAGGCTATTTCATTCAACGCAGTAGCGATGGAGGCAGGACTTGGGAGAACGTCAACGACCCCAAGACCCCCGTCTGGCCGATGCTGCCCACCCCTGGCACCGCCGAAGCCTTTGGCGACAGCGTCGCTCACTGGATGCAGGACGAAGTTGTCCATTTCGACTCGCTCGACGCAGCACTTACCTACACTTATCGCGTACAGGCCTTCGACCTCTTCGGCGAACGCCGACCCTGGCGCTCCAGCCAGCCCTTTAAGCTCATTGATCTCATACCTCCCACCGAACCCGTACTGCTCCTCGTACGTCCCGAAGAAAACACCCGTTGCGTTATCAACTGGACCGTGATGGCTGACGACCCCGACCTCAAAGGCTTTGTCGTCACCTTCGCCCGCGATCTCGAAGGTCCCTGGAACCGCGTTAGCACACTCCTCGACAAGACCACCCGCCAGTATGTTGACCCCGTTGCCTACCAGCGCGGACGTGGCCTCTACCGCATTTTCGCCGTTGACACCGCCGACAACGTCTCCTTCTCCAGTTCGATGCTCAATTTCATCGAAGACGTCTTTCCCCCCGCAGCCCCTACCGGACTCCAAGGCGTCACTGACGACAGCACAGGCATCGTCTACCTTCGTTGGAATGAGGCCAAAGATGACGACTTCCTCGCCTACAAAGTCTATTTCGCCAACCAGCGCGACCACGAGTTCATCGGCTGCACCGACGGCTACATCTACCAAAACCAGTTCTACGATACCGTCGACATCTCTTCCCTCACACACGAAATCTTCTACTACGTCATCACCGTCGACAACAACCACAACTATTCCCAGCCTTCCGACACGCTCCGTATCCTCCTCCCAGACCTCATCCCCCCCGGCCACCCTATCCTCGATGCCATCAGCCAGACCGACGACAGTGTCACTATCTCCTGGCTCCCCAGCGTCTCCCAAGACGTCAAGCACTATTTCATCTACCGCAAATTCCGCGATGCCGCTCAATGGCAAGTCATCTCCACACTCTCACCGCGTGACGTCCAACCCAACGGCCACATCATCCTCCACGATGCACCAACCCCCAGCGACAAACCCTATACCTGGTGTATCGAAGCCATCGACAGCGCTGGCAACAGCAGTGGCCTCTGCGGACAGGCAGTCGCCCAAGTGCTGCCCAATCCCGAAGTCAAAGCCCAGATCAGCCTGCAAGCCCAGCGAAACCGTAACAGCCAAGCCGTAACCCTCTCGTGGACCTACACAACCGAGTGGCGGAAAGACTTCTACGGAGTTGTCTACCGCTCCGAGGACGATGGCGAATACTCCCCCATAGGCTCCTTCAAGCGACAAACCTCCACCTATACCGATGCAACCGCACCAAAGGAGAAAAAGCTCAAATACTACATCCAGTTCCAGCTCGGCGGCGGCAAATACAGTACCCCTTCAAACATAGTGGAAATAAAGAAATGACGGACCGAAATTATAGTTACAAGTGCAAAATTGAAAAATAGAGTGATTATATCCAATAATATGAGCAACTTGTCTAAATATGCACAGTTAGTGCTGTGGACACTCGTGGCTGCATTGTTCGCTGTCTGTTGCAAAGGCAATACCCCTGAAGTGCAGGAAACAGAGTCAATGGCAATGCAGGATGTGCGGCTGGCGCCAGGAGATTACATAAGTGACAGCCCAGACAACATTGTGGAGTATTTCGAGTCGCTTTGCAGCGAACACGGAGCGGTGGTGGCTGTACACTCTAACGACAGGGATGATTCTCTTCAGGTGTGGCAGGCCATACGTTTGCTTGACGACTATGCGGCAGGGCGTCGCAAATACTATCCGGCAGAAGAGGTGAGACGAGCACTGGATGTTTTGGCGTTCGAACTGGGCTATTGGCATAGCCACGGCGATTATTTCAAATTGGACTATGCGGACGACCAGGGTGATTATGAAGACACCAACTATGCAGAGATTTTCTTCTTCCGCTTTCTGGAGCAAGCCGTGCGTTTGAGCCCGCAGGTGGATTTCGTCACCGACTTTCATTGCGCCGATGGCACTGCCGGCATACTCAACTACCACGAATGGAGCCCCAACCCGCTGTATTCGTTCCTTGTATATCCATCCGATAGTGGCTTGCGCGTGCGTATGATAGGCGAGGTGGGTGACACTAAAATCGAGAAACTGTTTCACCTCTACGACGAGGATGGGCGCGAATATTACCTCTGTTCAAATAATGGCAGCTTTGATGATGAAGATGGCTTTTATGCCCCGTCCTTCCGTCAGTATCTGTTGCAGCCACGCGCCGACGGCATTGACGAGGTCGCTTCATACACAGGATCCGATTTCGTGGATGATTATTTCGAAGGCACAATCGTATTCAATTCCAAACAGCTCAGGTGGGATTGCTGCACGCGTAACGGCGATACCTTTGTCCGCGTCGAAGGCTCCAAGTCGCTCATCCTGACCCTTGATGGCGGAAATTCCTGCTTCAGCCAAGAGTAGTCCTTGCCCTACGGTACAATTTATGAGCTTCGATTATATTCTTGACTTTGGCGAGTACCGCAATCATCGTGCTCAGTTCTAATCCACTATGCTTCCTTATTTCAACCCTTGCCATTCGCCGACGATGGTTTTGCATTGTGTGTAGGTCGACGAACAGTTGAAAATCTTGTAGTATTCGCTGTTGTAGGGCTGCAGGACATCGACTGCGCGCTGGAAGGTGTCCCAGCCGTTGGCCAATATGTACAGGTAATAGACCGTTCCGCCCGTAAGGGGCGCATCCTTGGTGCCGTTGGGGCTGGAGCACATCTCAACGGTATAGGGTTCGTCGGCAGAATAGGCATTCTTGTTGTCGGCACCCTTCAAAAGGGCCGCAGCCATATATCGCTGGATATAGGAATCGTTGGGCGAACTGTAC
>OCTW011429868.1_pt1 | contig 14365 bp, 34 predicted proteins | sample 1539671 | NCBI WGS metagenome assembly OCTW01 (sample SAMN02144230, study PRJEB22623) | gut metagenome | biome: sheep rumen | host: Ovis aries | place: New Zealand
TATATCCTATCAACAATAACATTCATATCTGGTCTAATTTTGTCAGGAATTGCATGTTATACAGGAATACTTCCTCTACTATGGATTGGATTTGGAGTATTGTTGGGTATTGGCTGTGGAACATCTTATGTGGCAAACCCAAAATCATTGTCAGTCTGGTTTAGACATAATAAAGGTAAAGGAACATCAATAGCAATTCTTTCATTTGGTTTCGCTAAAGTATTTGGTACAATAATCATACAGACTTTATTATCACATTTCAACTTATTTGGCACATTCTTGATAATGTCACTTATTTACTTCATTCCTATGATGACATCTACATTGATGTTCAAGAAAATACCATTTAAGCTACAAGACAATGTAAAGCAAGAAAAAATAATAGACATATTAAAAACGAAGAAATATATGGCTATCTGGTTTATGTTCTTTGCTAATATTTCATGTGGTCTAGCATTTATCGCCAATGAAGCCCCTATGTTAAGAACATTTGGCTTTGGAATGGTTGCCATTAGTATTATCAGTTCAATGAGTTCTGTATTCAATTCGTTGGGTAGATTTGGTTTTGCAGCATTATCAGACTGGAAAGGCCGTGAATATGCATATTTTGTAATATTTGGATTAAGTATTATTGCTTGTTTATTTAATCTTAGTTATGTTCCTGTAATATTCGTAATTGCTTTAATGATGATTAATATGGGTTATGGAGGCGGATTTTCAGCATTGCCATCGTTGATTACGAAACATTATGGTATTTCAAAGACCTCCACAATTCATGGACTAACATTGTCTGCTTGGGGTATTGCCGGTTTTGTTGGCCCTATGCTTGCGAACGTACTATCATATCAATCCCTATTGTTCGTACTTGCTGGTATATATGGAATAAGTTTAATATCTGTCAAAAAATTCGTAAGGTAGTATATGAAGAAAATCATTATTTTATTGGCTCTAATGATACTCCTATGTGGAGCAAAGAAAAATTCAAATGTCATTGTGACTGTATGTAAGAATGAATCGTGTTTCAATGCGATAGTTGAAGACGTTGCTAGTTATAAGAATATTACTTTGTCTGATGGAACACAATACATTAGATTCACAACTAAAGACAAACAAGTTAAAGATTTAAATATAACAGGTAAAATCGTAACAATACATAAATAGATTATGGTATACTTATTTCATGTGCCTAAAGGTGAAATCGCCTACGATTATGAATTTGATGGAGAACATGCAAATTGTTGCTGTATATGTAAATACAATGGCAATTGTGATGCTTCAACAAATGAGTTAGGTGTATATTATGACCCACCATTGGACTGTGATGAAAAGGATAACTGCAAACGATACTATCTAACATTCATTGAACCTTATAGGCACTTAGAAAGTAAGTTTGACCTGATTAAACAAGCATAAGGAAATATAACATGCGTCATATTAGACAAAGGAGAAATAATAATGTTTGGCCGAAAGAGTGTATATGGGAAACATACAGAAACCCCGCAAAAGACTTGCAAAACACCATCAAAAAAACTTTACAAACACAAGCAAGCAAACCAAGTAGTGAAGAATGTTGCTCCAAAGAACGGAACAACCATTGATTCATTTGAATTGGAATATCAAAAGTTCATTGAAGAACTTAAAGCCAAAAAAGCTTCTAAAGTCGTAGAAAATACCAATGAGACAGAACAGGAATCTACAGAAGAAGTATAATTTCCTAAATTTGAATATTGGTTCTGGAGAACTACCACAAATTGACTACATTACTCCATTAAGTTCATATAGGGATAATTACAATTATATCAGCATATTACCTATATCTTCTATGCCTGATGTTTCGGAAGATATACAATATTGTACTGAACGTATAAATGATACTGATTTATTTTATGGTATGTCATATAGTGGTATTCCTCCATTTGATATGCAACCGGAAATAATGTTTGGTGCTAGTGGAGAAATTCCTGAACTATTGAGAAAATACTATTTCTTGAAATACTATCTATACTATAATCCTGGAAAACTAGATACATTTGGTAATTTGCCCAATATTGAATGGAGTGCAGTTAGTGGTTATACTCAATTTGATAGTATGGTTGAAGATATTATCAATAATACAGTATCATCGGTAAATTCTCCACAATCATTAAACAATAATCAAGTTCTTGATGATTTTGAAAGAGAATATGAAGCTTTTATTGCTGAGTTGAGAAATAAAAAGAATATGCAAGGTCTTGGCAGCACTTACACACCTAGCGTATATCTTAATGAAGATGAATATGATTATTCATCAGGATTTAGTGGTCAGGAATAGCAAGTACTGGCATTCTGTGTGGTGATGTTATGAAAATATATGTAATTGGTGGAAAAAACAATAAATTTCTAGATTTTGGTGAAGAAAGACAGAAATTCATTGTTGATGAAAAACACGAAGGCAAGAATATAGATTTCTTAAATCCTTGGTATTGTGAACTAACTGGATTATATCATTTGTGGATGAACAATAATTCAGACCCAAATGAAATTGTTGGTCTTGAACATTATAGAAGATATTTTGTCAATGAAAAAACAAATAAACCATTGACTGACAATGAAATAAATGAAATCTTAAAAGACAATGATGTAATTTGTCAAAAGTTCAAGTTTGGTAGTAAGACACCTTTGACTTGGTGGGGTGTTTGTCTAAAACCTTACATATTCTATTTCATAAACAATCTAGAAGATAAAGCTTTCGCAAAATGGTACTTGAATGAATTGAAGACTTCACATGAATTCTGTCGCTGCAATATGTTCATCTGTAAAAGAGAAATTATGGATAAGTACTGTGAATGTCTATTCAATACAGTTTCAAAAATGCTACCAGGTCAATTTACTAGACGAAAAAGAATTATTGGTTTCATCGCAGAATACTTTATGGGGTTCTGGTTTAGATATTATGGATATAAGATTGCTTATACTAAAGCAATAGAATTGGATAAAAATTTAAAACGCATTATTAGGATGTCTTCAAAATGAAAATCTATGTAGTAGGAAACTCAAAGAATAATTATTTTACATTTGATGAAAGCCGTGAGAAATTTTTAATTGATACTCCACATGACGGCGATAATATTGACAATCGCAATTCTAGATATTGTGAACTTACAGGACTATATTACTTATGGAAGCACTGTAATGATGATATTGTTGGTCTTGAACATTATAGAAGATATTTCAGTTATAAAGACCACTTACTAAATGAAAATGATGCAAAAGAATTACTAAATGAATATCAAGTAATTCACCATAAAGCACAACCAATACGATATAAACTTGGCAGACAATGTATTTCATTTTGTGGTCAGACCGATTTTGATAGGGTAATGGTTAGTCTAAAGACTGTTTATCCGGAATATTATAAGACCGCTCAAGAGGTTGTAAACTTAAATTATCATATCCAATACAATATGATGATTTGCAAGAAAGAATTCATGGATGCTTACTGTGAATGGTTATTTGACATCCTAAATCCAATAGTGGATTTCACAGGACTAGATAAGTTTAAAAGAAGAAGTATTGGATATATTGCAGAAATCCTATTGAGCACTGTCTATATGGTTCATAACAATATAAAAGGTTTTAACTGTGACGTAAAATTGAACGGCAATAAACACGGCCAAGGATTTTCTAAATTTGGAACACCATTGAATTTTAATATTAGAAAATAATGTACGAACAGCGCATAGAACAGCTCAAACAAATTACGAGCAAAAAAGATTGGGATGGCTATAATGCTAATCCAATTGATAGTTCATTATGGGATATTGCAAAAACACTTCGTCCTGTCATACCAGAAACATTTGATGTATTTCCAGACCCAACTGGTGGTGTTGTATTTGAAACCTCATTTAAAGGCGAACGTTGGGAAGAAATAGATATTAAAGATAACTATTTCTGCTATTGTAATAGTGATGATGTTGAAAAGAAATATACAGATATAAATGAATTTATAAAGTTCATTAAAGAACTTATTGTCAATAAGAAACTAAATGAAATAGAAAAGGACTTTAAATGAAGTCCTCAGATAGTTTATTTTTCTTCAATCGGATTTTTGCTTGTTTCCATTTAAGAGATAGTTCTCTAATTTTATTCACAACATTATTATATTCTTTAATGTTCAATGTATTTCTATTGAAAACTGTATCTTTCTTATGTAGGAAGATTTCACAATCAGTTTCACGAAGTTCGGTGGCTACCCAAATATCACCATGACAGTATTCTACCATTATATAGTTTGTTATATGATTTTCTATATTTTCTATTGATTCAACATAACCACATCTTACACCTTTATAATAGTCAACCACATAAAGATTTGTGTCTTTACATAATTTATTGAATATGGCTAAACTAATTTTTTCATTCATTAACGAAAATCCTTATTCATATTTTCTTTTCGTTTTTCAATTTTTGCAAGTTTCCACTTTTTGACTAATTCTCTAATATTTTTGACTTCTATATCATATTGTTTCTTCGTAACCTCAAAACCAGGAAATATATCTATTCGTTCACATTAATGCGAACAGGAAGATACCAAGTCTTTAGACTGGTATAGGAATGTTCGCATATTATATAATATAGAATAATATATTGTTTTGTCAATAATAAAGTTTAAAATAAACAAAATTTTAAAATAATTAACTTTTTAAAAGTTTTTTATTATACATACAATATATAGGTAGTTAAAATGTGTGAAATTACATATAATATAAAACTAAATTTTGAAAATCAAGAAGAACATTCTTTTTGGTTAAATCTTTTGACTGAACAAAAAGATATGTTAAATTACGCATCAGAACTGATATATAATAATAAACCAAAATTAAATCAAAAAGATATAGCAGATTTAATATATTATCCTATTAGAAATAAAGCCAAATTCTTGAATGCTCAATGTGTATGTAAAATTGAAAGAGAAGTATTAAGCATTTTTAGAACTATTAAATCAAATAAACATAACATTAAATCAGCTCCAGAAAAGAAAAATTTAAGTATGAGATTGGATAAAAGACTGTATTCTAAGTTTAATAAAAATGGAATATATCTTATATCTAATGTTTCTATGAAAAGATGTAAAGCAACATTTAATCTATATCCAAAAATAGAAGAAATGTTTAATAAATATACTTTAGCAGATCCACTGATATTCTATAAAAATAATGAATTTTATTTAGCTGTTACATTTAAAGTTCCAGAACAAGTAAAACAAAATGATAGTACACTAGGAATAGATTTAGGTTGTAGGAGATTAGTTACTACATCAAATGGCGATGCTATTAAATCTACTGACTATTTAAGACAAAAAAGAAAAATTAGATACTTAAAAAGAATTTTAAATAGTAAAAAGAAAAACAGTCATTCTGCTAGAACAAAACTAAAGAAAATTAAAAATAAAGAACATTATTACAGTAAACAATATATTGAAAAGTCCGTTAATTATATACTTAAAAATACAAAAGAATCAAACATAGCAATTGAAGATTTAACAAAAATAAAAAAGAAAACATATAAGAAATATGGTACACATAATAATCGTATAAGTCAAATACCATTTTATATGTTCAAACAAATTTTAACCTATAAGGCAACTCTTTATGGTAAAGAGGTAAAAACTGTTAGTCCTGCTTTTACAAGTCAATTAGATTGTACTACAAATAAATTGGATGGAAAAAGACAAGGATGTAGGTATTATTCAGCTAAAGGTTATGTATTAGATGCAGATTGGAATGCATCTATAAACATAAAAAATCGTGCTGAAAATGTAAAACACCTTATTTCGTATGATAAACTTCCTTTAGATGGTTGTTTAAATATACTTAATAAGCAGGTTGCCGTCATCCAACCAATAGTGAATGAGATAATTTCAAATTCGCAAGCCACCACTCTTTAGAGTGGTGGTAGTTGACATAGAACAAGTGTTCCATCAAGACATTCATGTACTTTTGTGGCTCGGCTTATGGTTTCGCAACTAAATACAGCCAACAATTTATTTTCGTCTAAATCATTTTCAACATAAGCATAATAGAGTAAATTTTTAATTCTTTGCTCTACAAATAAACCAGTATCTTTACATAATGTATGAAATACTGTATATTTACTCAAATTGCTAATTTTTTTCATTTTTCCGTACAAGAATTCTTGATTAGATTATAGATTGCTTGCTGGTTTAGCATAATTGCCTTTAAATCAATTGTTGTTGCTTCTCTTGATTCAGTTCTTACAATTACACCACGAACAGGGTGATAGAGCGATGAACCCATTATTATGCAAATCATAACACCAAGAATAAATCCAATGACTAGATTTTTCATTTATTCCTCCAGTCCTTGATTTTCCATATAATTTTCTAAATGAGTGATTTCAGTGCTTAAGTCGCTGATTTCTTTATCTTTTGTTTCAATTTCCTGCAATAAATGACGAGCAAATAAAATTAGATTATTAACAACAGAATTATCTGTATTAGGTTCAGTTGTCAATACAAACTTTGTCATTTCTTGTTCATCAGACCAAAACCAGTCATGCTTGCCAGGAAACTTTTCGTTGAGGGTTTCACAAAGATCATTCAGATTAAGCATATTTGCCTCCTAATTAGTTGTTTTGTTGTTTGTAAGTTTAAATATAGAAAAACAATATATAAATGTCAATCATACTGATGTAAAAATTCGTTTACATCAAGTTCCGGTTCAAAGTCTTTTTTCAATTTTTCTTTGTTAATCATCATTTGTGTATATTTGTTTATATAAGAACAAAAATCAAGCTTGATATAGTACTTATTTTCTTTTAAATCACCATTCCAAGTTGGAAATACGAACTTATAAAATACCGATGGATCTTTTGTCTTATGCCATTCACAAAAATCAAAATCAATTTCACGAGTAAAAGTTGATTTATTTGCATACAAGACAATACTACTATCATTGACATTTTCTGAATATAGGTATTTAATTAGAAATTTATTCTTTATCGTATTGAAACATAGACAGAATTGCAAAGTATTTGTTATTGTATTCGGATCATAGTCAGTAAAGATATGCATCTGATAATCATCAGTAAGAATAATTTCATTCTTTTCTGAAACAATGTTTATTCGGTTATACAGAAATTTAGTCATGTTTACAAAACCAGCATCAGCCCAAGCCCGATTCCAGTATACTGGCAATTCTTTCTTAATTTTCTTGATTATGCTCTTATGCATGTTTGAAATCCTTTTCTAGTTCTTTCTTTCTTGAATTTGCAATATTGCACTTGGTCAAGTAGTTAATCTTCACGATAGTCAGACATTTCTTCATGGTATAATGATTTATCAATTGTAAAAGCACAATCTTCAACTTCCGTACCATGTTCAAAACAACTATCTATATAATCTTTATTTTCTTCAATAATAGTGTCTATATCTTTATATGTTTCTGTACGATAAATAGGAACTAATAGGACTCGTTTAATCTGTTCAACATATTCTTCTTTTGTCATAATATTACCTCTTGGATTGTTGTTTCTAAGTTTAAAAAATAAAAAAACCATCAACATTCGTCAATGGTTTAAACTTATTTTTATGTAAAAAATTGTTTACAACAAGTTACGGTTCAAAGTCCTTATTCATATTTTTCTTTTTATATTCAATTTTTAATAGCAACACTTTATGTGGACATAGTCTTACATATTTAAGTACCATATTCAATAGGAATTACATTGATAGCACCACACCAACGACATTGGATATAAGCATCATCAGAATGCATCCTATTGGTTCTTCCCTTTGAAATATTACTACACTTTCCACATTCAAAAGTGATCTTAGGTGTAAGTCCAATCAAAATGGAAGGACTCCAATTCCACATACTAAAATCTTTACATTTTACCTTCACAACCATTAGTCACACTCCTTATTAATTTCATACTTATGTGGTTCTTCTGCCTGCACATCAATTCGTTCAAACTTAACATTGTCAGGTGTAACTTCAGCTGTACCAACGGAAGCCATAATGATAGTCTTCATAGCATCATATTCTTCATCAGTAGCATTTTCAGGAATTTCAAAGTTTGGTACACCATTGAACTTTAACATTAGACATTAGAAAAATCATTTTCTAGATTTTTTTTCTTATCTTCAATAAGTTTTATTTTGTTTAGCCTATCAGCATCAATTCTAGCTTCAGCATAGGTGTCATAATATATCTTCTTTTTAAAATAATTATCTTTAATGTCTGTAAATTCTTTAAAATAAATGACATCAACTTTATGTACACCTTTGAAATCTGTATAGATGTAATAATGATATTCAGAATTAGCATCGTAGATTCGTACTCGTTCTTCAAAGGTCATATTATACATCCTTTAGTTTGTTCATAATTTGATGAACTTCAAATCCAAGATGTGTATGTTCCTTTACTTTATTATAAAGATTTACAAGGTCTTCGTCAATTCCATCAGGTTCATATCTTTGAGTGTCTAGTTCACTTAGAAGATAGATTTCAAGCAAATCTAATTCTTCTTTTGTAAAATCCATAATTATTCTCCTTTAAAGTCTTTATAAAGGTTTCGTCTCTTTGTTTTTCTAAGTATAATATAGAAAAAACATTGACAATAGTCAATGTTTTAAACTTATTTTTATTTAAAAAATTGTTTACTCTAATCATTGAAAATCATGCTCAATCATTTTTAGTCTAAAATTATTATCAAAATTTTTCATATCATTTATAGCATAGATAATAGTTTCTTTAATTAAGTCCATGCCAAATAGGTATAAATCTTCCATTAGAACCATATTATCAGGTGTATTATATCGTTGAACCATCTTATTACGAATCTGTTCAGAAACACGTTCATCATCCCAATAATAACAAGAACCTGATGAATATAATTTGTTGAATAAAACGATATATTGAGTTCTTTCATTCCATTCAGGCCAAAGTCTAACAATTTCGCCACAAGAATCAATGTATTTTGAATCGTAATGAAAATCTAGCTCGTCTAAAGACTGACCTCTATTACCAAATTTAGGAATCAATCCATAACTAAGACATAGTTTCTTAACATCATCAATACATTTTATATATTCGCTTTTATACATTATTTTTACTTCATGTTTGTAGATTTTCAAGTCGTTCTAGATATTCTGGATGTTTAGATAAGACTTCAGTTTCGTGTTTTCTCTTTTCTTCTTCAGAAAGAAACTTGTCATACGGATCGCATGCTTCCCAATATTTGTTGTATTTTGTATTCATCATAAATTCTCCAATAATTCTATAAAAGAACATTTAACAACCACGAAATTGTCTCAGTCTATTCTTGAATGAAATCCATTCCTGGTAATTAGTCCTGGTTCCATTCATAGTTTCAATTAATCTCTTACGGACATCCGATTCCATATTTTCCATATTCAGATTTTTCCAAGTTTCCCAAGGTATACCTGCAACATTCCACGGGTCCCATTCATTTCCTACAATTTCATATTTACCATATTGTGATCTCCAAAGGGCCTTCTGTTCTTTACAGGCTTGTTTTGTCTTTTCAACTGAATTACAATCGCCGGATGCAAACCATTCAGCAATCTGTTTTTCATATTCAGTCCAATAATCAGTCTTCTTTTTCATTTGTTTGTCTCCTTTAGTTATTATTCAATTTCCATATAGTCTACGGTGGCTTCATGCCAACCGATATCTTCCCACTTGCGGACTTTGAAAAACTTTGGTACTTCACCATTATCAGCTAAACCAGCATCATAATCGTATATAGTAGATATTTTTGTTCCTAAAATTTGACCTTTGCCTTTTGCCAACCAATTAGCAAGTTCCCTATTGGTAGCTCGTCTTGGTTTTGGTTTTTCAGGAATTTCGGCACAGTGAGTCCATATGCCGATTCTGTTTGTGATAACTCGGATTGTTCCGTCTATCTTACGAATTATAGCACAGACATGTTGTATATATAGTGCTTTATAATCATTATAATCATTATAATCACTATCCCACACTAGCATTTCCCTTGGTGGGTCAAAAACTTGCGGTTTTGTGATTGGCTTGAGTTCTATTCCTTTGTATTTCATAGTCTTATTCCTCAACTTATTCTGATGTTCCGGCGCTTAAAACGTCTATTAGTTCGCTTTGACCAGGTTTCTTTATACTATACACAGATTCTAAAGCTTCAAGACTAATGTTGAACGTATGTCCGTTACGTGTAAAACAAACACGATAAGACATATCATTGTCGTCGTACTTTATTGACAGCTTACCACCGAGAATGCCTGCTGCTGTCTTCAGGTCCTTTACTATTGCGCTTCCTTCCAATTCAGATTCCGGTACTTCTTTTTCGGTTGTCATAATTTATATTCCTTTATTTTATTATTGTAGGCAAATCACCCCAGCAAGGTTTCTTTGGCGGATATTTGATTGTTCCATCTTCAATCAGATGAATTTTCTTAACAACGAAATCGGTCATTCGTCTTAACCATCTTTCAGTCAATTTGCTAAATGATTTCTTACCCCATTGTTGAAAATGGTATGAAGGAATCCATACATCAGTTACATGTCTTTTAGGTTCAATGTAATAATAGAACTGCAATTGACCTGTTGTTTCATCCATTGGCTTAATATGATAACCATCTTTATTATAGCATTCTTCGCTTTCTATTATACACAAAGGACCTATGGATTTATCAAAAATCTTACTATGACATATTACTTCATAGTAATAGCTGTGCTTTACAATTTCAAAGCCATAACTTTCATAAAATTTTAAGATTTCTGTAAGAGTCATTGTTATCCACCTGTTCCCATAAACATTAAAATTCATAAGATGAATATTTCTGCCATAATTACTCTAAAACAACCAGCAGCGAGTCTATCTTCATCTTTATTGTTTTCTATCATAGTTTTATTCCTTAAACCAACTGACTAATTCTTCAGCCCAGAATATGTGCATTTCATCTGATTTTGTATCATTAACACCAAATACTGTATATTCATTATCTTCTAGCCATTCTGCAATTCTCTTTTTATACATTACTGGTATGTTTACTGATGTACTATCTTCACCTTTTTCAGCAGCAATAATTATACTCTTTTCGCATAATATTTTTAATTCTTCAAATGTTGAATCATTGAAGCTTTCATCAGGAAAATACTTTTGTCTAAGTTCACTTGCTTTAATCATTTTTATATTCCATTACATTGTATCTAGAAATTCAATTATCTTATTAACATCATTCATAAATCCGTGCTGTGCTAAGTAGTCATATCTTTTTGGTATTACAGCACAAAATATAGTTCCATCTTTTTCGTCATAACTAATATTAAATAATTTATCAGTTTCTTTTTTGAAACCATCAATTATATAGTTATACTTTGTACTATGAGATAGTAATGTCAATCCGTGTTCTTTGATATAAACATCAATGATGGGTAATGGATTTTCATTGAATTTATCGCCCCATATAAAATGTAGAATTTTTCTTAAATTCATTCTTCTACTTATCCTTTTCAGTTAACCATTCATAGAATTCTTTAAATACAAGATATAAATTGATATTGCCATTTTCATCAGTGTGTTTTTTAATTAGTTCTTGTCTTTTCGCTAATTCTTCTTCAGTTATTTTAAGTTTTTCAAATGGAACATTTACAGTAAATTTAGTCATATAAACCTACTTATTATAATAATGACCAACTAGATACTTTATTAAGAATACCAACAATTCCTAAAAAATTCTTTAATTTCATCGTCAGTATATTTCTTGGCTCTTTCAAAACCAATGTATTCACCAACATCATTGTTTTGATAATCAAGAACCTTGTTAATATACTTTTGTCCTTCCTTGGTTTCCCTAATAATGCCCAACCACTTATTAAAGAATTTCTTTTCAGTCAATTCATTGACTTCAAGATAATCCTTGAAATTCATATAGCCTGGATGTTGTTCATCTTCAATACAAACACCATCAAGATTATCAAAGAACAATTCAAGGTCATAAGTTCTAATATCACGGCCATAAGTATTAGCAGCATATTCGTAACTCAGACCATTATATAGCATATCTGTTATTTGTTTTTTTTGTCATTTCAATCACTCCTTTTCTACCAATTAATTATGATTGAGTCTGTATAACCAAATCCATCTTTTGTAGCTGTCACTTTATAGCCTTTTTCGTAAAATATCTTCATGAGCATAACTACATCAAGTGAATATGTTTTCAACATGTAATTTTTATGTAATGTAATTTCATGTAGACCTAATTCATTTGCCTTACGAAGTTGAGCACTAATTACTTTAATTCCTTTTTCTTGTCTTTTTACCCTTTCAGCGTCTATCGTTACTGAATGTAGTTCTGCTGCTGTCGGTATTAAGTCTAAATTCATTTCAAGATTTCCTTCTTACTTATCAATTTTTTCAAAGAAAATATAATGGAATACTTGGTGCCCTTCTTTATCATGTGTAGCCCAATGTGAAACAGCGTTTTCACCCATCCAAAAATTCTTATATTCAGAGTTTTCTGAAAATTCCCAGCGGCTATTCCATTTATCCAAAAGTTCCTTTGAAAAATTATTTAAGTTATAATTTCCGCTAGGGTAGTATTTTACATAACCACTAGTTTTTAAGTAAGTTGCTACCTGTTTTGATAATTTACGATATGGAACATTTGCTAATACGATTTTAGCCGAACGTGGAACATTATAACTTGTTTCAACTTCAATTACATTGAAACCAGTATTATCTCTTTCTTCTTTTGTCATTTCATTATCTCCTTCTTACTTGAAGCATTCATCCTGACACATCTTGATATCCGAATTCATGCCGAATTTCCAGCACTGTTCTATGCAGGTTTTAAGCGTGTCGGAAATAGACGTATCCGTCTTTACCTCTGTAGGAATAGTTACATTTTTGATAATTTTATTATCCAACTTGACCTTGACTGAATCATACTTGTGTTGATTTTCAATACTGTCCTTTTGCCAATCAATGTAATCCTTCTTGCAACCAAGACTAACATCTCCAGCATCAATGCATTTTGGTCTATCTTCCAACATCGCATAATAGTTATTCTCCACCATTTGCTCAGTACTGGGTGTTGCAATGCTGAATATGAGAATAAAAATTACAGTAATAACTACAGAAATACCGAATCCAATTGAATCGTCTAGGATTAACGAAAATACAATGCCAAAACCAATAAGCGATAATGAACTTATAGCAATCAAAAGTGCATAAAAAAGTGGTGTAGTCATTTTATAACCTCCGGCCGTTGTTGTTTCACACAATAAAATATAGAAAAACCATCAACATTTGTCAATAGTTTAAACTTTAGTTATGTAAATCTTTGGTTACATATAGCAGAAGTTATAAATATAATAGAGGTATTAAAATGGAATTAAACGAAGCAAAAGAAATTCTTAAAGCGAATGGCTATCTATTGGAAGATACAGAAACCAATGATGACGAAGTAGCTGAACTTACAGCCGAATGGAAAAAGAAGCGTGACAATCGTGCATCTGATAAAGAACTTGATGATATTTTTTGGAAGCGTACTGCTGAAGAAAATAAGCATATTGATTTGGTAGATAAGATTTCTAATGCGAAGAAATTTAATTTAAAATATAAACCTTGGTCTGAAGACAATGTTCAGAAAATCCGCGATGCTATCTATGGTAGATTTGACCCTGACTTCGGTGGATTGAATAACTGGTCTGTACAAACCGGCAATAATGGTAAAAATTATATTTATTTTAAAGGTGAAGAAGTTTGCCGAGTAGCTTATAATAAAAAGAATAAGTCAGTCAACTTGAACTTTGGTGATGGAATTGGTATAGATTTTGAATTTGACCCAGACGAAGAAACTTTTGAAGAATTCATTAAATTCATTTTAACAAGAATCAAAGAACAGAATTACAGATAGATGATAATATGAAGTTAGACGAAGCCCTATACATATTGCGTGAACACCATTACGAATGTAATGCAGCAGGATATAATGGTTTTGAACTTGATTATCCTTCAGTAGATTACTATAAAGAACAAATTAAAATTGAATTACAGAAACTCGGTTATAATACTGTAGATTGGGTGGATAAAGACTCTTGGAATAAGTTAATTAACGAAATGTATAATGACGAAAAGGATGTTGAAGACGCAGCAGAAATTTTGAGAGATTATGAAACTGAAGAACAAGAACGTATGCGTGAAGAACAAGAATTGAGTGATATGTTTGATGGGTATTAGTGAAGTTATGAGTGAAAAACCAGTTATTTTGTTTGAATCTTATCCTGACTTCAGTGGTTCACCACTGGAGATTTATAATGAACTTGTAAAAAGAGGATATGATAAAAAGTATGATTTGATTTGG
>OCTW011580702.1_pt1 | contig 14365 bp, 7 predicted proteins | sample 1539671 | NCBI WGS metagenome assembly OCTW01 (sample SAMN02144230, study PRJEB22623) | gut metagenome | biome: sheep rumen | host: Ovis aries | place: New Zealand
GCACTGCGTAGCAGGGCAAAAACAGTCCAGTGGACTGTTTTTAGCGAGTCTCCGAGCAGCTATGCTGCGAAGGTTCGGAATCTATTACAAAAGATCCTGAAACAAGTTCAGGATGACTTTTTATTGAGGAAATATCAAATGAAAAAACTAATAATCACTGCCATTGCAATCGCGGCTCTTACTCTCACCTCCTGTGCTGGAAAATCAAAATCAACTCCCGCACAAAGTGAGCAGGCTGCCACCCCAAGTATGGCAGACAGATTTATGAAATCAGCTGAAAAAACAGAAACTGTACTAAAGCCGGCCGAGTCCGCCCAGCCGGAAATCGCTGTCCCTCTCTACGAGCTGGCAGCAAAGCACGGCTTTAAGCTGGGAACAGTAATCAATCCACAGCAGCTTAATAAAGCCGCTTATACAAACATGATAAAGGCAGACTTCAACAGCATCACCGCCGGCAACGAATTTAAGGCTTACTCACTTCTTTCTCAGAGTGCCAGCCAGAAAACCGAAAATGGCATGCCTGCCATGAATTATACAATGGCAGACGCAATTGCAGAGTTTGCCCAGGCTAACGGAATCGGAATCCGCGGCCACGTACTTGTATGGGACGCTTATATGCCGGCCTGGTTCTTTAAGGAAGGCTACAAAAACGACGGAGCCTTTGTTTCTTCAGATGTAATGAAAAAACGCCTTCAATATTATATAGAAGAAGTTGTTGCTCATTTTGAAAGTAACTTCCCTGGTGTAGTTTACTGCTGGGATGTTGTGAACGAAGCTGTTGCGGATGGAACAAATGAAGCCGCTGCCGGTGATGCAAGAATGATTCGTACCAGCCGTGGTGGAAGTCCAAATCTTTTTTATGAAGTAATCGGCCCTGATTATGTTGAGCTTTCTTTTAAATATGCCCGCCAGGCCGCAAAAAAAGCAAAGGCAAACATTAAGCTTTTCTATAACGACTACAACACCTTCTATTCACCAAAACGCGAAGCAATCGGCAAGCTTATTGAAAGCATCAACAAAGATGAAAAGCTCTGCGACGGTGTCGGCATGCAGAGCTACGTCGGCGGCTACGGCCAGCAGGCTGGATGTATGAATCCAAATGACATCAAGCTTTTTGGAAATGCCATTAACTTCTATAGCGACATGGGTCTCGAAGTTCAGGTAACAGAAATGGCCCTCCGCAACTACGAAAAGGAAAAAGCAGCCGAGCATGAAGCCTTCTACGAAAACTTCTTCAAAATGCTGACAAAGGCTGCAGACGAGCGCCACACTCTCACCTGCGTAGCCATCTGGGGAATATGTGACAATCCGAATATGCCGAAAAATGATTACAGCTACAAAATGAACGGCCCTTACTGCGGCTTGTTTAATTACGACTGCACTCGTAAGCCAGAATACTTTAGAGTAGCCAAGGTGATGGAGTAATCGTCAAAAATCAAAACGGACTTTTTATAGTTTGTATTCTACCTCAGCTGATTATCTGTTGGAGTATAAAGCGTAAGTCTTGGGCTTGGACGGAAGGTCTTGTCAAATACGTAATGATTTATTTCATCTTCAAGTGCAGAAGTAAGGCTTGTAAAATAATAGTTTATATCTTCCTGATAATAAGCACGCTGAATATCGCGGAGAATATTTAACAATTCTGAAAGCTCTGTAAAATCATTTGATTTTCGATACTTCTGTCTGCCCCTGCCTGTAAGTTTTTTTGTTCCCAGCGAAGTCCCATTAATTGTCAGACCATTCTGCTCAATCTTAAGATTATTATAATCGCCGTAATACAGATATGGAGGGTAATCATCCTTATAAATTGCTTGTATCCATTTTAAAGCCTTATTCTTATTAAAGGATTTTCCTGCTGTCGGGAAGAAACGCAAGGTTGCTTCGTCAAGGACAAGAGCATGAACATCGCCTGCCTTAAAATCTTCTCCCAAAGCAAATTCATTTTCTTTATAAACAAGAATGAATTTTCCCCAGACATAATTATTTCTGTTCATTCTAACAATATTATTATAGATAAGAGCAGCATCAGGCCTTTCCTCCGGCTCAAAACCAAGGAAAGCAAATTTATTGTTACGATAGTCTTCCGAAGGAAGTATATCCTCAGGCTTTAAGGCAGTATCAAAATATCTTCTTGAATAGAAAATTCTATTTGCGAATAATTTATAAAAATACTCGTTACGCGTATTATCATTTATAAAAAATAAGGCAGGCCTGTAAACCAGAGCGTAATTGTTTGTCAGTATATTTACATACCTGTTTTTCTCGTTTTCCGGCAATTCATAATTTTGCAGTAGCCATGCCAGATAATAAGACTGTAAGAGATTTTTTGATATCAGTGAATCGGAGGTCGTGTATCTTTGCTGAATCATTGAATCCATTTTTGTGACAATATTCAAAAGCGCCTTTCTTTTTTCCGGAGTATCTGAATCATTATCCAGACGCATTGCGAGAAGCTTTTGTGTAAAATAATCAAGATAAGAATCGTCTGTTATAAAAACCTCTTCTTCCCTCTGCTTTACCAGATTTCTTGAAATAAGAAGTTTTTCTTCTGCCGAACGCCTCTTACTATTACTAACCGGATTTCTTTCAAGAAGAGTCTTTACCGCATTATCATAATTGTATTGATTTTCATCGTTCTTAATTGCATTCACCGTTTCTGCAAACTGCTTTACATACTGCTTATAAGAATAGCTGCCCGGCTTTTCAGTTTGAGAAGGCCTTATTGAAGAGGCTATATAAAGCATCTCAGGTGCAATCTGATTTATAAGAGTATTGTCATCAAGCTCGCTTTCATCTTCCAGGAAAGAGTCTATATAATAAATTCTTGAACCGGATAAAACAAAAAAAGTTCTGTAATAATCACTTGCATAACTAAGGCATATTTTTTCATCCGGATGCTGAGAATCAAAATACCTGTATAACTGAACTATATCTTTTTCTGAACCTATATTTTCTTTTGTATTTGTGTTGAGAATATTTTTATAGAAATTGGTGAAGGTACCTGTGTAGGTCATTCCGGTATCACCGATTCTTATTTTCCATTCAGGGTTGCTTTCTTTTTTGTATTTTAAAATCAAACTGTCTCTTGAAAATCCCAAAGACTTATCACTGTCGTCAATTTCAAAACGCTCTTCAAAATAATCTTTGGCCACCTCAAGTTTTAATGGCAGATAAGGAAGCTCCAGCTCAAAATTATTATCTTCGATATTAAAAGCATATTCGTCAGAGCTTAACTTTGTCAAAGATTCTTCTGCCTGCTTTTTTGCTTTTTCGAGAATTTTATTTTGAACGGCATATTCCAAAGCCTTTTGTCTGTAAGCAGTTTCAACGGGCTTTGTATAATTCATAATAGTATCGTTTGAAGTATTGAGATTTCGGATCGTAATGCTTCTGCTGGACTTTCCGCTTTCATCAGAAAGAATTTTTACTTTTGCATTTTCTCCTTCCGAAAAATCAATTCCGGCTTTTACTTCATAAGTTGATATCTGTATAAGATTTCCATCCTTTCCATCCATGACATTTATGAAATCCATATACTGCTTTGCTGTAACAAGTTTCATTTCTTTTCTGTAATCTGTAATGGAAATTGCAGTCTGATAGTCAATCTGAACCGGAAGAATTAACGACAGCATTCTTTTATAAACTACAGGTTTAGCCTTTTTTAGCACAAGGAGAAAAGAAAATAAGAGAACAATCGAAATAATTAAGAATACAAAACTTTTAATTTTTTTCATTTTCTGCTTCCTGTTCAAAAACTATTTCTACATTCTTCCATTTGGAATTTGGATTATTGATAATCATTTCTGTAAGGGAATTCAAAAATGCCCTGAAGGTATCATTTTCCAGGCAGAGATTATTTTTGTCTTTTTTAAAATCTATCATAATGTCATTTTTGAATTCTTCTTCTATTTCTTCCTTTGCCCTTAGAATTGTATCCTCCGGATTTTCAGCTTTTACTAAGTCAAACTGAAAATCATTAAGAGGAAGGTTTATTTTTTGGGATTCAATACCTGTAACAAAAAAAATATTCTCCGGTAAAATATTAACACTTATATCAAAAGGACATTCCTTTTCATTTTTACTGACATATTTAAGTCGTAGAATTCCTTTATCATAATCGCATAAATCCCATGCCGGCTTAAGTCTGTCTTCAAGATTCTTAAAGCTTATAGAGGCAGAACCTTTTACATAATAAACATTCATTTCATCTGTATATTCTGATAAAATTCTTTTTTCTTTACTTCCAAATACTACATATTTATTAAAATCGCAGGTTTGAAAAATAAAATCTAAGTTATTCAATTCTGATAAATCATATTTCTTAAACTCATCTATTTTTTTATTTATATAAAAAGCATAGGCTCCTACAAGAAGAAATATAAGAAGCACAATTCCTGTCAGAACCCTGAAAATTACTTCAGAAGCTTTGAGCTTTGATTTAGGAGGCTTTGTATTTTTATCTTCTGATTTATTTTCAATTTCATTCATCTTTTTTCTCCGGAATAAACACGCCATAGGATTTTAATCTTTCTATAACATCTGCACTTTTTTTATTGTATTTCTCTGCGAGCTCGGCAGCATTCAGCTGACCCGCTATTTCATTCACATCAGCACCATACATTCTTAAGATTTTCAATACACCTAAATCCTCATTATAGGCTGCGGCATATAAAAATGGTGTAAGCCCTTCAGAATCCTTTTTGTCGAGTGCAGTTTTATCCATTTCCAGAATTACCGGTAAATATTTTGCAAGCTGCTCCTTTGTACCGTAACGTGCAACAAACATAAGAAAGGTTGAAGTTTTATCATTTTTATTATTTAGAGATCTTGTAAATAATCTTCTAGAATTTTCATTTTTTAAAATCTCATCGCAAATATGTGCATTCTTTGATTCAAGGGCATAAATTGCGGCAGTACGACCTGCGTATTTTCCTTTATTGGCCGCAAAAAGATCAGCGCCCTTCTCTATCAGATAATCTGCAAACTCAGATTCAGAATTCTTTGCGGCATAGATTAAAGCTGTATTTCCCGCATCATCACCGGCAGAAACAGCATCGTTTACAGAATAGCCCTTTTGTAAAAAGAAATCCGCAAGTGCAATTTTTGTTTCAGAATTACCATGCTTTGTAAAGGCCGTATAGGTAAAATAATTATGTACTGATTTTGAAGATTCCTCTTCATATGAGTATCTGGTAGAATCAATACTATAGAGCTTTGTTACATAATCAATATTTCCTCTATCAAGAGCAAAATCAATTATTGAAAACAAAGACTCCTTTGCCGATTTATTTAATTCAATAAACCGGTCAATAAAAGCATCAGAGCCATTCAAAACTGCATAATCAAGAACAGTTTTATTATCTGTGTTTTTCAGGTAAACATCGGCCCCCGCATTCAAAAGCTTTATTGCGGCTTCAGAATCATTATTCATCATTGCAATCTGAACTGGAGTTTTATTATCACCCGAGCTGGTCTGATTTATAAGATTATTATTTATAATATTCTGAATTAAGAAATCCGTAGGCTCTCCTTCTTCATAGGCAAAAAAGAGACGGTCTACATCATTTTCACAAAAAGTAACAAGCAGCTTAAAAGGAGTATCGCCGTTAGAATCTGCTTTTTTGGAATCAGCCCCATTCGCTTTTAATATATTGTAGATATTTTTATTATTGTTTTTAGCCGCAAAATGCATGGCGGTTCCCGAGTAACCATCATAAAATATCCGGGTGTCTGGACTTGCTCCTTTTTCCAGAAAGTCCTTTAAGATAGAATTATAATCGCTGGATGCACCTGCCAGGTATACCAGCAAGGCCAGAGGAGTCATTTTTATTTCGGGAGAATGCTGTTCCCAGACAACATTTAAATTCTTTACTTCTGGTAAAATCAGATTAATTATATCTTTATTACCAGTTTTCTCTGCCTGTATTAATACTGATAAATTTGACTCGTTTAAGGTATTCTGGGAATAATTACAATCTGCTCCTGCCTCAATCAATTTTTTGATAATTGATATTTTGGGATCTTCCTGCTTCAAGGCATAAAGTAATAAGGTTTGATCTTCCTTATCTTTTTTGTTTATTACAGAAGTGATATTTTTAGCAGTTCCAAGGCCATTAATCATACTGTTAAAAAGCCCTTCATTCATTACCGCTACAGCATAATATAGGGGACTTTGACCACTTTTATTTACTTCTGCTAATTCCTTCTGTAATTTCTTTTTGTTTTTTGCTTTTAATTCGCTTATTCTTTTATTAATATTATAAACTGTTTTTTCTTTAGATTCATTCTTCTCAATAATCTGATTTATACTTAAATCTTTAGACGGAAGTGCCGCACTGAAAGAAATCAACGAAAATAAAACTGCAGTAAATAAAAACAATTTTTTCATAATAAAACCTTTTACTATAATATACTATTATATCATGTTTTATTATTATAATAAAATTGATTTTTATAAATGCTTCGAAAAATAACTTTTATAAAAAAAGTTCTAGAGTATTGCTCTTAAGCCTTCAAGTGTATCAAAAATCGCAACGCACATTTTTTTGATTTCTTCTGTCGGCTGAACCTTATCAATTACCATAATCGGATGCAGACCTGCCGCATGCGCGCTGCGGATTCCATTGAGGCTGTCTTCAATTGCGACGCAGTCCTCCGGCTTCATTCCAATTGACTTACAGGCCATAAGATAAATTTCCGGATTCGGTTTACTATGTTCTACCATTTCGCCGGTTGTGCGGGTTTCAAAAAAATCAATTACACCAGCGGCACGAAGCTGACGCTCTACAGTAGCTCCTCGAGTAGAAGATGCCAAAGCCAGACGGTAGTGTGGCTTCAAATACTCTAAAATCTCCCTTGCATAAGGCAGCAGCGGAATCCCCTCTTTTTCTTCTATTTCATGAAAAAGCTCTGAGGTTCGCTCAAGAAAAGCTTCACTGTCAAAGTCCTGTCCATAATATTTTTTCAAGGTCTGAATTGTATCGTTTTTATTTGAGCCCCGGCAGGCATTTAAAATCTCATCAGTTACTGTCACCCCTGTTTCATCACCCGCCTTTCTCCAGGTTATATCAGAAATTGATTCGGAATCGAGAATTACTCCGTCCATATCAAAAATAATCGCTTTTATATTATTCATTTTTTCGCTCATAATCAGCAGATTTTACCATAATTGAAAATTACCCTCAATAATGATATATTTAAATTATGAAAAAGCTTATCTCTGTATTTGCTCTTGCAATATTTTTCAGCGCATTCCTTTCCGCAAAAGCAACAAACATTTATCTATGGCGCAATGTAAAAGGCATGGAAAAAGAACCTACTGTAATGTTCATGCACAAGCCTGCTGAATCCGCCCCACATACAAAAACCGCAGTAATTGTCTGCCCTGGCGGAAGCTATCATCATTTAGGTCTTAAGAGCGAAGGAAATTCCACAGCAAAATGGTTTACCGAAAATGGAGTTACAGCCTTTGTATTAAAATACCGCACTTCAGGAAAATCTTACCACCATCCCGCAATGCTTCAGGATATTCAGCGTGCAATTCAACTGGTTAGAGAAAATGCCGCTGAATGGGATATAGATCCAGACAAGGTCGGTGTAATCGGATATTCTGCCGGTGGTCACCTTGTAACTATGGCCGGAGAATTCTGGCAGACCCATGATGAAATCGCAAAACTAGGAATCCAAACTAACGTTAGTTTGCGTCCTGATTTTGTAATTCCTGTTTATCCGGTAGTTTCTATGCAGGATGATATAGGCCATGAATGGTCAAGAAAAAGTCTGCTTGGAAAAGGCGAAAAAAATCAGACACAGGCACGAAAAGATGAATTCTCTATGGAATTAAATGTTCCTGCCGATATGCCGCCAACCTATATTGTAGTATGCGATGATGATCCAGTTGTAATTCCAGAAAATTCCCTCCGTCTTTACGCCGCTTTACAAGCCGCAAACATTCCTTGCCGTCTGGCTCGTTATGAATGGGGCAAACACGGTTTTGGAATGAAAAATAAAGCCTTTATGCAGGAATTCCACTGGAACGAAGCTCTAAAAGACTGGCTCATAGAGCTTGGTTATATGGAATAAGCCTAAAAAAATCAAAAAAACATTTGTCATTTTTTATATCCTCTTTTATAATTATAAAAATAACATAGAGTTATTTTATCTGGAGTTTCTATGAAAGCAAAAAAGCATCTCTCACTTATGTCTGAACTTCTAACTGGTACTGTAGGTTCAATTATTGTAATCAGCATCTTTTTGGGCTTCTCTTTCTCGCTTGTAATACAAAATGTAGTAAAAAAATCAACTGTAGACACAGTAAACCAGGCTATGGAAACTTTAAATGAAGAGGTTTCTGGTATTCTTGGTGAATATACTGATCTGGTTGTAGACCTTTCAAACGTAATTCCAGCTCTTGGTGACGACCGTAATCAAATGAAAGAAGTCATCAAAAGCATGGGCCGTAATATGATGGAAGAAACTCTTTTATATTATGCTACCTATGAACAGATTTGGGATGGTGGCACTTTGATTTCCCACACCGGTTGGGAAGCTGCTCCTGATTTTGATATGCAGTCACGTCTCTGGCATCAGAATGCGGTAAAAAATCAGAATAAAGTATGCTATACAGAGCCTTTTACAGATGTAAATACCGGAAAAATTATTGTTACCCTCAGTTACCGGGTACTCGATAATGACGGAAACCTGATTGGTGTTTCTGCCGCAGATATTGTACTTGATGCCCTCTCTGAAGCAGTAAAGGATATTCATCTTTCTAAGAACAGCAGCGTAAACATTGTTACAACAAACGGTCTCTTTATTACAAATGATGATTTTTCTGCAATTATGCAAAAGAATTATTTTGATAATGCAGGTATTTCAAGCTACACAAAATCCGCATATTTCAATGATACAGACAAGGCCTTTATTGAAGATGGAAAATTTTACGGTGTTCATAAAATTGACGGCACAGACTGGTTTATTGTTGCGGAAGGCCCTGCTTCTGATTTTTCTGGCGAATACAGAAATCTTATTCTGATTGTTTTTGGAATTCTTTCAATCATTATTTTAATTATGATTGGAGTATACGTAATTCTCGCACGCCGTGTTTCCAACAACTTCCGTGATATTGTAAAGGGCTGCGAGGTTATTGCAAAAGGAGACTTCACAAAGAAGTATCCTGATTATTTTACACAGGAAGCATCGCAGCTTTCCAAGGGCTTTAATGAATTTTCTGAAAGTATCAGTTCTCTTGTTGGTACAATCCGCGAATCCTCTGTAAATATTCAGGATGTTTCAAATAAACTTGCCAGCAATTCGAATGCAATCGGCTCTTCTGTGTCTACAACCGAAAATGCAATCAATGGAATGAATACTACAATCACAAAGCAGAGTACAGCTATCGAGTCTGTTAATGAAGCTGTAAATCAGATGGCACAGAAGGTTGCGGTTTTGAATTCAGAAATTGAAAACCAGAATGAGCTCATTATTTCTTCTTCTGATAACATCGAAGATATGATGAAAAACTTCCTTTCAATCACAAAGAATACTGAAGACATGACAACTAAGGTCGGAAGTATCGTGGAAGCTTCGGGTAATAACACTATGTCGCTAAAAAAATCTGTAGAACAGATTCAGGAAGTTCAGGCCGAATCTGGTGCCCTGCTCGAAATGAACAAGGTAATTTCTTCGGTTGCAAGTCAGACTAACCTTCTCGCAATGAATGCCGCAATTGAGGCTGCCCATGCCGGCGAAAGTGGAAAAGGTTTTGCGGTAGTTGCGGACGAAATCAGAAAGCTTGCAGAAACAACAAGTAAGCAGGCAAAGGATTCCAGCGTATCGCTTAAGGCAATTCAGTCAAAGATTAACGACATTTCAAGTTCCTCTGTTGTTGTTGAAGAATCCTTTGAAGACACAATTACTGAAATCAAGAACTTTGAAGAAAATATGAAGTCTCTTTCTAATACCATCGCTATTCAGGGCGACAAGGCCGAGCAGATTATGGCTTCCCTCAGCGACATTAAAAACAGCAGTGTAAACGTAAAGGAAAGTGCTTCTGTAATCAGTTCTGGAACTTCACAGGTAGCAGAAAACTTCCGTTCCCTCTCCGAAATGCAGAAGCAGGTAGACAGCGGAATCCAGGACTGCGCAAGTGCCTCAAAGACTTTGAGCGAAAGCTCTCAGAGTATTACCCAGATTTCCGCTCAGGCTCAGGAATCTGTTGGAATCCTGACCGAAGCAGTAAGCAAGTTTAAGGTAGAATAAAAAATCCCCGCAAGGTCATCCTGAACTTGTTTCAGGATGACCTTTTACTTAACTCCCAGCGCAATCTCCAATACTTCGTGCACATCGCTTACAGGAATAAACTTAATCCCCTGCTTTACGTGGTCTGGAATATCTTCCAGGTCGCGCTCGTTTGCTTTTGGAATAATTATTGTCTTGATTTTATTTCGCTTTGCCGCAACAGTCTTTTCGCGCAAACCACCTATTGGCAAAACCTGACCTGTAAGCGAAAGCTCTCCAGTCATTGCAAGATGAGGTTTTATCTTTTTACCCAGCAGCAATGAAACAAAGGTCGTTGCCATTGTGATTCCCGCACTAGGGCCGTCCTTTGGAGTTGCTCCTTCCGGAATGTGAAGGTGTACGATATTTTCTTCGAACCATTTTGCGTCTTTGTCACCACGTTCAAGTACGAACTTGCGGGCCCAATCAAAAGCAATCTGACTTGATTCCTTCATTACATCGCCCATCTGACCGGTAAGAACAAGACCTGCTTTTCCGGCAAAAGAAGTTGCTTCAATCAACAAGGTATCACCGCCCATGCTTGTCCAGGCAAGTCCGATTGCGGTTCCTGGAACAGCCGCTACCTTTATCTGACTTTCGTCAAAGACAGGCTTACCAAGATATTTAAAGAGGTCCGGGGCGTCGATGGTTACGCTGATTCCGGTAGTTGAGTGCCCGTCAGGGCGTATCAAAACCTTATCCGATTGATAATCCGTTAAAAAACGAGCCGAAAGGGTCGTTTTAGGATTATCCTTTTTTTCTTGATTAAACACCATCTCAGTAACAATCTTTCTGTGAATCTTGTCCAGACACTTTTCATAGTTGCGCACGCCAGACTCACGGGCATACTCTTCTGCAATCTCAAGAAGCGCTGCCTTTGTATATTTTACCTGATTTTTCGCAAGACCATTTTTAGCAAGATTTTTTGGAATAAGATATTTCTTTGCAATCTCAAGCTTTTCCTGATCAATGTAACCGCTCAGCTGAATTATTTCTGCACGGTCAAGAAGAGGTTCCGGTACAGTATCCAGAGTATTTGCCGTCAGAATAAAGAAGACATTCGAAATATCAAATGGCAGATCCAGGTAAGTATCACGGAAGCTTACATTCTGCTCAGGGTCAAGAACTTCAAGCAAGGCAGAGGCCGGGTCTCCATTGTGACTTGAGCCCATCTTATCAACTTCATCAATCAAAAAGACCGGAGTACTGGACTTTGTAATTTTGAGTCCCTGAATAATTTTTCCAGGCATGGCACCAATGTAGGTTCTACGGTGTCCTTTAATTTCTGCCTCATCTCTCATGCCGCCAACAGAAAAGCGGTAGAAAGGCTTGTTCATGGCATTTGCAATTGATTTACCGACAGAAGTTTTTCCGACTCCCGGAGGTCCCACCAGCAGAAGAATAGAACCTTTGGCATCCTTCTTCATTTTGCGGACAGCAAGATACTCAATAATTCTTTTCTTTACATCATCAAGGCCAAAATGGTCTTCTTCGAGAATCTTCTTTGCACGACCCAAATCATAATCATCTACAGCTGGAACCTTCCACGGAAGTTGAGTAATGAGTTCAAGATAATTTCTGGTAACAAGCCACTCTGACGAATTAGGGTCCATCATAGAAAGCTTGGAAAGCTCACTTTCGACAGTTTCTTTGATTTCACCTTCAAATGCCAGCTCTTCAATCTTCTTTTTGAATTTCTGATAGTCAGTTTCGTTTCCATCCGGAGTTTCACCAAGCTCCTCCTGAATAGAGCGCATTTCCTCGCGTAAAAAATATTCACGCTGATTTTTTTCTATGCGGTCGTTGAGTTCGTTCTGGATTTTCTTCTGAACACGCAGCAGCTCCTGTTCTTTTTTGATGAAAACAAGCACCTGTTCCATACGCTGGCGGACATTTACAGTTTCAAGAATCTTCTGCTGCTCATCCTTATCAACATTTAAAATGGAAGCAATAAAGTCAGCAATCTTTCCAGGGTTGTCGATGTTTACCATATTAAGGCGCATTTCTTCTGAGAAAAGAGGATTGTTCTCACTCACCTCTTTCATCTCGGAAATAAGAGCCCGGGTAAGAGCCTTAACCTCAAAGGTATTTGCTTCTTCATCCTCCAGATACTCTACAGCTGCCGCCATAGGAGCCGCGTTGTGCAGCACCTTACGGATTTTAAAACGTCTGACTGTTGAAATAAATATATTAATTCCGCCGTCCGGCAGGTTCACTTTTTTGATGATGCGGGCAGCAGTTCCCACCTTATGAAGATCAGCCGCGGTCGGTGTATCTGCTTCGTTTTTCAGCATTACAATTCCGATAAAGCCTTCTTTCTCGTAGGCCTCCTCTACAACCTTTACGTCGTCTGAAGAGTTAATCATAAGAGGAGTAAAAATTCCCGGGAAGATCGGACGACCAGCCAGTGGAATAAGAGTCAGCTTATTTGGAAGCAGCTGGTCAGTTGAAATTATAGAATTCTCGTTTGAGTTATTATCATTTGCCATATTTTAAATATACTGATTTTTGGAGTTAATCGTCAAATAATTTAACCAGGCAGCATTTATTCTTCTTTTTCAAGCTCCGAAGAAATCATCAGTGCATCCTGATACCAGTCTATAAGAAGTGAAAATTCTTCACTTTTATAGCCTTCTGCTTCCGACCGGATTTTCCATACAGTACCGGACTCCAGAGCTTCTAAAGGAACCTCTTCCAGCAGCTGCCACTTATTCTTATATAAAATTTTGAACTGTGAATTTTCTATCTGATTCCCTGTCAAAGCATCATAAGCGAGAGCGTTTACAGAAAGCTTTCTTTTTGCGTTTTTCAAAAAATCACAGCTTAAAAAGACTGCTTCATCTCCCGCAGAAAAACTCTTCCACCATACATAAGGACCAACAACTACCTTTACCCGGTAATCTCCCTTTTTAAGATAGACCGGTCTCACTTCGTAGGTTTTATTATTTGAAGCAGGTCTTTCTACCTTAAGACGTGGTGACCAGAAAATTAATTTTTCGTAAAAAGCCTTTCCCTGTTCAGTAAAAATTCTGTCTGCTCCCTTTACCTCGGGAATGTCAGCACCATCGTTTTCAAAAAAGAAAGCCCGCGCCGGTAAATCCATATTTTCAAGGAGAGAACGCGGCATCTGAATTTCTACGTTAACCTCGGTATACCATTTTGCCAATAGAATTTTATGAACAAGCCCGCAGTACCAGAAGCCCGCAAAGATGACGGCCGCGGCGGCAGCACATAACAATACACGCATAATAATGCGGCTTGCCTTGTCCTTTTGAGCCAGGGCATCCGGTGAAAAGGTGTAAAGCTTACCCGCGATTACACTTTTTGCCAGTTGAACACGAAGCTCGTGGGTATCATAATGCTTAAGATATTTTTTTACCTGACGTAATACAGCATCAATTGACTGATAACGACGTTTTGCCTTTGGCCGTATCATTTTATGAATCAGGCGGCAAACTTCTTTTGGAATGTTTTTATCAATTTTTCGAGGAGAAATATACTGGCCTTTTTTAATAACCTTGAGGGTATCCAGTGAAAGACTTCCGGGGTAAGGCTTTGTACCCGTAACCATTTCGTACAGCATAATTCCCAGAGCATAAATATCAGCCCTGTGATCAACACGGGCTGAATCTTCAAACTGCTCCGGCGGCATATAGGCAGGTGTTCCAAGAGCCACACCACTTTGAGTAAGGTCTCCGCTTGTTACAGTTGTTCCATTTTCTGCCAATCTGGAAGCTGCAGCACCCGCACCGCCGGCACCTGAGCCCTCTGCATGGTCACTTGCGATTCCAAAATCAGCCAGCTTGATCTCGCCCCGCTTCGATAAAAGTATGTTTCCCGGTTTAATATCGCGGTGAACAATTCCTTTTGAATGAGCATATTTTAAGGCATAGCAGGCATCCTGCATAACAAGCATTGCAATTGGAACCGGCAGCGAAGTCTGTCGTTTTATGAGAGCATCAAGTGCCGTTCCATCTACAAGCTCTTCTACCATATAACGAAAGCCAGCTTCTGTAAAATAATCAAAAAGATGAACAATATATGGACTTTGTAAATCAAGCAGCAGCTGGGCTTCCTTTTTAAATCG
>OCTW011330152.1_pt1 | contig 14364 bp, 6 predicted proteins | sample 1539671 | NCBI WGS metagenome assembly OCTW01 (sample SAMN02144230, study PRJEB22623) | gut metagenome | biome: sheep rumen | host: Ovis aries | place: New Zealand
ACCCAAATTCTCCTTGAAAGGCGTCAGCCTTCCTGCGTCGTTTTTAGTCACTCTGACGAAAAATCTGACTGCGTTTCTGACGCACAATAGTTGTGCGGTGTTGCCTTAAAAAAATTCTCCGATCATGCACCCTGCTCCCGATCATAAAGGTATTACTATTGGAAACCCAAACCACCTGCAGAAAGGGAAATCATTATGCCTGTAAATTTTGATCTTTCACAAATGAAGCTGAACCTCGCAAATTACGTTCAGCAGATAAATGACACCCTCACTACTCAGGAGACGATCAACAAGTACTCGGACTTTACCCAGAGGCTTAACGAGATCAGCAGCCTGACCGAAAAGTTCTACACTCCCGACGCGAACGGGACCTACCCTCTGCTCACCGCAAAGGACAAAAACGATCTCTACCGCGCCTATGACCGTGCCATTAAGAGCGCCCACAAGGTTTCTCACGACAATACCGCCACGGGCGAGGTCGGCGAAAGGATGAAGAAGATCGCAAAAGACCTGATGCCGATGCTCAGCGCCGACAACGCCGCCCTCGAGATCACCGATGTCGAAAAAACTCCCTATACCCTGCCTGCACTCATCGGCAATGCCCGCACCACCTATGTCGAGCTTGGCAAGCAGAAGTCCGCAACCGCTTCGGGCAACGTGAGCACCCGCCACCACCTCAAGGTCAAGAACGGCAACACCATCGAGGAGGGCTACTTCACCCCTACTGCAACCGTTGATATCCTCGGCACTCCGAAGCTCATCTTCGACAGGCTCGAGGACAAGTATCCCCCACAGTACAAGCCCATTCTCGACAAGCTCCGCAAGAAGAGCCCCGCCGACCTTGCCTCTGTTTCCTGGGATGCCTATCGCACAATGAAGGACTTCGAGAAAGACAATGACGTTATCCGCTTCACCGTCAAGACCACTATCCAGAACAGCGAATTAAGAAAGATGGGCGTTACCGCCGAGGATCGCCGCCTGGCCGAAAATCAGCCCGATTATGCCAAATTCATCGACGAGCTTGCCTCCGATATGAACAGATACTACCTCGATTACCGCATCTACAAAAACGGCGAGGCCATGCAGCTCGGCGACGGCGCCAACATCGACAAGAGAAACATCGGTATGTCCCGTGTTTCAAAGCTCCTTGGCAAGCCCGATCTTGTGGCTGAAGCCAGGCCGATGATCGTTTCGCAGGACGGCAAGGCCGTTTCGGGGACCTTCATGAGCAACGCCTACGGCACCAATGTACAGGACGTCAAGCACGGAGACGCCATTCTTGACTTCGGCGTCGGGAACCTTGACAATCCCGCCGTCTTCGAGGACATCGCTGCTATGCAGGCGCTGGACTTCATTTGCGGCAACGTGGACAGACATGAAGGAAATATCATGTTCCGCTTCGATGACCCGAACAGCCCCAATGCAAAGCTTATCGGCATCACGCTCATAGATAACGATATGGCCTTCGGCCCCGATGTTGACGAGAATTACGAAAAGGGCGCAAGATTCATCACCCCTGACAATATGGGCGTCATCGGCAGAAGCACCTACGAGTCCATGAAGGCTATGACCTACGACCAGCTTGATTTTGTCCTCCGCGACTGCGGTCTCTCAAAGGCCGAGATCGACGCAGCCTGGAAAAGAAAGGAATACCTTCAGAACAAGATCGAGCAGGATCAGGCCGCATTCCAATATGACGACCCCGGCATTACCCGTCCCGGCCTTATCAGGATAGTCGAGGACGACCAGTGGGAAAACTATTCTCTTGTGCGGCTGGCAAACACCCACAGGGAAAACCAGTTCGATGTTGCTTTGAATATCGCAGGCCTTGCATCTCAGTACCTCCCCGATGACGAGGAAATGAAGATGCGGCTCGTTCATAAGGACGCACAGAACAAGCTGCGCGGCATCGACCCCAAAGCTAAGCAGGAGATACCTGTGGGCGTTGTAGTCGGAAGCGGTGTTGCTCAGGAGGCTGACCCCCTGAATATCGGCCGCGAGGAGACAGTTCACCTCGTTGTGCCGAATATGGCTCAGATACAGCCCACAGGCGCAAAGCGCGACCGCTATCCCGTCAGCTATCTCGATCCTCATGACAGGGGCAGAGAGAGGAACGTCTTCATCACCCTTCCCAACGAGTTCTCCGCTAACAGCAGCATCGACAGGGTCATCAACAAGGCCATCGCCGAGAACCCCAACTACTCCAAACAGCTCACAGACCTCAGAAATCACTACAGGTTCAGCGATGACGCCAACGCCCTTGAGGAGCCCTTCGGCGACCCCATGGTGTTCCCCACGAACGCCGAGGATATCCCCTACAGGGATCTCGGCTGGAAGAAGCAGGAGTTTGACGCCCTCAAGGCCGACCCTGCTTTCTGTGACCTTATCTCCAAGGTCTCCGAACCGATAATCTCTGATGCCATCGGCGCGTCTGCAATGCGTCAGTTCGGCATCGGCGCTGGCCAGCGCATCGAGCTTCGCAGCGTAGCCATGAGCGAGGTCAGCGACGTGCTGGGCGTTTCAAACCTTGTTGTAAAAAGCAATACCGCAGAGATCATGTGCGGCGTGAACCTCACCGAGGCTGTCATCACCGATCAGGCCAAGGGCATCGAGTTTTCAAACGCCGTTCTCGGCAGCCCGATGGCTAAGATCACCGCCGAGCAGGCAAAGCAGACCTATAACGACCCCCGCGGCCTCAAGTCCCTTGCCGATCTTCAGGCGCTCGATTACATCTGCCTCAAGACCAGATCTGCGGGCGAGATGGCTTATCAGTTCGAGGGGCTTGATACCGATGCTCCAAAGCTCGTCGGCGTTCAGGGCACCGAGAATGAGTTTTCCTTCGGCACAGGCGGAGCAGATGCAATACCGATGCCAAAGGTCATAAGCGAGTCCATGGCAAATTCTCTGGCTGTAGGCGGCATCGCCGATAAGATCGCCGAAAAGATGCAGAAGAACGGCATGAACGAAGCTCAGACAGCTGCCGCCCGTCAGCGCATCGAGGCCATCAATGCCTCGGTCAGGAGCGGAGCCACCCGCGTTGTCAAGGACAACGAGTGGGGGCAGGGTCAGAACACAATGGAAGAGCTCGCAAAGGCCGAGGGTACGATCTTCAAGGCCGTGAACGACGGCGCTATCTTCCCGATGGCTGAAAAGGCCGCCCGGTGGAACTCCCTTCCCAAGGCTCAGCAGGTCTGCAACGAGCCCGCCAAGATCAATTTTACAAGAGCCGCAAGAGTGGACGGCTTCGGCGACAATATCACCGATAATGCGGAGCTCGACAAGCTGAGCAGGCAGGCCGAGAAGGACTTCAACGCTTCTATCGAAGCCCACATCATCGGCGCCGAGGCGCTTGGCGAAATGTCCTCCGTTGACCTCGTAAGATACATCAAGGAAAATGCCGACACGATGAAGCAACAGCTCAGTCAGGCAGCCCCCTTCCTCAGCGGGAGATCAAAGACCTACAAGGACCTCCAGAAGGCCGTCAAGGAGCTCCATGACCTCAGCAAGAATATGCTCTCCGAGATGACCGCCGATAACACCACCCTCAAGGTCAACGACCCGCTCAAGCTCCAGAAGGCCATCAACAAGGTGCGTGACTGCTCAAGTGCATACACCGCCAAAAAGGCAGCCGAAGCAGCACAGGGTCAGAGAGCAGGCGCCCATGTTCCTCGCCGCCTCCAGACCTGCGAGAGCATCAAGGGCATCACCGCAAGGCTAAACACCGAGTACACCAAGACCCTTCTTGCCGACGTTGCGGCAGAGTCGCCCATCGGCCATGTCCACGACCGCGTAAAACGCGTCCAGGAATTCATGAATGACAAGCAGGGCGACGCTCTCCGCACAACTGTCGCACAGGAGATCTACTTCAAGGGCCTCGAGAGCAGCAGCCTCGTGACCAAGAGCAAGACCCAGCTGCTCGATGCCATGTCCCCCAAGAATTTCGAGGAGGGCGTGAACAAGATCAAGCAATCACCTGCTTTCGAGCATCTTGCAAGCCTCCCCGATGATCGGCTGAAAGCGTTGGCACAGGACGGCGACGGCGGCAGGCTGATGGACAGCTTCTTCCGCGAGTCCGCAAAGATAAAGCAGAAGGAGATCGCAGCCGAGAAGCTGAAGAACAGGCTCGACGACGCCATAGAGCAGGTCAGAGCCGATGAGGCAGGCAAAAACAAGCCTGTCAAGGGCAGCAATTAAAACACCGATACACATAAAGCACCCGCACTATTGCACGGGTGCTCTGAATATTTGGTGTTTTGGGTGTTGCTTTATCTTCTGATGTAGTGATAGATACCGTAAGCTGCGGCGCCTCCTGTTGTCAGCCCCGCAAGGCTTACGATAACAGCGACCATTTTTCTTCCTCCTTTGCTGTTTTTTCTTCTGTGACTATAATATACCACATTTCTTCCAAGGTTTCAATATTCAATTTTACCGCATAATGAAGCATAAACAACACCTGCCCCGAGATGTGTAGGTTAATTGACACCTCGGGGCAGAATTGTAGTTTTATTGCGCCTTGACATTTCCCGATGCCCTGCGCCTGAGAAGGATATATACATATATCCCGAAGAGCAGCGCCGCAAAGCCGACCCCCGCAGGATAGGCAACGACAGCCTTGAGGCCGAAGCCCTCCTTCGCCATAAGTATGTACGTCATGCTCACGGCCGACATAAAGGCCGCAGGCAGGGCAGTGAGCAGGGTGTGGCTGCTTTTCTTCGCGTGCCTCAGCAGGTAAGAGGTCGCCACCCACAGCGAGATCATCGCAAGCGTCTGGTTGCTCCAGGAGAAGTATCTCCAGAGAACATTGAAGTCAAGCTGCGTCAGCAGAGCGCCAGCACCCAGCAGCGGTATCGTCAGGATAAGCCTGTTCTTGAAGCTCTTCTGCTTCAGACCCGACCACTCGGCAAGAATAAGCCTTGCGCTTCGGAAGGCTGTGTCGCCCGAGGTTATGGGGCAGACCACAACGCCGATTATCGCAAGTATGCCGCCAACGCTGCCAAGCATATCCTTGCAGATCTCGTAGACCGTTCCCGACTGTCCGTTGGCGGTCAGAGCCTCGTTGAGCATCTGTGTCCCGCCGTAGAACGCAACACCTGCCGCCGCCCATACAAGCGCGATGACGGATTCTATTATCATGGCTCCGTAGAAGACCTTCCTGCCTTCCTTCTCGCCTGTGATGCACTTCGCCATCATCGGCGACTGTGTAGCGTGGAAGCCCGAGATCGCTCCGCAGGCAACTGTTATGAACATGAACGGCCAGATCGGAAGCTTGTCGGGGTGCAGGTCGGAAAGCGTGATCTCGGGCACAGTGTAATCTGGCAGGAAGGCCAGGCCGCCTGCAATGCTCAGCGCCATCACGATAAGCACCACGCCGAACACGGGATAGAGCCTGCCGATTATCTTGTCTATCGGCATAAGGGTCGCCAGCAGATAGTAAAGCAGTATCACGACGATCCAGAAGCCCCTCGAAAGCGCCGAGGGCGTAAGGCTTGCGATAAGCTCGGCGGGACTGGTGACAAAGACCGTTCCAGTGAGCAGCAGCAAAAGCACCGAGAACAGACGCATTATGTACAGCGCGGGCTTTCCGAGATATTTGCCCGAAAGCTCGGCGATGGACGCGCCCTTGTTGCGCTCCGAGATCATGCCGCTCATGTAGTCGTGGACGGCGCCTCCGAGTATCGAGCCGAAAACGATCCACAGGAAGACCACAGGCCCGAAGCAGGCGCCCATCAGCGCTCCGAAGATCGGCCCCGTTCCTGCAATGTTCAGAAGCTGTATCAGCAGCGCCTTCCAGGTCTTTACCGGCATAAAGTCAACGCCGTCGTTCTCCGAAACTCCGGGAGTAACGCGGTCGTCAGGAGCAAATATCTTCTCGGTCAGGCGCCCGTAAAATATATACCCCAGCAAAAGCACAGCAAGCGCTGAAATAAATGAGATCATTTCCTATTCTCCTTCTGGCGTCAGCAGCCTCCGGCACGATCCTGACGCCGTTTTTCTTTGCTTGATATTATACCACTTTTCTCTCTTTTTTGCAACCCCTCTGATATAAAAAACAGCACTTCGGTTTTAGCCGGGAGTGCTGTCTCTGTATTCGGGATCAACGGGATCTGAGCTTCAGGATAACAAGTATTGCGATGGCAAGCAGAGCCACGCCGAAGCCCACAAAGGGTATCCATTTCATCGAGCTGTACTGCACTGTGCTCAGGCAGACGTCGGTGACAACATAATCCTTTATGTCGTCGCTCGTCATTCCGAGGTTGTCCTTGCAGTAGTCCTCAAGATAGCCCCTGACCTCAGAGTTCATCTCCGAGCTCTTCGCCGATACCTTGAAGCCCTCGGGAGCGGCAACACTGCCGGTCTCGTCCATGAGGTATTTATAACACTCGTCGCAGTAGTCATCGAACTTCTTCTGCATATCCTTGTTGCCGACGCTTATAACAAAATAGCTCTCGTCGTTGGTTACAAGGTAATAGGGTGTCTCGCTCTTGCTGACAGGGACAAAGCCGTAGGTGCGGGTTGTCTCCTCTGTGGCTATCTGATCCACAACAAGGAACAGGTCGCCCTCCAGAAGGTCGCCGGTCTCAAATTCGGTCTTTTTCATCGGAGTAAGGTCGTTGATGTCGTTCTTGAAGATCCTTATCGAGTCGCCGAGCCCCACAGCGCCCATCACTATTCCGATGACCGCCACGGCGATCAGAAGTATGGTTGATCTTTTCATATTCTTCTCCTTTGGTATTTTTTGGCGAAAGCCGCCGAGGATAATTATAACATATCGCAAGCCAAAAGTCAATTCTTACTTACAGCCTCTTTCAGCTTTCTCAGCACCTTGACCATAGCGTAGGTGTCAAGTCCGCAGTATCTGAGCAGGTTTGCTCTTATCTCTGCGATCTCCCCGGGGGTGTGAGAGGTCATCTCCGCAAATGCAGCCGAGGCTTCGCCGCCGTTGTGTACGCCCTCAAGATTGTGATAGTCAAGCTCGGGGTCGTCGGGATAAAGCGCAGGCAGGACAAACTTGATCGAATACGAGCCCTGCATAGCAGCACTGTAATAGCTCTGATCCTTGAAGGGTATCATCAGATCGTGCATATTGTCGTGAATGTCCATAAGAGCATCTGCAAGGTCGGGGAATGTCTCCGCGAGCCGCTTGATGACTGTTTTTTCAAAGCTCATATTGTAAGCCAGCGAGCAGACGCCCTTCGGTATGTCCTTCACCAGCTGCTCCGCAAGAGCACGCCTCGGGTCGGTGCCCTCCTTTGCTAAGAACTCCCTGTGCTCAAGAGTGCCGTCCTCCTGCTCGATGTGCAGCGAGTACTGGAACGGTATCTGCTGATAAGGGCTGACGCCGTCAAACTCGGGGACGGGCTGCTGATAGGTCTCAAAGTCAAGGTGATAGATCGGGTAGCTGAGAGTGCCGAGGAACTCGCTTATCTTCGCCTTATCCACCTCATCGGGTGCGCTGTTCAGGGTGGATTCTATCTGCCTGCGGTGCTTGGGGTTCAGCTTTATCTTCTTTGCGTTGGCAAGCAGCTCCTCATAGGAAACTATCCCGTTGTGATAGTGCTTGTATGCTGTGCGTGCCTGCATCCCCGCGAGGTCAAAGACGCTGTGCTCGGGCAGGTGCCTGCCGCAGTATTTTTTGTATGCACATTCATAGGGCTTGTTGCAGTAAACATCAAGCTCGCGCTTGGGCTCCTCGGTGACGGAAACATAAGCCCTGATAGCCGCGACCCTCTCGGCGACCGAGTCATAAAGCTCCAGCGCCTTGTCGGTGCAGTCCTCAAGGGTGAAAAGGCCTTTCAGGTCAAGCTCGCCTCTGCGGACATAAAAAGAGTTCAGGTGCATATTGTAAACGTGCTTCACCTTTATCCCGCAGTTCGTCAGAACGTAATACTGGAACGCCATATCTTCGATGTAGATATCGGTCAGGTGGGTCGAGCTTTTGACTTCAACTATATCCCAGCCGTCGCCGTTTTTGTGGAGGATATCGACAGCGCAGTAGAGCCCGTCCGTCAGGAAGGCCGCCTCGGCAATGTTCATAGCACCCGAGCCGATGAACTCCTGCGTCCTGGCGGTCATCTCGGACTTGTCAAAGGAAAACTCTACGAGGGAGTATTCTCCGAAATAGCTCCGCGCAAGGTCGCCCACCAGATTTCCGTTGGCCATTACTGTCTCGGAGAGAACGTCCTCGGCCTCCTCGGGCTTGTAGTGGTCGAGCCAGAGTATCTTCGGGCACTGTATACCCTTGCAGTACCGCGATTTGCTGAGGTCTGTGATCTTTGACATTGTGCCGCCTCCTTGTGATAGCAGACCCCACTGTGCAGAAGCGCAGTGAGGTCATCGGTCTTTATTTTACTTCGACCGCGCAGCGCCTCTCGATGCCGCCGTAGGTGATCGTCACCGTCACGGAGCCCTGCTTCAGCGCCTTGAAGGTCATGTCAAGCGTCTGCTTGTCGATGTATACGGGCTCGATGATGCCCTCCTCTGAAAGCTCATAGCCCACCGACACCAGATCGGGAATGTTCTTGCAGCTGATCTTCAGCACGAACTCCTCGCCCACCGAAAGGCTGCTGCTCTCGGGCGAGATGCTGATGGACGGCGCCTGCTCCTCGCTGGTCAGTATCACCGTGATCTCCGAGCCCGACTTTGCGGGGTCGCCAGCCTTCGGCAGCTGCGAGCAGACGATGCCCTCGTCGGGGTGGCCGCCGCCCGTGTAGACCTGTAGCTTGAAGCCAGCCGCCGCAAGCTTGTCTGCGGCCTCGTCCTTGGTGAGCCCTACAAGCGCAGGCGCCTTTGCAAGCTCGCTGCTGCTGTTGAGCAACAGCACGACCTGCGAACCCTTGGCAAGCTCCGTCATCGGCGCAGCACTCTGTGAAAGCACGGTATCATCGGGCTTGCCGCTGTCCTGCTCTCCGTAAACGAACAGGGGAGCCAGCCCCGCAGCTGTAAGAGCCTTTGCGGCCTCCTCGCGGGTCTTGCCGACCACATCGGGCATAACGGCCTTCACCCTGCCTGTGCTTACCGTCAGGGTGACAGCCTCTCCGAGTCGGACGCTGCCGCCTGCCGTCGGCTGCTGAGAGGTCACAAGCCCTGCGGCAATGTGCTCGTCGGGCTGCTGCACAACGTCTGCCGCAAGCCCGAGAGCCGTAAGCGCCGCCTCTGCTTCCTGCCGCGGCATCAGCGTCAGGTCGGGAAGCGTGATGCCGCCTTCGGGAGCAGCGATTTCGATCTTTATGGCTGCGCCCTCTCCGAGCCTCTCGTTTGGCGCGGGATACTGCTTCACAACAGTGCCTGCCGCCGCAGAAGGCTCCGAAGCCGTCCCGACAACTTCTATCGGTATCCCGAGACGCTCCGCCTCCTCAATGATCTCGTCATAGGTCTTCCCCACAAGATCGGGGACAGTGTCGGGGGCTTTTTCCTTCGCCGCGTTCGGGTCGGGGCCCGAGCTGACTGTAAGCTCAAGGCTGCTGCCTGCCTCCGCGGTCTGGTAGGGCGGTATGCTCTGGCTGATGACCTTTCCCTTGGCTACGGCGCTGCTGCTTGCCTCGGTGACAGTGCATACGAGCCCCAGCGCTTCTGCCGTCCTTTGGCTTTCCTCGAAATGAACGCCGATGAAGTTCGGCACAGTGACCTTGCCGTCGGCGGAGCTCAGGGTCAGGCCGACAACGCTGTTGCGCTCGATCATCGTCCCGGCTGGAACGCTCTGCGAAAGCACGGTGTCGGGCTTTGCAGAGCCCGAAGGCTCACGCCCGAGCAGCTCGATGAACAGCCCCGAATCGTTCAGCGCCTGCGCCGCCTCAACAGAGCTCAGCTCCACTACAGACGGCACGACCGTCAGCTCCTGCGGCAGCTCCGAGGTCGTGAGTATTATCCTCTCGGGCGCAGCTTTTTCGGGCGAGCGTCCCTTCATCACAAAAAGCACCACGCCTCCTGCGACCAGCGCCGCACAGACGGCAGGTATCGCTATCTTCGCCCACATCGGCAGCATCGGCCCCTTCTTCGAGATGACCGTGACCTTTCTGTCCCCCGAGAGTTCCTTGATAAAGCTGTCCATGTCAGGAGTGCGGTAGGCGCTGTCAACGTATGAAGCGTTTCTCAGAGCCGCCTCCTTGTTCTTGTCTATCCTGATCCGATAGCTGCTTATCAGCTTCAGCCTGTCCCTGTGCTTTTGCTCAAAGAGCTTGTCGCGCTCCGAAGCCTCGGGTATCTCAACGCCCATCATCCTGTGCATTATGACCGCCGCCGAGTAAACGTCGCAGGAAGGCGCCAGCGACGGCGCATCTGTCTCCCTGAGCCGCTCTAAGGAGAAGTATTTCTGCTTCTCCTTTTCGGTTATGTCTGTGCGGTCGTCGGTGATGTTGAAGAGCGTGTTCTCAAGATAGCGGTCAAGAAACAGGCTGCCGTCCTCCTGCACCAGCAGGTCGTCGGGCGAGAATCCGCCGATCACAAATCCGCTGTCGTGCAGCTTGTCGATAGAGCGCAGCATCGGCAGGAACATACTCTCTGTCACCTGCGGCGAAAGAGCACCGTTCTTCTCGATGAACTCTGAAAGGGGAGTGCCCTCTCCAAGCCCCGTGACAACGTATGTGGTGTTGTTCTTTTCAAATATCTCGCTCACGGGCGCGATGTTCTCGGGCAGATGCAGCTGCGCCAGCAGCTGTGCCTTCTTCGCAAAGCGCTCCATGTACTTGTAGAATTCCTTTTCCTTCAGCACCGTGACGGCGGTGTCGCCGATCGTGCGTGCCCCAAACCGAACAGGGCTGTATTCGTAGACGGCCGCCCTCCTGTTCAGAAGAGCATCCCAGCTTATATATTTCACAAACCAGCTGTCTATGCTCAGCGGCATACCGATGATGTATCTGTCGCAGAGTATCTGCCCGGGCTCGATGCACCTGGCGTTGAAGGGCTGAGTGCCTTCCTCAAAGCCGCATTCGGGGCATACCTTAATGTTGTCGTCATGCTGCGTCATGCAGCTCATGCAGAATCTCATGCCTGTCACCTGCCTTTGTTTTCTCAGCCGAAGAAGCCCTCCTCGACCATTCCTTCCTTGTACGCCATGTCCTTGTAAACATAGCCCTGGGTAAAGATCTGCTCACCCTCATAGTCCTGCATATATATGCGGAAGATGCAGCCCTCGTCTTTGAGCGCCCACCTTATCTCGTTTCCTTCGTTGTAGATCGGCTCGCCGAACTTGGCGGTGGCCTTGTCAACTATGCTCTGGTCAAACTCGCTGCCGTTCTCGAACTGCACGTTGTACAGTGTCTCGTCCATGAAATAGAGGTCGATGGAGTCGAAATAATCCTCCTCGTAGACCCCAAGATCAATAGGCACGAGCATTACGGTCTGTCCTGCCTCCCAGCGGTCGTGCTGGTCGGTGACATAGAGCGTCCCTGCCCCGAACATCAGCTGGATAGAGGTCTTCTTCATCGCAAAGACAGCCGGGTTCATGGTCAGCAGCCCGTCCTCGACCGCAAAGTTCCCGCCCAGCTCGGGATAGATTATGTGCATGTGAGGTTCGGAGTCGTCGGTGCTCACATCGGTGCTTTCCGACGTGTCGGGAGTTGAAGCCTCGGCTTCGCTTTCGGGAGCCGCCTGTGAAGTAGGCTCCGTGTCAGCCGCCGACTCGTCCTCGGAGATCACGGCAATAGGCTTTGCTGTGCCCTCTTCCTTTGCAGCGGAGGAGTCATCGTCCTTCTTTGCGCTGCCCTTGCCTGCCAGCGCAAAAATGCCAGCACCCGCAGCAACAGCCACGATCGCCGCAGCCGCAATGATGATCGGCAGCCTGCTCTTTTTCTTGGCGGGCTTTGCCTCGACAGCGGGCGTCGCCGCAGGCTTCGGCTCGGGGGGCTTTTCCTCCACGGGCGCCGAAGGCTTTGAGTAGGGAATATACTCCGACAGCCTGCGGTCATCGTCGTCTTCGAGGATCGGTGCCGACTGAACGGGTGCCGCCTCGGGAGCTTGCACCTGCTCGTATACCGTCGCCTCGTCGTCGTAGGACTCTCTCGGTATGTACTGCGAGAGCCTCTGGTCGTCGCCTGATGCCGTTGCCGCTGCAGCCTGTATCGGTGCGACCGACGGCGCTGCACTGTCAATGTCAAAGCCCGGAACAGCCGCCAGCTCGGACAGCAGCCGGTCAATGGACTGTATCCTGTCCTCGGCCTTTATTGCAAGTCCGTGCCGCAGCACCCTTTCAAACTCGGGCGGCGCCTCGATGCCGAGCTCCGAGGGCATTTTCAGGTCGTCCTCGTAGATGCGGTCGGGAGCATCGGGAGGGATAGACCCCGTGATGCACTTGTACACCGTCGCGCATATAGCGTAAATGTCGGTCCAGGCTCCCTGCTTTCCGTGCCGCCTGTACTGCTCCATCGGCGCATAGCCGTGCTTGAGCATAACAGACAGGCTCTTCTCGTCGGCAAATTCGCGGGCTGCGCCAAAGTCCAAAAGCTTCACCTGCTGTCCGACGATCATTATGTTGTCGGGGCTGATGTCGCGGTGGATAAGGTTTTTCTCGTGTATCTTTTTAAGTGCGCGGAACACAGGCATCAGCAGCCCGACAGTCTCTGCGGGCGGGATCCTCCCCACCTGCTTCAGATAGCTTTTAAGGGTGATGCCGTCAAGATATTCCATGACGATATAGACGGTGTGGTTTTCCTCGAAGAAATCCCTTACCGCCACTACGCCCGGTTCGTTCGTAAATTTTGCAAGCGTCCGTGCCTCGTGCAGAAAATGCTCGCGGCTCTTCGAGAACAGCTCTCTTGCCGAATCCGCGCTGATGCTCCGGACATCGTTGGAGACCGAGTTGTTGCGGTTCACCATTCCTGCGGGATAAAATTCCTTTATCGCCACACGCACCTGCAAAAGCGTGTCAAGACCGATGTAGGTTATGCCGAAGCCGCCCTCTCCCAGCACTCCGCCGACCATGTACCTGTGATTGAGCATCGAGCCCGTGGACAGGGTGTGAGCAGGCGGAACATATTCATTCGGTTTCTTTCCGCAGACAGGGCACACCGCTCCGCCTTCGGGTATCTCGTTCATACAATAGGGACAATAGCTCATTGTTTTTCCTCTTTGATCGTGAATGACCGTTCACTCCCGGATATTGCAGAAAATGGTATCCCCGTGTGCCGGGGATACCGCTTTCTTTCGGGAACAACGATCGTTTTGTTATTTACCAGGAGAACTTGTCGCAGCAGAGCGGCACGAATACCAGCTCGGTCGAGCCAATGATTATCCTGTCGTAAGCCGCCAGCTCAACGGGGTCGATCACCATCTGCCTGTTTACATAGACCTGTGTCTTGCCGCCCGTGCTCTGTATAAAGAACTTCTTGTTCAGCGGGTCGTAGATCAGCACCGCCTGCGAGCCTCTGGAAACAGTGCGGTCCGTGCGCAGGTCGATAACAACGGCGTGTTCGGCGTCGCCTCTGCCGATCGTGGTCTTGGTGTCCTTGATAGTGAAGATCCTGCCCTTGAAATCAGTGTTTGCAGCGACCAGCCAGCCCAGCGTCATCTCGTCCGCCAACTCGTCAAAGATTATCAGGGTGGCACCCTCGTCATCGTCTTCTTCCTCGGCGGCGATCTCCTTTGCGTCCTCTATGCTGCCCGTGAAGCTTGCGTCGCTGATGGCCTCGTCAAGAGACTTTTCTTCTGTCTTTTCGGGGGCCTCGAATTCGGGAACGGAAGCGGGAACAGGCACCGCAGCAGCAACAGGCTTCGGAGCTCCGCAGCTGAAGCAGAAGTTGTCATCGTTGACCATTCCGCAAGCGCAGGTCCAGCTGCCGTTAGCCTCGGCTTCTGCCTCTGCGGGAGCAGCTTCAACAGGTGCTTCCTCAACAGGCTTTTCCTCGGGGGCTTCCTCCGAAGCCTCGGGTGTCTCCTCGGGCGTCGGAACTGCCGCCGCATCGTCGGGCTTCTTCGAGCCGCAGCGATAGCAGAACATATCGTCATTTGTAGCACCGCAGGCGCATACCCAAGTGTTACCCTCGGGAGCGGCCTCGACGGGAGCCTCAACAGGCTTTTCCTCGGGGGTTTCTTCTACGGGTGCAGCCTCTTCCACAGCCTCGGGAGTTTCCTCGGGCAGCGGGATATCTGCCGCATCGTCGGGCTTCTTCGAGCCGCAGCGGTAGCAGAACATATCGTCATTTGTAGCACCGCAGGCGCAGACCCAAGTGTTACCCTCGGGAGCGGCCTCAACAGGAGCTCCCTCAACAGGCTTTTCCTCTACTGCTTCTTCTACAGGCGCAGCCTCTTCCGCAGCCTCGGGAGCTTCCTCGGGCATCGGAACCTCCGCCGCATCGTCGGGCTTCTTCGAGCCGCAGCGATAGCAGAACATATCGTCATTAGTCGCACCGCAGGCGCAGACCCAAGTGTTAC
>OCTW011603501.1_pt1 | contig 14351 bp, 10 predicted proteins | sample 1539671 | NCBI WGS metagenome assembly OCTW01 (sample SAMN02144230, study PRJEB22623) | gut metagenome | biome: sheep rumen | host: Ovis aries | place: New Zealand
TCGATGTCCACCAGGTCTGCGCCGACTGCCTGGGCCATCACGATGCCGTCGCCGGTAGCGCCGGGGGCATTGGTGGTGACGGTGCCTTTCAGATCGGGGCGGTACTGGGTGTACATGTCTTCATTGGCGCCAAAGCCGCCTGAGGCCAGGATGACCGCACCTGCATTGATGGTGTAGTCCGCCTTGTCGCTGGAGGCCAGAACGCCGGTCACCTTGCCGTCCTTGGAGAGGAGCTCGGTGGCACGGACGTTAAGCATGGGCTCGAGTCCCAGCTCTGCAAGCTTATCAGAGAAGGCCTTGACGAGATATCCGCCTACGCCGGAGCCGTCAGCCGGCGCATGGATACGGGCGTTTGTGGCCCCGCCGGAGAAGGAAACGTTGGGCAGAGGGGCGCCGATGGAATCCAGCCAGTCGATGCCGGCAGCGGAATTCTGCGCCATGACGGTAACGAGATCCCGGTTGTTCAGATTGTGTCCGCCGGCCATGGTGTCTTCGACAAAGGTTTCCACGCTGTCGGAGATGCCCTGCTCGGCCTGATAATGGGTCTCGGCAGCGTTCATGCCGCCGGTGGCCTTGGTGGTGTTGCCGCCGACATAGGGCATCTTCTCCAGGAGGATGACCTGCTTTCCGGCCTGCACCAGGTTGATGGCCGCAGTCATGCCGGCACCGCCTGCACCGACGATGACCACGTCGCAGTCCAGGGTGACCGCTTCCTTCTGTACATCGCCGGCGCTGTCTTTGCGGGCAGTGTCCAGAGCGGCAATGTCTGCACCGGCTTCTTCCAGTGCGTGGGTGGCAGCGGCAATGATGGCCCTGCTGGAGACGCTCGCCCCTGCGACTACGTCCACATTCGGGGTCTGCGCGTCCACAATGGCTTCATCCAGGACGTCCACAGCGACGGCGCCGAGGCCGGGGGTTTCGGCATCGCCGGTAATGGAAACACCGAGAATTTCGGTTTCTGAAACGGTAACTTCCACGGAGATGGGACCGCCAAAGCCCTGTTCCTGTGCGGAATAGGTGCCCGGGTTCATCGCCTGATCGGCCAGAGCCGGAAAGGCAAGGACCATAAGGCAGAGGCAGAGAAGAAGCACTTTCTTCATGAGAGAATCCTCCTTATAAGAGTAAAACTTAGTAGAACGATTTACTCATGCGAGTATAGCAGAAGAAAAATCGAATGTAAAGGACTCTTTTCAAAAATCGCAGACTGCTATACAATGGGGACAGAGAGGAGAGCGGTTATGGTATGATAACTATCAAGGATGTGGCAAAGGCCTGCGGAGTTTCCACCTCGACGGTATCCATCGTCATCAACGGGCAGGAAAAGAAGCGCCACCTGTCTCCGGTCACCGTTGAGCGCATTAAAAAGACCATGGCGGCCCTGAACTATGTTCCCAGCCGGGCGGCCAGGGAGATGCGCGGGGTGACCCGGCCCACTCTGGCCCTCATGTGGGTGCTGGACAGGAGGTCCAATTTTTTCATGCGGCTGGTGCGGGGCATCAAGCTGATGGACCAGATTGACCTGGTGATTCTGCCCTATGAAAACGGGAACCTGCTGCAGGCCCTGCAGAAGCTGAAGGGGCATGAATATTCCGGCCTGCTGATCGGCGCGCTCAATAAGGAAGACCTGGATACCGTGCATTCATACCATTTTACGATTCCGGTCTGTCTGCTGAACCGTTCCTCAGAGCGGTTTTCCTGCGTATATACGGATCCGAAGGAGATCGCGGAAAAGGCGGTCGAGGTCCTCAAGAAGCGGGGATGCAGAAGCCTTGGCGTCTGCGAGGGATACCTTACGACCTATCCGGTGCTGGAGCGACGCAGATGCGTCATAGAGGCCTGCCGCAGGGAAGGAATCCTTGTTCTGGAGCGGGATATGCTCAGCTGCAGCCATACCATTGTCGGCGGAACGGAAGCAGCCTCCTATTATCTGTACCGAAAGGATGCGCCGGATGCGGTTTATCTGGACAATGAAATGATGGCCCTCGGATTCTTTATTGCCTGCATGCAGAAGGACGATCAGCATTTTACGATCCTGGCCAGCGGAATCAATGACCCGGATATCGGGCAGGAGGAGCTGCCGGGGGTATATATCCTGGACATTCCGGGGGAAGAAATTGCAAAGCGCGGCGCTGAAATCCTGCTGTCGCAGGTGGAAGGCGGCGAACCTGTGGCGCAGAAGGTGGATTCCCGCGTGCGGACCTTCTGAAACGGGAGAGTACCATGAAGAAATACGGATTTCTGCTGGCACTGTGGACGGTGCTGACCATTGCGGCAGGGCCTGCACTGGCGCAGGTCCTGGGCGTGCGCGTCATGACCAGAGTGGACGCGGGCGGACAGAAACTGGTCTGCATGCGCCTCAAAACTGACGGGCAGATGCCACAGGCCGGACGCTTTACGCTCAATGCAGACGGACGATACGGCAATGGGCGCTGGCACAGCCGGGCCACGGCGCTTCATCAGGATGGGGACGAATCCTGCCTGTACTTTGATGAGTTTGAGGAGAGCTGGTTTGACGTGGGCTGGTGGGATGTAAGCTGCCAGACAAGGGGCTGGTCCTTCAATAAGGATGCCGTTACAGATACCTGCACCGAGGTGGCGGACGAATTCATCTCCCATCCCATGTACAATGAGGACTGGTCCCCGACAGGGGATAATTTTGACTACAGCCTGTACACCCCGGAGGGAGCCGGCCCGTTTCCGCTGGTGCTTGTCCTGCATGGGATGACGGACTGGGACATCCTCTATACCGGAAGAGAGGCTACCGTGTATGCGGAGCCTGAAAGCCAGAAGAAGCATCCCTGCTATGTGCTGGTGCCCTATTTTGACGACGGGACCACCATTACAAGACAGGAAGTGCTGGAAAGGACGCTGCAGAAACTGGATGCCATGATTGAGTCCGGCAAAGTGGATCCGGAAAGGGTGTATCTGTCCGGGATGTCCATGGGCGGCTATCACAGCATCCTTCTTATGACGCGCATGAGCGAAAGGCCCCGGTTTGCGGCCGCGCTTCTGATGGCGCCCTGGCTGGACTGGACCCTTACCGAAGAGGAGCTTGCCCGGGCTGTGGATACGCCCTGCTATCTGCTCTACGGGAAGCAGGATCCCTACATTCCCAACCCGGGAGAATTTGCCCAAAGGCTGGAGGCCCTGGGCGGGACCTGCCAGCACAGGGTTGTGTATCCCTGGTCCGCATTCGAGGCGGCGGGGGCGGATTCCCAGCACAGCGTGGATCTGCTGGCGCTGTCGGACAGCCGCTATGTGGACTGGCTGTTTGAACAGAGGCTGGGGAAAAAGGAAGTGGAATTGAAGGATGGAAGCCAATAAGCTGCATGTATATACCGGAGACGGCAAGGGGAAAACCTCCGCCGGATTCGGCCTGCTGCTGCGGCAGCTGGGACATGGCAGGACGGTGCTGGCAGGGCAGTTCCTGAAGAATGGGACCTCAGGGGAGCTCTCTGCCGTAATGAAGCTGGAAGGCGTGCACGTCATTCTGCCCCCGCCGGTTTCTGGGTTCCTGTCCGGAATGGACGAACGGGCGCGGCTTGAGCTGAAGGACGAATACAGCGCGTACCTTGAAAGGCTGGAAAGTGAAATCCGGCTCTGGAAGCCCAGGGCCATCCTGCTGGATGAGCTGTGCGTGGCCCTTGATGCAGGGCTCCTTGAACAAAAGAAGGTGCAGAGCCTTCTGGACACGGCGCTCCTGTACGGGGAGACGGTGGCCACGGGCCGCGGGGCGCCGCAGTGGCTGCTTGCCCGGGCGGAGTATGTGACGGAAATGAAACTGGTGCGCCATCCTTACCGGCAGGAAGGGCTGAGGGCCCGGGAAGGCGTTGAATATTAATTGACTTTTTGTGGGCATACGGGTACAATGCCCGCCATGAAAGGAAGGATACCAATGAAAAAAGCTTTTGCTGTTTTGTTCCTGCTCCTTGTGTGTACGGGAGCCCTGGCGGAGCCGGTGACGGTGACGGACATGATGGGCCGGGAAGTGACGCTGTCTGAGCCGGCCGAGCGGGTTGTGGCCCTGACCGCTGCAGACTGTGAAATCCTCTGCGCACTGGGCTGCGAAGAGGCGCTGGTGGGCCGGGGCCAGTACTGCGATTATCCTGAGAGCATACTGGAGGTTCCGTCTGTCGAGTCCGGCAGCAATACGAACCTGGAAGAAATCATCGCCCTTGACCCTCAGGTCGTGCTCATGTCTACGATGGCGCAGACGACGGAGCAGTCCGAGAGGCTTGCGCAGGCAGGCATCGGAACGGTGATTTCAAACGCATCTGACATCGAAGGCACCTATGAGGCGATCCGGATCATCGGGCAGCTGATGGGCAAAAGCCAGGAGGCGGAAGCGCTGGTGAGCGAAATGGCGGACACCTTCCGCCGCGTGTCTGAGAAAGCAGGCGACAGCGGAAAGACGGTTTACTTCGAGGTGTCTCCGCTGCAGTATGGCCTGTGGACGGCCGGAAAGGGCACCTTTATGGATGAACTGGCCCGGATGTGCGGTCTTCGCAATGCCTTTGAAGACGTGGAAGGATGGGCTCAGATCTCCGAGGAACAGGTTCTGGAGCGGGATCCGGATTACATCGTGACGATCACGATGTACTTTGGGGAAGGACCGACGCCGGTGGAAGAGATCTGTCAGCGTGCGGGCTGGGAGAATCTGCGAGCGGTTCAGAACCATGCGATTCTGAATGCGGATTCCAACGTGATTTCACGTCCGGGACCCCGCCTGATGGAAGCGGCCCAGGTGCTTCTGGACTTCATCACAGAGGCCCAGGACCTGGACAGTGCTGCCTGAGGAGCCTGCGGGCTCCTTCTTTTTTTGCAGGGAGAAAACTATGCGCAAAAAACAGACGATTCTCTTCGGAATCGCATTCCCGGTTCTTCTTTTGCTGACGATGCTTCTGTGCCTGTGCCTCGGCTCCGTGTCGCTGCCCCTGCGGGAAAGCGTCCGGGTGCTGCTTCGGTTTCTGACCGGAGGGGAGGTGCCGGAAGGGAGGACCGCCGCGATTCTTCTTTCGGTGCGCCTGCCCCGGGTTTTATGCGTTGCGCTGACAGGGGCTGCGCTGTCCCTGTGCGGGGCGGTGATGCAGGGGCTTTTGCGGAATCCCCTGGCAGACGGATCTACCCTGGGCGTGAGCGCAGGGGCCTCTCTGGGGGCCGTGTGCGCCCTGGCGTTTAACCTGACGCTGCCGGGACTCCCGGAGGCCGGGGTCATGGGCATGGCCATGCTCTTTGCCTTTTTATCCCTGGCGGCCATCCTCGCCCTGGCCTACGGCCTGGACCGCTCCCTGGCGACCGGGAGCATCATCCTGATCGGCGTCATCTATTCCATGTTTGCCTCTTCCCTTATGAGCCTTGTGATTTCCTTTGCGGGGGAGAAGATCCGTTCCATTACCTTCTGGACGCTGGGGTCGCTGTCCGGCGTGAGCCTGCGGGAGGCCCGGACGCTTTTCCTCTTCCTTGTGATCTGCGGGACGGTGATGCTTGTGCATGCCCAGGAGCTCAATGCGTTTGCGGTAGGGGAGGAAAATGCGGCCAACCTTGGGGTCAATGTCCGGCGGGTGAAACTGACCCTGCTCATTACGGTATCGGTCATGATCGGGGTCTGCGTGTCCATAGGCGGGACCATCGCCTTTGTCGGACTGGTCACCCCGCACATGGTGCGCCTGATCACGGGGCCGAACCACCGCGTGCTCCTGCCGGCATCCGCATTCGGCGGGGCGGTTTTCCTCCTGCTTTCGGACCTGGCAGCCAGAATGCTTCTGCGGCCGGTGGAACTGTCCATCGGGGTCGTGACGTCCCTGGTCGGGGCGGTGGCTTTTGTCGCGCTCTTTGCCAGAACAAGAAAGGCGGGAAGGGAATGATCAGGGTCAGCCATGTTTCAGTGGACCTGGGCGGGAGCCCGATCCTTTCGGACATTTCCCTGCATCTTGAAAAAGGGCAGTGGATGATGCTCTGCGGCCCGAACGGGGCGGGAAAGAGCACGCTGCTGCGGGCCATTGCGCAGAATGTTCCCTACAGGGGGACGATCGAACTGTGCGGGCACAGGGCGCAGCTCCTTTCTGCCGGGAAGCGGGCGAGGCTTCTGGGCGTCCTCCTGCAGAGGAACAGCCCGGGGTATGCCTACAGCGTCGAGGAAGTGGTCTCCCTTGGACGCTACGCCTACCGGAAATCCTTCCTGGACGGACGGGATCCCGAGGGGGCGGAAAGGATGGAGGAGGCCATGGCGCTGCTGGGACTGGAGGGCCTGCGCCATAAGAGCGTTCTGACCCTCTCAGGGGGAGAATTGCAGCGCGTTTTTCTGGCACAGGTCATCGCCCAGAATCCAAAGGTGCTGCTGCTCGATGAACCGGCCAACCATCTGGATCCCAAGCAGCAGATGCAGCTCTTTGAACGCATCGGCAGGTGGCTTTCACAGGGGGACAGGGCCGTCCTGTCTGTTGTGCATGACCTTTCCCTGGCGAAACACTATGGAACGCACGGATGCCTTCTGTGTTCAGGACAGTGCCGGTGCACCGGGGAAATACACGAAGTTTTACAGGAAAAACACCTCAGAACAGTGTATGATATGAATGTGGGAGCATGGATGCGGACACTTCTTGAAGAGTGGAAAAAAACTTGAAAAAATAAGACTTTTTTAAAAAAATATAGGTTTTTCCCCCTTCTCACGAACGTAAAATTGTTATATAATCGATACATAAAATAGGAAAACTGACCAGGACATTTCGGACAGCTGTACAGTGAGCTGCCGGGGAAGGACTGCAATTATGAAGGATCCGCGGAAAATTCATGAGGATACTGCACTCAACGGCATTACCAGAAACACTTCCATCGATGAAGTCGGTCTGACCGGACGCGCGCGCAATACCCTGTCGCGGCGAGGCATTCAGACCATGGGCGATCTGGAAAGCCTGTTTTCTGATTCGCAGGTAATCCTCAGCTGGACTGGCGTTGGCCGCTCTGTTTTCGATGAAATCATGGCACTGGAGGATACGGTGAAAGCCCTGTGCCTGCAGGGAGAGCAGGAGATCCGGGAAGGGTCCGGAACCTGGAAGCAGGTGATTCTTGACCGCCGCATCCTGCGGGAAACCGGACGCCTGTCCATTCCGGAGGCGATGTTCAATTCCCGGGCGATGACCAAGATTGAGCGCTGCGGCCTCAACGACCTGCTCAGATACCAGACGCTTTCCCAGGGCGAACTGATGGGAAAAGCCAATCTGGATGCGCGCAATGCGGAAAAGGTCGTGCGTGAACTGAAGCCCATCAGCATTCTTTTGAATCTGACCACGCTTTCCGCACCGAGCACGGGGAAAAGCGGGTATATCCTCAGCGTTGGGGAAAAAATGGAAATGGCCTTTGCGGAGCTTCCGCTGCGCCAGATTCCGCAGGAGATTGCGGACTTTAAAGCCGTTCAGACAGAGGGAGGCGTTCCGGAAGGAAAGCTGCCTTCCGCGGTGCGCTACTATGACGGGGGGCTGCTTGAGGGACACCGCCGCGCCGTGAAGGAGCTTTCGGATACCTTTGCGGTTCTGGGCATCTACCTGCAGGAGGAGATGCAGCGGGCGATGATGGGCAGAATCCTCTGCCTGCCGGGAATGGGCACGCCGTTTACGGAACTGGATGAGGGGCGCTACCGCCTGCTGGCAGAGACGTTTATGTCCGGTCCGGTGATCCGGTCCGCGCTGGCCGATAAAATCCATGAGGACCTGTGTGCGCATAAAGCGGGCTATCAGGTGAGCGAGCTGGAGAAGAAATACCCCCGCTACCTGCAGGGCACCCTGTTTGAGGGGGCGGTAAAGCAGCTGGTGCGGGACAAGCATGCCGTGCTCCAGGGAGACTGGATCTGCGCCAACGGGAAATCGGTCAAGGAATGGATCCGGGATTATCCCAATCCCAATAAGCGGAAAATTATCGAGATGCGCCTCAACGGCGGAACGCTGGACGAGATCGGGACGGAAGTGCATCTGACCCGTGAACGGGTGCGCCAGATCGTGGATGTGGCGCTCAACTCGGAGAATTTCAAGGAAGACCAGTACGCCGGGCTGTATCAGAGGTACAACTTCGACCAGGAGCAGGCCCGAATGGCCTTTGGCAAGGTGGAAGGCAACTACCTTTCGCTGATTTTTGACAGGGGCGACCGGGAGCTGGAGGAGGCTCTGGAGGACGAATCCCTGCCCGAGAACCTGCGGCTTCATATCGAGACGGCGCTGGAACGCGACTACATACTCGACCACGGCAATCTGGTGAAGCGCCAGGCAAACGAGGTCAAGAACTACCTGATCCGGACCTACTGCAGGGAGCAGACCACGGTAGAGGAGTACATCGGCATCTACAGGGACTTCTGCGCAAAATACGACCCGCATCACGTGCTGCGTCAGCTGGATGAGCAGTCGATCTCCAATAAGCTGCATGACAGCTACCTGACGGTTACGACCTATGGGAAAAAATTCCGGTATTACCCCATTGCCACCATGGATTTTACCGATCTGATTGAAGGCCTGCACCTGCGGGATTTCACGGATATTGAATATTCCACGCTCTATTTCTTCCGGAATTACCCGGAAGTCATGGAGCAGTATGACATCCGGGATGCCTGTGAACTGCACAACCTGCTCAAGAAGGTTGTCACCCCGGAAATCGTGCCGGATCTGGTCTTCGGACGCATGCCCATCCTTAAATTCGGGCATTCGGACAGAAATGCCCAGGTGGAAAGCATGCTCATGGACTATGCACCGGAGATTTCCAACCAGGACCTGGCCCGGATGTACGAAGAGCGCTACGGCGTCGCTTCTGCCACCTTCATTGCCAACTACTGCGGATGCATTTCCCAGTATTTCTTCGGGGGCATGTATAAGCTGGATGCGGAGCTGCTGCCTGAGGATCAGGTGGAGCATATGAAGAAGCTGCTGACCAAGGAATTCTATCTGACAGATGACTTCAGAAAGCTGTACTTGCAGGAATTCCCGGGGGCATCCGGTTCGGAAATCGTGCCCATTACCATCCGCCAGCTTGGCTTTAAGCCGTATCAGGGCTATGTGGTCAGCACCAAGTACCACTCTGCAACCGACTACATTGAGCATCTGCTTCTGGGAAAAGAAGAAACGGATATGTCCAAGTTCCCGCCGAAGCTGACGATTCAGCACCTGTTTTCCCGCATTTACATGCTGTACAAGCAGCAGTATGAAATTCTTGAGGTCAGCCCGGGCAAACTGAGGCGGCTCTCCTATTTTGAAAAGAAAGGGATCAAGAAGGCGGACTTTGAGCGCTATGTCGACCACGTTATCAACTTCCCGGTAGAAGAAGAGTTTTTCTCCATTCATTCCCTGCGCGCGGCCGGATTCAAGGATCCCCTGGACAAGCTGCACATGAGCGACTGGTTCTATGCGACCCTTCTGCAGCAGAGGATGGATGCCTTTTCCCTGCAGCGCATAGGCGGCGTGAAAATCCTGCGCAGGGGCCGCAGGCCGTTCAATGCCTCGACGGTCATTGAGCAGACGATTCATGAACACGGGCCCATGAGCATGGATGAGATGCTGGGCTTCCTGAATAAAAAGCATGATATCGACATTGACAGAAAGCGGATGTTCCTGCTGGTTTCCGGCGGAAATCTGTATTATGACCGGCTGACCAAGAAAATCTATGAAGCCGGCGAGGATGTCGAGAAGATGCTGCAGGAGCGGCAGAGCCGGATTGCACAGGAAGAGGAGAACGAATAAGAGACTATGGGGAAGTCCTGGAAAGGGCTTCCCGTTTTTATTTGGCCCAAGGCCAGGGAGGCAGAAATGCAGGTTTATAAAATGGCGGCGATTCCTGGGGACGGCATCGGCCCGGAAGTGGTTGCAGAGGGAATCCGTGCCCTGGATGCCATAGCCTCAAGGGACGGCGGGTTCAGGTTTGAGTGGACCCATTTCCCGTGGGGATGCGAGTATTACCTCAAAAACGGGGTCATGATGCCGGAGGACGGGATAGAGACCCTGAGAGGATTTGATGCCATCCTGCTGGGAGCGGTGGGGGCGCCGGGGGTGCCGGACCACATTTCCCTGTGGGGATTGCTTCTTACGATCCGCAAGAAGTTTGATCAGTACGTGAACCTCCGCCCTGTAAGGCTGCTGAAAGGGGCGCCCTGCCCGCTCAAAGGCGTACAGAGCGGAGAAATCGACATGACCTTTGTCCGGGAAAACAGCGAGGGGGAGTATGCGGGAAGCGGAGCATGGCTTTACCGCGGGAAACCCAATGAGGTGGTCATCCAGGACGGCGTGTTTTCCAGGGTGGGCTGCGAGCGGGTGATCCGGTATGCCTATGAGCTGGCACGCAGGGAAGGAAAAACCCTGACAAGCATCAGCAAGGGCAATGCGCTCAATTATTCCATGGTGTTCTGGGACCAGATTTTTGCCGAAGTCGGGCGGGACTATCCGGACGTCAGAACCTATTCCTATCTTGTGGATGCAGCCAGCATGTTTATGGTCCGGGACCCGGGAAGGTTCCAGATTGTGGTTACAAGCAACCTGTTCGGGGACATCCTTACGGACCTGGGCGCGGCCATAACCGGCGGAATGGGTCTGGCCGCAGGGGCCAATCTGAACCCGGAACGGAAATACCCGTCCATGTTTGAGCCCATCCACGGCTCTGCACCGGACATTGCGGGACAGGGAATTGCCAATCCCATGGCCACCCTCTGGGCCGCAGCACAGATTCTGGAATTTTTCGGGCACAGGCAGTGGGCGGACAGGGTGATCCGTGCAATTGAATGCGTCCTGTCCGAGGGAAAGACGCTTACGCCGGATGTGGGCGGAAGCGCAAGTACACGTCAGGTAGGCGACGCCGTGATCGAAGCCATCCTCCGCACGTGACAGGAGCGGCTAAACCGGGGAAACCGGAAACAGATGAATGACAACAGTATTGGAGGCAGGAATATGCAGGATTCCATGCAGAGAATGCAGGAACTGATAAAGCAGCTGAACAGGGCATCCGAGGCGTATTACGGCGGCAGAGACGAGCAGATGAGCAACTACGAATGGGATGCTCTGTTCGATGAGCTTGCGCGCCTGGAGGCGGAAACGGGGACCATTCTTCCGGACAGCCCGACGCAGAGGGTGAGTGCTGCATCGGAGGACAATATCGCCGGGGCCAAAGAGCCGCATGAATATCCGGCGCTCTCTCTGGCAAAGACCAAAAAGGTGGAGGAGCTGCAGGAGTGGGCCGGCGAGCGCCCGGTGTGGCTGTCCTGGAAACTGGACGGGCTTACGCTCGTTGCAACCTATGACCGGGGCGGTCTGGTCAAGCTGCTGACGCGGGGCAATGGGACAATCGGAACCAATATCACCTTTATGAAAGAGGCGATTCAGGGGCTTCCGGGAAAGATTGCCTATGACGGGCACCTGGTCGTGCGCGGGGAAGCCACCATTTCCTATCCCGAGTTTGAAAAGATCAATGAAACGATTTCGGAGGAGGCGGAAAGGTATGCCAATCCGCGCAATCTCGCCGCCGGGACGCTGGGACTGGATGAAAAGCGCCTGGACGAGGTCAGGCGCAGGCATGTCACCTTCAATGCCTTCACCTTAGTGCATATCGACCGGGAGATCCTGTCCTGGGGAGAGCGGATGCGCTTTCTGGATGAGATGGGCTTTACCACGGTCGCCCGGGAGCAGACAGACGCAGCTCATCTGCCGGAAACGGTCCAGAAATGGACCCGTCTGGTGGAAGACGGGAAAATGGACATCCCGGTGGACGGGCTGGTCCTGTGCTACGACGATACGGCATATGCTTCCACGGGAAGCGTAACCGGGCACCATGCAACGCGCGCCGGCTTTGCGTTTAAGTGGCAGGATGAAATCGCGCATTCCGTTCTGCGGCATATTGAGTGGTCCTGCGGGGCGACGACCATTACGCCGGTTGCCATCTTTGACCCCGTTCAGCTGGAGGGGACAACGGTTTCCAGGGCGTCTCTGGTCAATCTGAGCGAAATGGAGCGTCTCGGAATCGGAGAAAACGGGCGCACGGAAATCGAGGTCATCAAGGCGAACAAGATCATTCCCAAGGTGGTCGGGGTGACAAAGGCAGAGGGAAACTACGAGATCCCGGACAAATGCCCTGCCTGTGGCGCGGAAACGGTGATCACCACAGGGGCCAGCGGGGCAAAAACGCTCAAATGCGACAATCCGGCCTGCCCGGCAAAGAACCTGAAAAAGTTTGAGCGGTTCGTCAGCAAGATCGGGATGGATATCGATGGACTTTCCATTGAATCCATGCGGGACTTTGTCGGTGCCGGGTTTGTGCGGACGTTTTCCGATGTGTTCCGGCTGGAACGGCATGCGGAGGAAATCCGGGCCATGGAAGGCTTTGGGCAGAAGAGTTGCGACAATCTCCTTTCTGCGGTGGAACGTTCCCGCACACATACGGATGCGGTCCATTTTCTGACCGCACTGTGCATTCCGCAGATCGGGCTGGATGCAGCCAAGCGCCTGGTGGGTGCCTACGGCTGGCCGGGTTTTGTGGAAGCGCTTCAGGCCGGCACCAGCTTTGCGGAAGTGGACGGGATCGGCCCGGAACGGTCCCGTGCAGTCTATGAGTGGTACGGAGAGGCCGAGAACAAAAAGACCTTCGGGGAACTGCTGGACCTGCTCGAAATTCCGGAGACAGCGCCCGCAGAAGCAGCTTCGGGAACCTGTCTCGGACTGACCTTTGTCATTACCGGAGAGGTCCATACCTTTAAAAACCGGGATGAATTCAAGGCCTATGTGGAACAAAACGGCGGGAAGGTAGCGGGAAGCGTTTCCAAGAAGACGCATTTCCTGGTCAATAACGATCTGGCATCCGCTTCCTCCAAAAATCGAAAGGCCCAAGAGCTTGGCATCCCCATCATTTCGGAGGATGAATTTATCGAGCGCTTCGGCAGACCGTGACGGAAAATCTGAAATGTAAAATATGCGGATATGGATGAAAGACATACGGAAATAGTGTATACAGTATCCGATTCCTATAAAAAGAGAAAGGCATGTCCTGAGAATGAAGAAAACTTTGGCTTTGGCCCTTATGGCCTTGATTCTGCTATGCTCTGTCGCATTTGCAGAAGAGGTTGAACTGCCTGAAGAGGCGCTGGAGTTTAATAATGTCTGGGTTAACGGGGAAATCCGCATCGATGCCTATCCGGAAGACGGCGGGTTTGTGCTGGAAGTCAGCGAATGGAAGGACTTCGAAGCCATGACAGGCTATATCTGGGAATACAAGGCGGTGTACCAGGAGGAAGATGACACGCTTGTAACGGTATCTGCCCTGAAATGGCCGGCCCGTATTGTGGACGGGGAGTTCATTGCGGAAGCTGTGCCGGAATATGAGGACGGAGAAGCCACGTTTTTCATCGATGAGGATGGAGAGCTCATGTGGGAGGACAAGATAGACCATACGGCGGACGGAATGGGGTTCAAACCCATCGGCCGGTTTGAGGGCATATGGCCCGGCGTGAACTCTACCGCGGAGATCATCTGGTCAGATGATCATTATACGATCTATCTGTCTGTCCAGAACGAGGAAGGGAAAACGGAGTCCTACATGTATACTGCATTCTATTCTCCGGAGACGAATACCCTGGAAGCCTATGGAACGTGCGACGTGATTACGTATGTAGACAACGTGGAAACAGAACGCCAGGAGATCGTAGACGATGTGAAAGCGCTGTTTTACATGAATGCGGACCATAACCTGGAGTGGTCCAATGAAATGCCGGGCGGGGTTCCGGGAGCGACTTTTGACAATCCCAACAATCTCATGCCAGAAGACTCAAACGGATGAGGATTTTCCTGAACTTTGAACTGAATCTGCGGCGCAATCCCCCGCCTCGATGAAATAGGCGGGGGGAGGCTTCGCGGAAAACATGCAAAAAGGTGTACTGAAGCCAATATAAGAACGGATCCGCATTAGGCGGGCTTTGGAGACAAAGCCCGCCCTTTTTTATATATCAGCCATGAAATCAACATATATTGCGTTTTTCCTCGCTTTACGCCGCCGTGGTTTGCGTGTATAATCAATATGGATAATTATATGAAGGGATAAACCGAGGACGAGCTTTGCCGACAACAGGCCTGATTTGAACTAAATCTGCGGCCTTGCCCCACCTCAATGAAATAGGTGGGCATTATATACTTCACATCGGACGTGCCAAATTACAAACAAATGTTCCAGCATACGGTAGCTGTCTTTACACAGACTGTAAGGTACCTGGCAGATGTAATCGCAAAGGAATGGGCTAATGTTGGAGGGTACAAAGACAATACTTGTACTGCTGCTGTCGAAGGTTTGACGCATTGTACAAAGACCCATCCGGACCCGGCATATGATTTTGACGTGAGGTTTCC
>OCTW013371672.1_pt1 | contig 14346 bp, 16 predicted proteins | sample 1539671 | NCBI WGS metagenome assembly OCTW01 (sample SAMN02144230, study PRJEB22623) | gut metagenome | biome: sheep rumen | host: Ovis aries | place: New Zealand
GTAAAAAACTTTATGTATGCGCGCGTGCGCGCGAGGAATTCTGATACTCCTATCAAAAAATACGAGTATGTTATTAAACAATACGAGTATGTTATTAAACAATACGAGTATCAGAATTTTTATTCCGATGCTCGGAATAAAAAATACGACTGGCAGAATTTTCATTCCGCCAGTCGTATTTCCAGATAACATTATCGTATTTGACCAGAAGTGGATCAGGCAGTAATAATGTTGGGTGACCAAAATGTTCACAAGGCTTGCAAAAATGTGAAATTACTCTTCGACAAGCGAAGCGACTTTAATCGGTTTCCCAGATAACCAAGTCACGAGGAAGACTAATCTTCTTGGGTTCACCACGCTTACCTGATATGGAGTAATACCTTGCGACACTTGGGGGAAGCACACCGGCAAACACTTTCCTGATCCGCGCACATTTCTCGTTGATCGAATTAAGCATTGGATTCGTCACATCTTCGATACTTTTCAATGCCCTATCACTCATTCCGTAAGGACGTAGACGCAGGTATAACTCCGTCAATTCTTTACGATAGTCAGGCAGACATTTCAAAACTATCCCTTCGGGGTGAGAAAGGAACAGCAGATAAACTGCTTTCACCAGAGGTTCCATCTTCACCTCCGTGTTTGCGCCATCAGCCAGCACAACCTTATAATCCTTTGTCACCACCAACTGTGGAAACACTTCCTCCTCATTCATTGCAGCAACAATCTCAGCATCATTAATACCATAAGCTTTTAACTTACGTACCTTTTCCTTTACCTCTTCCAAAAGAACGGAGCAATGGAACTGCTCCAGTTCTTTTGAAATCATCTCTTTTATTCTCTTATCCATGACCACCACCTTTTAGAAACCTAACGCATCCATCATCGCATCATAATCCATCGGATTACTTGGCATATCACCATACATCCCGTCCGTCAGTGCATCCCATGAATCTTCTTCGGTCCACTCGTAGCCTTCATCCTCATAGCCACCACACTCGTAATCCTCATCATACTCTTCGTAAGAGTCATCGTAAAAATCTCTTGCCATAATTCATTTTATATTAAATAGGTTATACTTTTTAATTTGTAAGACTATCCTCCGTCTTCGCTATTAATTTTTTCTTCAGACTTAATTGATGTTCTACTATCAGATCATAATCACACTTATTGTCTCCCATTTTGATAGTCAACACGAATAGTTCCAGGAATGTAAGAAAACAAAAGAGAATTATATAGAATACTAAAGATACCCAGCTACCAGAAACCACGCCTAAAGTTGCTTCCAACTCTTCAATAAACCCAAGAGGGCGCAAACTGACCTCATCTGTCACTTTCCCTGCTATATCCTTTTTATCTTGACGAAGTTCTTCTAGTTGTTTAGCATATATCTGAATTTGTTCATTATTAGCTTTCAACTGTTCTGCCAATGGATTTGCCATCGTCACCGTTGACACCGATTGTACACGTACCTTTTTTGGTTTTCCATTCTCGTCAACACCGACGACCTGCTCCTGACTTGACACATTTGTGCCTTTGATGGTTGGGTGTTTTGCAAGTTCTTCACCTAAAGCGATTGTTGATTTTCCAAGAGAGTCCATATCATGAGTTATGCGCTGGATATCACTTTCATAGATTGACAATCTTTTGGTTATCGTTTCCTTGATGACATCTTCTCTTTGCTCTTGTATAGCCTGCTGAATATCATTTCGGAAAATAATCTGGTCAAAGATACAGGCTCCCAAGAAAGCCATACATAATGCCAAGCAGATTCTCATAATTGTCATCATACGTGCTTTGCCAACTGTCAAGATAATGACCCGCTCAACACATAGGACAATAAACATAAAGGCTAAAGACACACACAGCTTCAATGCACATGATTCAATATTGATATACCTGTCTGCAAAACAGTAACCAATGGTTCCCCACAATATCATCATGATGCTGATGGCAGACAACAGTTTTCGATATTGACGATGACTAGCCTCACCACATTCTTTTAAAATATCCTTATTCCATCCAATCAGGAAACATCCTATATTATTTAAAGCTTTCATAATCTTCTCTGTTTATTTGTTGTTAATAAAATTTGCTGTCACTGCGGCTATTCCTTTTAGGAAACCTCGACGATATGACTCTATCATTGTCGTCATTTTAGGATCATTTGCTTCCAGCATGTCTTGCATATCTTTAATCTCATCCAAATGCTCCTTGTAAGTCTCACAACATACTTCCAAGTTGGCAGCAGATGTGAACGCATAAGCCTTCTTTGCATTTTCAATCTGTACCTCTGCTTCCCGAATGTCTTTACGATAACGTAATGTGATTCTCTTGAAAAGCATCTGCAAGTCGGTACGGATCATTGCAATCTTAGCATCACGATAAGTGACATCAGAGTTTACCAGCGCATCTTCATATCCCTGTTCTTCAAAATCTTTATGGATAAAGTTATAGATGACATCGATAGGCATTCCTGTACCCCAGGTGATAGTTATAAGGTTCTTTTTCTCCTCATCACTCTCCACTGTAGAATCGGATCCATTACTTTGCTCCTGTGTCGTATCAATAACCTCAGGAATCAACTGTTCTTTCTCTTCCGGCTTATTGCCAAACCAATTAAATAGTGCCATAATCTTATTTTTTTATTGTTTATACTATATTTCTTAACCCTTCAATTCATCTGTTGTGATAACAATATCAAATGACTCACCTGTATTGATGCAGGTATATCTAAATACCATATTTCTGTTAGAGGTAACCAATCTATGAGCATGAACACCTTTCTTATTAATTCTTGAAAGAATATCTGCCTTCATTTTCTCTTGATTAAAACTATCTGTTGTTTTCTTCAATTCATATTCATAGATATACGAATCATCAGTTACTTTTGAAGCTGTCCACTTTGTAATATAATCTAATTTCTTAGGGCAAAAATACGACTGATATCTGGCTATCAGCTGTAAATACTCATCGTCAGAAACCGTTTCATCCATCGTTTCAGATAGAATAATCTCAAGTTCCCTCTCTGTAAAATTGTCTAAGATGGCATCAACATCTACAGGATCACTGAAGAATAGCATAGAAACCACTATCATGACTATCAGCAATGCAAATCCAATAGGGAAAGAAATTGCAAATCCGATGAAGATGATAAACCAGAACTTCTTGAATAATCTCTTGATGTGCAAATAAATTTTTTTCATGTTGTTTAATGTTTAAATTGTTACTATTTTGTTGTTTCTTTGACTCTTTATACCCAAAAAACAAAAAGGTAACCGCTAAATCAAAAAAATTTCTTATATTTGCAGAAAATTATGCTGATGGTAAAAGAAAGGATAGTTGTACTTGTAATGTCAGTATTGCTTGTTCTCCCTGTGTTTTCTCAGCGAAAGCGGGCTTTCATGGTTGGTATCTCCAACTATGATACTGCTCTAACGGGATATCAATGGAACAACATTAATGGAGTTGAAGATGTGAACCTTATCAGCCCAATCTTGAAAAAACAAGGTTTTTATTTGTTGACTCTTTTAGATGAGCAGGCTACCTTTGACAATATAACACGCCAACTTTCTGCTTTTGTTAGTAAGACAAAGAAAGGGGATGTTGTTTATCTTCATTTCTCTACACACGGACAACCGGTAGAAGACCAAAATGGTGATGAGAAGGACGGATGGGATGAGGCAATAGTTCCTATTGATGCTTATAAAATCTATAAAAAAGGTACGTATGAAGGAAAGAAGCATCTTCTTGACGATCAACTTAACAAATATGTTGTAAAACTGAGAGAAAAGATTGGTCCATCTGGTATGCTCTACGTCGTTATCGACGCATGCCATGCCGGCACATCATCAAGAGCCAATGATGAAACTGTTAGAGGCACCAAGGTCGGCTTTACTGCAAACAATAAGGTATTTAAGCCTTCTATCACTAAAAAGTCACACTACAAAATTGAAGCCTCAACAAAATGGGCTAATGTCTTGTTCATTGAGGCGTGCAGACCTGACCAGGTAAATAGAGAGGTAAAAGTGGGAAGTAAAAGTTATGGTCCACTATCATACAACATTGCTCAGGCTCTGTCCGTCAAGCCCATTTCATTGAATGCAAAAGACTTCATAGAAGCAATTAAGGCATCTATACTCAAAGGAGGAAAGTGGCCTAACAATCAGAATATGGTTATAGAAAGGAGCTTCTGAATATGGCAAAGGAGGTATCATTAAAAGACATTGACTTCAATTCCTTCATATCTGAAGAGAAAGGGGTTGTCATCGGATACTTAAGAAAGAAGTTCTCTGTGTCTGATGATGACCTGGAAGACATCTTTCAAGAAGCATCAACGGCATTATTCTTAAATCGCAGAGATGGCAAACTGACAACCTTAACTAATGGCATCTCTTTGAGCACTTATTTCTTGAAAGTCAACATCAATCAGGCCCTCAAATTTCTCAGAAAGAGCAGCAAGACTAAACCGCTATTTGACGACAGCCAGATAACTAATCCTAATTCCATTCGGAATGACAAGCTAGACGAACTTTACGGCTTCTGTGTTGATACTGAAGAGGAAGACAGAGAGGTAAGACTGCATAAACTCGTCAACGAGCTCATTGACTCCATGACCGATACATGTAGAAACATTCTCAAGGGGTATTACTGGGACGATTTAAGCATGGCGACTATTGCCGACGAATACGACTTTCCCAGTGCTAATGCGGTAAAGACCCAGAAATACAAATGCATGAAGAAATATCATAGTAAGTTTAAAGAATTGTGGGAGAAAATATATGGATAAGAATAACGATATACAAATAAGTGCCATTGATGATCGCATAGATGCCTTTGTTCGTGGCATGATGACAGAAGAGGAAGAGGCTGCTTTTAAGCAAGAGATTAAGGCAGACCCAGAACTACGTAATCATGTTATGGCTTCAGTTTCCTTGATTAAGGGAATTAGAGAGCAAAACGCAAAGAAAGAAAGAATTATCATTCAGAATAATACTAAGGACAGAATCCGTACTCTGACATGGTGGGCAACATCCATCGCTGCCGTCTTTGCCATCCTCATTGGTTATACAACAGACAAACGCCATCAGGAGTTGTCAAATATCGTTACTCCTTACTACACACAATATAACACCAATGAATTGTCTCGTGGGGAGACAGATTCTGCTATAGTATATAACCTCTATACCTTATTTAACGAGAAAGATGCCTATAAGATTATCAAGGAATTAGAGCCCATCTACCCCACCCTTGACAGCAACGAGACCTACTATCTCTATGCCAACGATATTGCATGGAACCTTGCTCTGGCTTACGTCAAAAATGACCAGATAAACAAAGCGATTCCCATTTTAGAGAAATTAGAAAAGGACAATCCTGATACTCCTATTGCAATAAAGGCCCATGACCTGCTTATTAAAATACGCAAATTGTAATTTTTTACAAAAAACTCTTGGATAATCCATTTTAATTATATACCTTTGCAAACGTAAAAAGAGTCATAGAACCAATATGTTAGGAATTAAGACAAGGCGCGCCCCAATTGAGGGAGACATTGCGAATCAAATTCGTGATGCCGTTGCCCGTGTCGCTAATGGGCAGCTTAATGCGCAGGAAAAAGCGAGTGTTGAACGTTCCAAACGGATTAGAAGCCAGTATAAGGCACGTTGGATAGGACTTGATGGAAAAGAGTTATAATCTAGACATAGTAAGGGCTGATAACATATCGGCCCTTTCTAATTTCAAATGTGGAGTAAAATCCATGGATGATTTTATCCACGACAGCGAAAATGGATTGGCAAAATTTATCAAGCTCCGCCTCTCCAATTTATGGCTTGTACTTGAAGACGGAAAAGCCATTGCTTTCTTCGCTTTGAGTAAAGACGCATTAGTACTCAATAGTGAAGACAGGCGAGTTATTGAGAGCAAAGAAAAGAATGCTGCTGCATTGCCGACATCAGATGATGCCGATAAATTTTGGGATAAGGAGAAGTATCCCGCCTTCGAAATCGATTATCTTGCCGTATGCAAGGAAATGCGCGATAACCCAGACGAGCACATTGGTACATTCATTATTGAAGAGATTTGCAAAATGGCAGATGCAGATATCTTCTCGGCAACCATGTTTTTAACCGTAGAAGCATTAGACACCAAAGAGTATAGTGCTGTCAAGTTCTATCAGAATTGCGGTTTTGAATTTAGCGATGTCGCTCAAAACAAGTACAACTACGATTCTATGTTTGGCAATCAACCTACCACTCGCAGAATGTATAAAATCATTCTTCCGATAGAATAAAAGTTTTTCATCTAAAGATTTGGAATATTCAAAATATTATTGTACCTTTGCACTTAGAAATAACCCCGGTTTCTGCTCCATACTCGAGTCTTGAACCAATGTTAGTAGCTTGATAATGCGGTGCACGGAGAGCCGCATAGTATTAATTTTAAAGCTATTTATCATGACAGCAAGATGTTATTGTAATCATAAAATGGTCGAGACCAACAGACATTACGAAATTGTTGAAGGTAGACCAGAGTTGCAGGTCGAATTGACATGCACAAATCCTGAATGCGGCAATGTTTGGATTCGTAGATTCCCGACGAAGTAGTCGCTGTACCTACAGATAATCCTGCCACTTGAAAACAGCCAGCACTTTTCAAAGGTGCTGGCCGAATAATTTAATAGTGTTGTAGATGTATTAGAATGTCTTCCTTGAAAACAGAAACTAAGCTACTAAGCATCCAAAATGAATATTTACTCTCATCATCAAATTTTCTATATCTACCATGAGCGAGCCAATTCCTATATTGAAATGCGTCACATAGCAAATTTAAATATGTTCTTTCTTGGGGATAGAATTCTCGCCACCCTTTGATGATTTCGTCACATAAATCAACGTGATATTTCTTGTTTGATTGCCATTGAGAATTATTCTGCTCAGTTTTATATTTTAGTGTCTTCTTTTTTTTCTTTTGTTGTAATTCGTTTTGTTTAAATCTATTTCGAAAATAACAAGATAACGGCTTCTTGTCTTTCCTGTCTAATCTAATTATATAATCAATTCTTAGCAAAGCCTCTATACAGGCTAGCCATTTGAATATAACATCCTTTTCCAATTCTTCTTTCAAAAATTCCGCCTCTTTAATAACCTCTTCTGATGTCATATTTAAAAAATCGACATCATAATGAGTATTGGTATCTTTAGAATATCGACATTCTATTGATGCAAGACTTTTTCTATAGTATGCATCTACTGTTTCCAAATCCAAATGACAATCTGCAAAATGATATTTTACGTTTCTAGCCATGTGTTATCTCCATCAATATCCTTTGAAAAATATTAGAATTAATTGTTTCGTAATTTAATTGTGGATACTTTGACACATATTTCCATTCCAAGTTAATTTCTGAATTGGGGAACCCACATGCCATTTGTTGAGAGCCAATACGATCTAACATCTGCTTTGGCGTTCGTATACTTGGTTCAACAAGAATAAACATTTCAGTACGTGCTTCATATATCATATCAATTCTACCATATGAGCCAGAAAGGATTGCACCTACAGGTCTTAGGCAAATATTCCTATTACCAATAACAATTACCTTTTCTTTAATAGTATATTGTCCGAGTAATTTTTCTATGATAGGTCTTTCTAAATCAATAATTTTTATTTCATTATTATTTATAAAAGGAAATAGCCACTCTTGTTCGACCCTTTGATAAAAACGATTAACATATTCTATATACTTACGTTTAGTATCGTCAGGATAGAATTGTAATTCCCGATTTCGGTTTTCTCTTTTAACAAAATCTTTAAAATCTTCCATAGCGTTTTTATTATTTAATTTAGTCCATCTAACATTATAAATGAAGCCCAGTATTGGGGATCATCATATTTTCCGTTATTTACTTGACGAAGATACATTTGAGCATCTTTCAGGGACTGATGCTTTGTTTTTCCACTCATCAGATTCCTGTAAAATTCTACCATAAGAATTTGCGTTGCCTCATCATCCACTTTCCATAAAGACATAAGAATAGTTTCAACTCCTGCCCTTTTTAAGCCACGTTGAAGTCCATAGACCCCATCGACTTTACTGATATCTCCTAATCCCGTTTCACAAGCTGACAATACGGCAAGGCTTACATTGCTTAAATCAAGATGGGAAATTTCGTTTGCGGTAAGAATGCCGTCTTCTACCTCTGTTGCTATTTTTTCTCCTGTCCATACATTGTTTGCGCCTGAGAAAAGAAGCCCACTATAAAATAAGTGACAATCATTATACGTATTACTTTTCAAATCACTAAAGAAATTTGATTTGGCATCCTTTTTATTTGGGAAATAGAATCCATGAGTTGCAATATGAATAATGTTTGGAGAACATGCATTTAGAGCCTTAAACGATTCTTCATTTGCTGCACTATGACTTAAAAGTTGCACCTGAATCCCTTTTTCTTTTAATATATCGGTGATTTGAACTATTTCCTTCTCTGTTCCAGGCAGCAAATCCCACGTATTGCGATACAACGAGCGAGTCGCCATTAAGGGCTCTGATGAGTATAACTTGTACGAGCTTGATATTTTAGCCATTGTATCAGTATCTGTGTAATAATCAATATTACCATAGATTACAGCACTATGAACTTGAGGGGTTACCGACTGCCTGATTTTATCAATTAACGCAGTAGATGAAACTTCATAAATATTGAATCTATCCATTAATCTTGAGGTTCCGTCAGAAATAGCAGAAAGATTTATCTTACTAATGTCACCAGTAGGTGAATAATATATATTAGCCCCTTCGGGAATGAATGGCTCTATACTTTGCCATACCATCTCATACAATCTTTTGTTTTTCACACTATATAAGTCGTTTATGTTACTTTGTGAAAAACGAATAAACTCATCCAATTCTTTGTCCCCACATAGTAGCACCAATTTGGGTGCATCATCGTTCTTTGTTAGTATCAAAGCACCATATAACAATTGAGTTTTTTCTATTGGCATATTTAACTGTGGCAGAAAAATGAATTCAATTGCGACATCATTGTCCGAAAGTTGGTTCTTTACATCTTTAAAAGATTTGAATTGAGAAATTAATCTCTCATCAAAATTAGGGACCAAGGATATTATCTGTTTCTCTATACTGTTTATTCTTTGCAAATAGAATTCTATCGAGTCTTTTGAGTTTCCTTTATTAGACAACTTTTCTTTTAACATCTGCATCATTTCATATGATTCCTTTAGTTTGCCATCACCTTTCTTTACAATATTTTCTAATAATCGTCCAGAGTTAAGTAGCATGCCCTTTGTAAAGAGTGCATTATCATATGCCATTCTTTTGGTTTTAGGAGAATCCAAAGTCGTTACAGCAAGATTGTTCAAGAAGACCAAAGCTTGTGACCATTGTGCCCAATATGCCTCCCGCTCTGACTCAGAGAATCTTCCGAATACTGTAGAGATATTTCGTTTTGTATTTTGATTGAAAGTATTGAGTCTATCAACAGCGTTCATATCTTTTTCCATAAAAAGACATATTAAAAAATTAAAATCTGCCAAATCCTTAATATAACCATCAACATCCAATGTTGTCACTTCTACTAAAAGGCTTTTGGCTTTCTCGTAATCTCCCTTAGAAATATAGATTTCTGCCAAGTTATTCATTGCAAGGGCTTTGGTTCTAATATTTCTATACGATGTTGAATCTGTTATAATTGATGTATAAATTTCGATGCCTTTATCAATATTACCCATCTTTACATAATTGGTACCTAGGTTGTTCATCAAAAGAAAAACTTCATCAGAATTATTATCACTTTCATTGTAAAATCTACTACAAATATCGATTGCCTTTTCTATTTGTTCGTTTGCATCTTTATAATTCCCTATCTGTATATTAATCAGAGAGATGTTATTTAATAATCGTGCATATGAAATGCCATTATCTTTAACTTGGTGAAACAAATCAAGAGCCTTATTATACCATTGGATAGCAGAGAGGTTGTCTTTTAGTGTATAATACAACATTCCTTTGGAACAATAGATGTGGCGCACAAGGTCTGTCGCAATTTGATGCTTTTGTAGCATGGAAATTGTCCCATCTAGAATATTGTCTGCCTCTGTCAAATGCCCTGTTTGAGTTAATGCGTCAGCCAGTGTAACAATCACATAGATATAGTTTGGAAGGTCAACATTCTCAAAATGCTGCTCTTGATACTCTCGTATCTTATAAAACTTCTCTATTGCTGAATCCAATTTGCCAGAAAGAGCATCATTATTTGCCTCGAATATAGCCACCGCAATATTGTCTATAGGAGATTCTATTTTACTTGTTATTTGAGTATCATCATTACAATTGTTCTTTATTGCATATAACCTCTTACGATAGACCTCTTTCACGTCATTAAGAACATCATTCGCTTTTTCTATTATTGTTGATGCCAATTCCGCATGGGATAAACCTTCCTCTTTCATATTTAACATCAATTCTGCATTTGAAAGTGCTGTTAATGCAAATGCATATTCTTTGGAGTTTATACCTGAAATAGAACTATAAATGTTACAAGATTCAGAAGCGTATTGGTATGCTTTGTTGTAATCGCCCTTTACATAAAATAACAGACTCATCCCATTCAATAATTCTCCATATACTGGATATTGCTTTGACTCGGCATGCTTTTGGAACGAATCGTAAGACATCAAGTAATATTTTTCTGCATCGGCTTCATCTTTTGCATAATAAGATGCTAATCCAATATAATATTGTATGATTGAAACATATTGTATTGCATCTTTTTGATCGTGAAGTATCTGATACACATTTTGAGCATGATGCTTTGCTTCTTGCCATTTCTTGTTATCAAAAAAGAACTGGAAAGCCGTCACTTGTTTCTCAAAAAACAAATCAATATCCTGTAGATAATACATTATAGCACCTTGCTTTGACGCATCATCCACGAGCACATTACAAATCTCCCTACATGTGTTTGCCGAAATTCCTCTCCAGTGCAAATAATTGGTATTGTCACCATAATCTCTATACATATCTGCCAACTGATTCATTCCCGATATATACAAACTTGACTTTTCGCCAAACAGATACTTCGATGCCTCTATTTCTTTTTTCTTATAATCAAGGGCTTTAGTGCTATCACCTGCAGATAGCCAAAATTTAGTCATATTTGTTAAACGAACATAATCTGGATCCGAATATACTTGATTATATGATTTATTTAAATTTATACCATAGATATTAAATCCACCATTATTAGTATCAATAATATTTACTTTCGAAGCGTTGTTAAGTGAAGGGAAGAATAATACGACTTCACATTTCGTATCATTATAAAAATTCCTTTTTAATGGGCTAAACGGAAGACCTTCACATTTAATGATAGTATATTTCTTTTTGGTAAAAACATCTTCAATATATGCATTAGGAGAAAAATTAGCCCATGAACCCTTAGGAACATTTAAGGTACAATACACACAAGTTGAACTTTTTCCTATTTCTACTTTATTTACATGAAAAACATAATTATCCGTTCTGTCAAACACTGGATTCTCAATTACCTGTGCAGGACAAATACAACTAAATAAGAAGCCAATTATAATATAGGTCCATCTCATAATATCTACAATAAACTATTAGACGTTTCGAAAACTAATCGCATCACACAACTTGACTTAGATACTTCAGAATTATATTCTCTCTTGAATCCATATTTTTCAAAATATCCAACTGATTGTATTGGACAAATATTTATAATTCCCTTTTTGTGTTCTAATTTAAGTCTAGTAATAATACCATCTAATATTTCTCTAAACTTATCAGATTCATAATTGATAGATGAAGATTTCAATCTTATGAGAACATACCAATGCCCATTTTTATCAGGAATCAAATTTTTACGGTATACAGTAGTATTAGTATAAAAACCATATGCACATGCCATAGATTGTCCCATTCTTTTCTGTAACCATATACCATCTGGGTTTACCTGTAATTTAGTCTTAATTAAAGATTTTTCCTTCTCAGAGCAGATTCCTCCTTCTATTTCTTTACAGATGGAAACAAAATCATCAATTGAGGCTTTATATATACCATCTAGGCATGAATAATCAGTAATTATGTCATTGTCATCTGGTACATTTGGAACAAATAGGGATTTGACAATTAAATGGCAAAGCTCCGTCATACTATTAAACCCAATATATTCATTGGGATTCTTGTCATATCGATTTAATGTATGAAATTTATTAAACAGATAGGGACTATCATTTTTCTGAAGTATCTGTCCTTTCCCTCCTACTTTTTTTCTAGCATCTCCGTATTTCCCAAATTTGTAAAAGGAATAACATATATGTTTAAAATGATATTTCATCTTTGGATTATATAATTCTTCTGGAATGGAAGGTAATGGCATATCGTCATTTAATGTACCCCCATCTTTCTTGTAAAAATAATGTGATACTTCATCTACATATTCTGTATCAAAAATGTCCACCCATTTATCTTCTTCCCAAATATTGTTAGATATATAGTAAGCATGAACAAATTGACGTCCCGCATTAGGCCTTCCTATTGGTACTCTCTCTACAGACATGTTTACCAATCTTCTGATTGTATAAACGTCGGAACGTCTCTTTTTTAGAATAGGGATTCCTCTATTATCACATTCTTCACTCTGTCTTTGTTCAAACTGAAAATCTATATTCCTTTTTTTATTTATTTTTGTAACAATATCTCTATATTGTTCCCCTTTAAGAAGCAAGTCATTACATAAATAACTATAATTATCATATAGCTCCGAACCATTAATAGCATCTAAATTAATTGGCTCGTATTTTGTGCATCTTCTAGTTATATTCTGTAGCCTTTCAAATTCATTCTCATAACACTGAACTAATGCAAAGTCATCTGATAATATGATATTCTCCGCATTGTAGATTTCTGCATAATATGTCCAGTTATAGCTTCCTGTAATAACCATATTGTCAATAATACAAAATTTATGATGAACCTTAATAACATCAGAGAAATAGAGTTCACCTCCTGCTTCAATAAACTGTGAGAAATCTAACCCATATTCATTTTTGTTAATAGAATCACCTATCAATAGCAGTTTGACACAGACATTCCTATTTAGTGCATTAATAAGTACATCAAAAAGGACTTGATTAGTAAACCAAGCAACCGCTATAAAAATCCTGCTCTTAGCAGCAGAAATGTTATGGCAAATCTGATTCTCTATTTTTTTAAAATAGGCTTCTATCATATTCCCATTTGTTGTTTGAGCATGTTCATAAGAAACTCCTTTCGCCTTATTTCAGCATCCTTTTCCTGTCTGGTTGCGTTAGGATTACTTTCTATGTTCCGCTTCGTTGATGCAAGCAGGAAGTCCATTGCTTCATTAACCTGCTCTTTTGTCACAAATTGACCACCAACGAGTGAATCCATAAACTGCGCCACACCTCTAGCGTGTTTTGCCATTTCTGCACTATGTATGAATACTTTATTATCGTCAACCATTGTTTTAAGTTTTAATACTGCAAATATACAAATTTTCTCCAAAAGATGGTTACCATTTTCTTCTTTTTGGTATAAACAGACGAAGAAAGCCCGAAAATGAGTCAATAACAAGGTTGTGAAAGTGATTCTGCTTGGACTTATGAACAATAAAAAGTAATTTTGCAACAACAAAGTATAAACAACTAAAAACATCGAGATTATGAAAAAGGTAATGATGACACTGATGGCTGTCCTCTTCGCCATCACAGCAAATGCTCAGTACACCACCAACTATTACAATCGGTATGGTGGAAGTATCGGTTCTTCTACGACACGTTCTAACTACAACGGTGGAACAACTACAGACTATTATGACAGGTATGGGGGCAATACAGGCAGTGCCACGACTCGTTCTAACTACAATGGTGGTACCACTACTGACTATTACGACAGATATGGTGGTAGTACCGGTAGCGCTACGACACGCTCCAACTACAACGGTGGTACCACTACTGACTATTATGACCGATATGGTGGTAATACTGGCAGCGCTACGACACGTTCCAACTACAACGGTGGAACAACAACAGACTATTATGACAAGTATGGGGGCAATATAGGTTCTTCAACCACCAGCAAGAACTATAATGGTAGCACTACTACAACCTATTACGATAAATATGGTAATACCATAGGTTCCAGTAGCGACTGGTAAAGATATAAAACGCGGTGATACGACCTACATGATGCCGGCGGCATGGAGGAGGGTGATGATGACATCAGCACTCTCTTTTTGTTTGCGACTCAACGACTGGTAGTGGGACAGCTGGTCG
>OCTW011308359.1_pt1 | contig 14342 bp, 10 predicted proteins | sample 1539671 | NCBI WGS metagenome assembly OCTW01 (sample SAMN02144230, study PRJEB22623) | gut metagenome | biome: sheep rumen | host: Ovis aries | place: New Zealand
CGCCCTCGCCAATGTGTCCGGTGCCGCCGCCGCCGCCGCCGGCATAAGGAATGCCGCCGCCGCCGAACCAGCCGCCACCGCCGCCAGCACCACCGTCCTTACGACCTGAGGTTCCGGCTTCTTGCCCTAAGCCATCGCCACCTTGGCCAAAGGAGCCATCCGTTCCGATGCCAAACGCCGAAGTTGTCTTCCCAGCCTTACCACCTTCTGTTTGTGAGGCACCCGTGGGAATGACGTCTTTTTCAAGGTAAGGCGCGCCATCGCCGCCTGTTTTGCCACCACCAAGTCCGCCAGGGGCACGCTCGGAGCCACCGCCGCCACCGGCGACGATCAAAACTTTGTCGCGCTGATCGCTCAAAGTGTAAAGCTGTCCCGAGACCAACGCAATGTGGGATGCACCGCCGCCATTTGCCTGTGCTAGCCCGCCGCCATTATAGGTTCGACCATCCATATTGTCCGATCCACCGACATTGACATAAACTTTCGTCATATCTTTAAACTCGACAGTGCCGGACGAATAGCCACCCAGACCGCCAATTTGATTGGCGCCCATTCCTTGCGAGCCCCAAACCTGCAAGTTATATTCTCCTGGCAGCAATTGGACTTCCCGTTCCTTGCCTTCGTATGAATAATCGAGACTGTCATAGGCATACAAATCAAAATAGGCAGGCCAATAATGCAATAATTCTTTGTAATCCGGATCTTCTGACTCAGTCAGATCTGGGCTAACACTTATTTGCGTAAGGGCCTGATCCACCAATAATTTTCCATCAGCATCATAAGGATGATAGACGACTTTGACGTTTTGTGGGACGTTCCAGTTAGCTTTTGTAAATTTTAATGTTTCGGGTTCAAGACTTACAATTTTAGCTTCATTAACACCTGAGACCAGTTTGATGTTGACGTCTGCCTTAGGTTCGGTACTTAAGATAACAGCAACTTCCGTTGTATTGTCTGAAGGAGTAAGTTTATAAGTTTTGGATGAAATGGTAACGCCGGGCGAATCATCATCGTGATTTACCAATCTGACAGCTGGAATCTTAATATTGTTATATTTTGGATCTTTAGAAACAGCTGTAGTTAAAATTTCAAACGCGACGGACTGATCGAAAATATCATCATCGACGCCCGTGACGGTCACAGTTTGGGCGGTATCCCAATTATCGGGGGTGAACACCATCGTCTTGGGCTCGACCGTGCCCTCGGTGATATCCGATGAACGGAGTTTGAGCTTAACCGGCCCCAGGGGCTTAGACTGCAAAACGAGCGTATAAGTTGTCGAACGACCATCCTCACCGGTGAGTAACGTATTGTCGGCGTGCCATGCAACACCAGCATGATTGACATTGCCATTGATAAACTTCATCGGCCAATAGCTAATATTGTCATATCTAGGATCTTTGGACTTCGTCGTAATCAAAACATAATATTCCTGATCGCCATCATCGACATCGTCGGGCAGTCCTGTGACAGTAAAAGTTTGTGCATTTGTATGGGGATAATTTGTTTCCGTCGCAGTCCAATCGCCCTTTTTAATGACAATCGAGGAGCAGTCAATTTCCGCTTCCTTGTTAGGACTCGTTGAATAAATCTTACAATCGAACTCAACATCTTCCGTTGGTTGTATCTTTTCTGGATCTGCTAAGAACAAAAGAAAAGTTGCCGTTTCGCCATTTTCATTGGTAAATGCCGAATTCACTCTGGGGAGATCGTATGGCAAAATATCTTTTCTACAGTCCTTTTTCTTCGTTTTTTCATCGACAACAACACAACTCTGAGTGTAATTGCAATAGAAGCAGGGGTTTTCCTCTATTTTGGGCAACTCACCAGGCTGTTGTAAGGTTACGCCCTCCAAAACATCACTATCGTCCGTCACAACTTCTTCCTCGAGGACGGGCTTACCATCGTCGTTGGATTTTTGCTTACATGCGCCTTTGAAGCATACCAAATCCCCTTCGCAGGCCTTCACGATCTGAACGCCGTCAACGCAGACGGTATAATGCGTATCGTCAGAGCATTCCGCCTTAAAATCGGCTTCGTTGCAGGGAGTTTCGGCCACGCATTCGCCTTCGGAACAGACCATGCCTTCGGCACACGCTTCCTGGGCGAGTTTTTTATCGTCGCCGCACACCGTCTTATGGGTGTCATCGGCACAGGTCGGGATGTGATTTTCGGGATCGCACGCATCCTCTGCGTGGGGCTGAGATTCGGTGCACGCGCCGTCCTGGCAAGTCTGTCCCTCGGGGCAGTCTTTGGTCACGATCTTGCCGTCCTCGCAAGAGGTGTAGCTCGTATCGGACGGGCAGGTAGGCTCATAGGTTTTGGCCGTGCATTCAGCCTCGACATCTTGGATGTCCTTGCAGGCACCGTCCTCGCAGACCTGCTTATCACCACACGCCTGCGTGACGATGGTATTGTCGATGCAGGCGGTATAGGAGGTCTCGGCGGGGCAGGTGGGCTCAAATGCATCGGGATTACAGGCGGTATCCGGGTTAGAATTGTCGCTGCTACCGCTGCCATCGCTGCATGCATTCATGGCGCACAGACTTACAAACAAAAGGAATGCCAAGCGTTTTTTCATTGGGACTGTCTCCGGTATGGGGTTATGCGGATTCCTCGGGGATGTGGGGCGTTGCGGGGTGTAACCCCGCATCGGGGGTAGGCGCGTATTTGCCGCAGGCAAAAAGCGCCGTAGGGGGCTTGGCCCCCTACCCTAAAACGTCACTAACTATGAATTATACCCCAAAAAAGGCCAAAAAAAAACCCTGCATAAGCAGGGCTTTTTAAAGCAAAACCACAAATTAGGCCTTGATATCAACCTTGGCACCAGCGGCTTCGAGTTTCTTCTTGATGTCTTCAGCTTCGGCTTTCTCGATACCTTCTTTGACGGTGGAGGGAGCGCCATCGACGAGTTCTTTGGCTTCTTTGAGGCCGAGACCGGTAATCGCACGGATTTCCTTGATGACGTTGATCTTGTTGGCACCGACATCAGCGAGGATGACTTTGAACTCTGTGGGTTCTTCTGCGGCAGCAGCAGCAGCGGCGACGACGACACCACCACCGACGGCAGCTTTGACATCCCATTTAGCTTCGAGCTTGGCAACGAGTTCATTCATCTGAACGAGCGTAAGGGACTCAAGATACTCAATAACCTGTTCTTCTGTTACCATAATAAAACTCCAATGTCCTCGATGGACGAAAGATGAAGCGCATTAGCGCAAATTGTAAGATAAATAAAAGTGGATTTCGGCAGAATTACCGAAAGCGTGAGATGAAATTAAGCCTGTTCTTCCATTTTGTCGGCACGTGCCTTGAGGACGGCAGCAAATTTGGTGGTTGTGCCTTTGAAGACGGAGAGAAGAGCGGAGAGGGACTCGCTGTAGGTGCGCATTTTGGAGAGGTTATCGACGCCAGCGAGATCGAGGACTTCGCCACTGACGAGGCCGCCCGTAATTTTGAAGTTAGGATTATTTTTGGCAAAATCGATAGCAACGCGAGCCGGGGAGATAGGATCGTTGGCTTTCATTGCGATGGCGACGGGGCCATGGAATTTTGCACAAATGGGTTCGAGGACGGTACCGGCGAGGGCTTTTTTCGCGAGTGTATTTTTGATGACGCGGAAAGTGACGCCTTCAGCACGGAATTTCGAGCGAACCTCATTGATCGTATTCACGGTGACGCCGGAAGTATCGGCGATCACGACGGAATCGATGCCATCGAACAGCGCTTTATAGGACGCTATCGCGGCTTCTTTTTCGTTTCTGTTCATAATTCCTCTAACTGATTTACGAAATAAAAAAAGCAGGACAATCGGAACTTTGGATTGAGCTGTGATGCAATCAGAAATCGAGAAATTATCTGAGGGCAGGACCGGCTCAGCAGGCGTTGATTCGAACCAACATTAAAGCGGGATAACCGCTGCCGACATCTCCGACGGATCCGATGGCCGTCAAAAAGCGGGCGCTTTATAATTGCGCCCGTAAAACAAGTCAAGCTTAAAAGAGCGTGCGATCAATTTTTACGCCGGGGCTCATGGTCGAAGAGATGGTAACGCTCTTGACATAAGTACCTTTGGTGGTCGCAGGTTTAAGTTTGAGGAGAACTTCCATCAGGGCATTGAAATTCTCTGCCAATTTATCGGCATCGAAGGATGCGCGGCCGATGGGAGCATGAATGATACCAGCACGTTCGACGCGGAATTCGACGCGACCGGCTTTGGTTTCTTTGATAGCGCGAGCAACATCGGTGGTGACGGTTCCGACTTTGGGGTTAGGCATCAAACCGCGCGGGCCAAGTACGCGACCGAGACGGCCAACTTTACCCATCATATCAGGCGTAGCAATCGCCTTATCGAAATCGAGCCAACCATCTGCAATCTTCTGAACGAGGTCGTCTGCACCCACAAAATCAGCGCCTGCTTCACGAGCTTCTTTTTCTTTTTCACCGCTTGCGAAGACCACAACGCGAACCGTTTTACCGATTCCGTGGGGCAGTACTACCGCGCCGCGAACCATTTGATCTGCATGACGCGGATCAACGCCGAGCCGAACAGCCACATCCACGCTGGCATCAAATTTCGTTGATGTCATGCTCTTGACGATTTCCATCGCTTCCTGGATGTTGTCGTAACGCTTCTGCCTATCGACTAATTTTATAGCTTCTTTGTACTTCTTACCTCTAGTTGCCATTGTGCTGCTCCTTATTAATCTACAATATCCACGCCCATACTGCGGCATGTGCCAGCAACCGTGCGCATCGCAGCTTCAATGTCATCTGTATTCAGGTCGGGAAGCTTGATTTCCGCAATCTTCCGAATCTGAGCCTTGGTAATCTTACCAACTTTTTCACGGTTGGGTACACCACTACCGCCTTTCAGACCGAGCTCTTTCATAATGAGCACTGCCGCAGGAGGAGTCTTAACCACAAAGCTGAAGCTGTGGTCGGCATAAACCGTGATCACAACAGGCGTCAAAATACCATCGCCTTTCTGCGTTTTTGCATTGAACTGCTTGCAGAATTCCATGATATTCACGCCGTGCTGACCCAAAGCAGGACCAACAGGAGGCGAAGGATTCGCCTTGCCAGCCGGACATTGCAATTTGACGTAACCTACAATTTTCTTGGCCATTTTCTTTTTCCAAATAACTATGCGTTGACCTTCTCAACCTGCGAAAAATCAAGTTCGACAGGAACAACGCGCCCTAATATACTCACGAGTACGCAGAGTCTCGATTTATCTCTATCGAGGGATTCTACGGTACCCGAGAAATTCACAAACGGACCATCCAACACGCGGACGGTATCTTTTAATTCAATGTTGAATACGCTGTCAGGTTTTTCAACGCTCTTGTTCATCTTGCCGATGATGCGTTCAACCTCCGCATCACTCATCGAAGGAGGCTCCGTCGTACCACCGACAAAACCACTCACTTTCGATGTACCCTTGACCAGATGCCACGTCTCGTCCGTCAATTCCATCTGAACGAGCATATAGCCTGGGAAAAATTTACGAGTTCGCTGGCGTTTTTCACCACCTTTCTTGGGCTCTACAACAGTCTCGACCGGTACCAGCACTTCACCAAATTTATCCTGCAAATTCGATGTCTTAATGCGCTCTTCAAGCGACAATTTCGCGCGATTTTCACAGCCCGAGTGCGTATTGACTATGTACCATTTCATTGCCATGTTGATTTCCTTACAACGAAATTTTTTAGAATGTGCGACTTACACACACCTGCGGGTGTCTGTAAAAACCGGGCGCTACTTAATACCTAAAATCAAATCCGTCAACTCTTTTGCGCCCAAATCGAAACAGAAAAGAATCATTGCCACGATCAATGATGTCGCAATCACAACTTTCATGGCATATTTCGTTTCATCTGCATTCGGCCATGTTACTTTCTTCATCTCACGGGCAACATTCAGCGAACCCTCGTAAATCTTCGGGCTGCGCCATAATAAGAATGCCGTGATAACGCCAAGTATTATGCCCGCTATCGTCGAATAGGTCACACGCTCGCCCAACAAATGGACGTCTACTACGTGAGCAACACTCAACACCCAGGCCGAGAGCTTCATATAAAACCAGGACATGACAATTGCCGCCACTATGTACGTCAAATTCACGTAGCGTTTTACTTCATCCATGGATTCACTCCGGCTAAAAAATCACAAAAATTAAGAGCCTTTTGTCTGGCGGCAAAAGGCTCTTACAACAGGGGTGGAAGGACTCGAACCCTCGGCCCACGGCTTTGGAGGCCGTTGCTCTACCAACTGAGCTACGCCCCTAAAATCCCCGCTCCAGAAAAGCGAGGATTTTATATCAGGACAAATTACTTGTCGAGAATCTCAGAAACGACGCCTGCGCCAACCGTACGACCACCTTCACGGATGGAGAAACGGAGACCTTCATCCATTGCGATCGGTTCAATCAGGTCAACTTTCAGTACGACGTTATCGCCGGGCATAACCATCTCGACATCGCCTTCGAGTGTAACAACACCCGTGACGTCCGTTGTACGGAAATAGAACTGAGGACGATAGCCATTGCGGAAGAATGTATGACGACCACCTTCTTCTTTGGAGAGGACATAAACCTGACCTTTGAAGGATTTGTGAGGATGAATCGAACCGGGTTTCGCAAGAACCTGACCACGGCGGATTTCGTCTTTCTTCGTACCACGGAGGAGGCAACCAATGTTATCACCGGCTTCGCCGTATTCCAACAATTTACGGAACATTTCAACGCCCGTGACGACCGTCTTGTCGATCTGGTCTTTCATACCAACGATATCAACAGGATCATTCACGCGAATCTGGCCTGTCTCAACACGACCCGTGGCAACTGTACCACGACCGGAAATCGAGAAGACGTCTTCGACTGGCATCAGGAAGGGCTTATCAATCGGACGCTGCGGTGTAGGAATGTAGGTATCAACGGCATCCATCAATTTCTCAACGGACTTCGTACCATATTCACTGTCAATGCCTTCGAGAGCCTGGAGAGCCGAGCCAACGATAACGGGAGTGTCATCACCCGGGAATTCGTATTTGCTCAGAAGTTCACGAACTTCCATCTCGACCAGCTCGAGGAGCTCAGCATCATCGACGAGGTCAGCCTTGTTCAAGTAAACAATAATGTAGGGTACACCGACCTGACGAGCGAGGAGGATGTGCTCACGAGTCTGGGGCATCGGGCCATCAGCTGCGCTAACAACGAGGATTGCACCGTCCATCTGGGCAGCACCGGTGATCATGTTCTTGATGTAGTCGGCGTGTCCCGGGCAGTCAACGTGAGCATAGTGACGCTTTGCAGTCTGATATTCAACGTGGGCCGTAGCAATTGTAATACCACGTTCTTTCTCTTCAGGAGCCTTGTCGATTTCGTCAAATTTCATAACCGTAATGCTGGGATCATATTTAGCAAGAACGGTTGTAATGGCGGCCGTCAAGGTCGTCTTACCATGGTCAACGTGACCAATTGTACCGATATTTACGTGTGGCTTATCGCGATGAAATGTTTCCTTGGCCATAGCAGCCAGCCTCCATTGTTTTGGGTAATAAAAAAAGTGCCCTAATGCACTGACTCAACCAAATTTCCATCCCCTCAACACGAGGGGATTAAAATAAAAATAATAAGCTTGTGACCGGAATCGAACCGGTGACCCCTTCCTTACCAAGGAAGTACTCTACCAGCTGAGCTACACAAGCTTAAAGCGGGCGACGAGGTTCGAACTCGCGACCCATAGCTTGGAAGGCTATTGCTCTACCAACTGAGCTACACCCGCAAATATGGAGAGGGGTGGATTCGAACCACCGAACTCATGGAGAACAGATTTACAGTCTGCCGCGTTTAACCACTTCGCTACCTCTCCAATCCCTTTGAAATGCTTTGCTCTAAAATGGAGAGGGGTGGATTCGAACCACCGAACTCATGGAGAACAGATTTACAGTCTGCCGCGTTTAACCACTTCGCTACCTCTCCATATTTGCACCGCATTGCTGATGGAGGGAATCGAACCCCCAACCCCCTGATTACAAATCAGGTGCTCTGCCAATTGAGCCACATCAGCGGATTAGTCTGCATCGCTTTTCAAAGTGTACACGCTCTTTTTTGGTCGGCGTGCAACGAGCTCGCCTTATAGAGATATTCATTCCGCTCGTCAAGTTTTTATTTTTATTTTTCGTTGATTTCATACACACACGCCTTATCCCCCCCTCATCCACGGTTAGGTGCGACGCTTGAATCCAATAAACACACACGGTTCTTGCGTTCTCCGCTTTCCGCAGTTCCCCACAACCATCGTTAATTTCATTCTCATCCTGGCGCGCCTGCGGCACACCCGGCTATTTTCTACGAATGAGACGCCTTCCTGACGTATCTATTCTATTGGAGAATTGCAATCTAATTGCACATCGCTCATTGCTCATTGCTCATTCAAAACAATTATCAATTATCAATTATCAATTATCCATCATTCAGCATTCAGCATTCTGCATTCTACATTATGCATTCAGCATTGTTTTATTGTATGATAGCCGCGTTTTGCCTGCGGCATACACGCGGCCTCCGCGCCTATTTCATACGGCGCGGATTTTATTTTTTTTCATCATGAATACCACCATGCAATACCATTCTCTCTCCTCTGCATTTTTCGCGCTCACTTTATCACTCATTTTCCCGATCTCCCTGCGCGCACAGGAATCCACACCGCTCGCGCCTCAACCCCATACTCAAACCGCATCCACTGCAGATCAATCCGTACCACTGACCCCGCAAACCGCTAGTCAAACCTCGCCAGTCGCCGCCACCCCCGATCAACAAACCTTGGACGCAAATCCGGGCACTGCCATGACTCTGTCCGATGCGCTCAAATCCACGCCGCCAGAGCGAAAAAAAATGGCGCAAATGCTATTAAATTCCCCGGATGCGCTCAGTGAAATCGATCCATGGATCCAAAATACCGAAGTTGATAACCCACAAAATCTCATTTTAAAAGACATCCTCATGGGCATGCCCATCGCATTTGCGGGACCGCGCCTCACCGAACTTGCAAAAAAATCGAACGATCCCGGCATTCAGCAAAATTGGGTCCGATGGCTCGAAAAATATCCCGATGCATACGCACAGGTCCTCGTTGCATGGCTCAAACTCAATCAGGACAATACCCCCCGTTTTGCATCCCTCCTGACGGATTATTACCAATTGCGCCCCGAACAGGCTGTCTATCTCTGGGCTCAATCCATCGCATTAAAACCGCTCAAAGAACTCGAAAACCTCTACGCCTTTGGTCTTGACAAGCAGCAGTGCGCATTCTGGCTCACCGAACAGATCCTCCAGACTCAGGATGAAACGCCCCAGCTCCGCCTGCTGCGCGCACTCGCTCACTGCACCGATGCCAGTTCGATCTCCAACGACCAAAAAGAGCCTCTCGATAATATTCTCCTGCAATATCTCAATCACACAGCACCTTCGCGACGAATCGCAGCACTCGATGCCATCGGCACCGTCAAACCTCAAAATGCGGATATTCTCAATCGGACTGCCGCGCTCTATAAAGAAGCCAAAAACACCACCGAACGCACCGTGGCTCTGCGCTCACTCGCCAAAATCGACCCTGCCTCACAAAATGCAAATGTCAGGGATGCACTCATCCACGGCGACGAGACCCTCCGAATCGGAGCTGCGGCACTCCTCGCCAACCTAGATGGCATTGAAATTCCTTATCCTGATCTCAAAGCCGCATTTACAACTGAAATATGGCCAGAAACCCAAATGCTGCTCTATCAGGCCATGGCAAAACGTATCCAAAACCAGGATGAACTGGGCCAACTGCGAAAATCCATCCTGCTCGACGAGACGCGTGCCATCCCCATGCGTTCCAATGTGCTCACCGACATCGTACAAAATACGCCGAAATTGCTCACTCTCGGCGATATGGAAAAGCTCATCAGTCAAAACGCGCCGCTCGATCTCATTGCTCAAACGGCCGAATCCATCTATGCCACGCACCCCAATTCGCGCCCAAAACTGCGCACCTGGCTCGAAGCGCAGCAGCCCTTTGAACGGCGCATTCTGTCTACATTTGCGCGTTTTATGCACATCGACGCCAAAGAAAAAGACAATTCTGCCATCGATTTTATGCGCACCATCTGCAACAGTGAAGAACCTCAGGAAAGTACGCTCCAGCCCTGCCTCATTTATTTCGAAGCCAACGGCCAGACCGATGCGGACAAGGCGCTCGTCGAAAAACTCCAGCGTCGCCAAAATCAATTCGATGCCATGATGAATCTCGATTTTTTGTAGATATGCGGCCTTTTAACAGAGGCTTCCCCTACGGGCATTTCGCGTTAGGGGCGTTGCGGGGCACCGCCCCGCAGAGGGGGTAGCGGCGTATTGGTGCGGCGCTATTTCGCTACCGCTCAATACGCGCTCGCGGCGCGTGCTATCTCACTTCGTTCGATACGCCGCGCCAATAGCCGCGAAGGGGGACACTTCCCCCCGACAAAACAGAACCTAACATTTGATAGAGGTAAACATGCGGCATCGTACATTCATTCCTGCAATACTCGTATCGGCGCTCTGTATGGGGTGTGCAGCCGCGCAAAACCTAAGCGCCAGCAATGCAGAGCAAAGCAATCTAGAGCAAAGCAATTACGAGGAAGCGATGAAAGCGACAGATTTCGATGGCATCGACTTTTTCTCACAAAGAGATGTTCCACCGCTGCACAAGCTATGCAACAGCAGCCATATTGATATCCAGGCATTGCGCGATCTCGTGGCCGGCGGGGCAGACGTCAACCAGGTATACCAGGTGCGCATGCCTGGCGGTGATCGGCTGGGGCTCACGCCCATCGGCATCGCCTGTTACCGAAAAGATATCGATGTCGAAGCCATCCGCGTGCTCGTTGAACTGGGGGCTGCGCTCGATATACCGAGTATCTATCTCACGCCTCATGGCAATCGCGAATTAACGCCGCTCATTGCCGCATGTGACCGCAGTGAAATCGACGATGAGGCCGTGCGGGTGCTTCTCGAACTGGGAGCCGATATCAATGCGACCGCCGAAAATGGCGATACCGCCATCATGGTGGCTTCCGATCGGCGTGAATTCGACGCCGCCGTCATCGAAATGCTCATGGACAAAGGCGCCAATCTGAACATGGCGGCATACAACGGCACCACTTTTTTGAGCGCCATCATGCGCGACGAAAGGCTGACCTACAAGGCCATCGCCATGGGTGCCCGGACGGATTTTGTCGATAACATGAATACCGATGCGCTGGGGTTTGCATCTGCCTGGGGGACGCCCAACCTGGTCAAAGACTTCATCGGACGCGGCTTCGATGTCAACGGGAAAAATACATTGGGCGAATCGAACCTGTTGGTCGCAGCCTATCACAATCGACTGGATGTCGTCCAGGTGCTGCATGAGGCAGGCGCGGATCTTACGGCCAAAAGTGATGCAGGCGAGTCTGCGCTGATGAATGCATGCTCAAACAAAAAAGCGCTTTCTGTCGTGCAAAAGCCGCAGCTGGATCTCGTCAAATATCTCGTCAAACACGGGGCCAACGTCAACGAAGAAGACAACACCCAATGGACTGCGCTCGATTATGCGGCTTACAACAAAGTAGATGCATCGGATGTCATTGCGTTCTTAATCCAATCGGGTGCCAAAGTGAACCACCAAACCCGCAAGGGCAGCACGCCGCTCATGCTGGCCAGACATCCCAACAATGCACGCATGCTCATAAATAAAGGGGCAAATCTCAAACTAAAGGATAAAGACGGCAACGGTGTGCTCATACGCGTGCTTCAAAACATGGCGTTTGGGGTTGTTCCCGTCATTGTCGAAGCCGGTGCCGATGTCAATCAGCCCAATCGCGAAAAATACGAAAAGTGCATCAAAGTGGAAGTCGTCAGCGATCGGACGACAGCCGGACTTTGTGCCACGAATGAAGACGGGTTTTCGCCCATCCATTATGCCTGGAATCCCCAAACCATCGCCTACCTGGCCAGACATGGGGCAAAAATGAATCCCCAAAACAACATCGTCGGCCCCATCAGCCTGTTTTGGAACGAATCCTATAACGACAATTACTTTTGGGATTCTGATTCGATGGCAAAAGACCTCCACCCCGAACAAAAAGGTGACATCCTGCTCGCCTACCTGATGGCCGGTGCAAGGCCGGATTTGCTCAGCCCGACCCCAGAGGAAATCACCAAAGCCATTGAAAATGGCGATATCTCTTTTAAATCTGACAGCGACCAAAAAGATTTTTTGAATCTGTACAAAAATGATCTTTTTATCTCTGCGCCCCTTGATACTCAAAAAGAAATCATGGAGGCCGCGCTCTCCAATCGCTTTTACAAAGGCATTGTCCTCAATAAAAAAAGCAAGATCAATCAATTGCTCGAAATGGGCGTCCCTTTGCCCGATAATGCCATATCGTTGTTCTTTGATTACTGTAAATACTGTGATTATTCCCCGCTCAAACCGATCATTCAACATGGCGGCAAACGCATCCTGGATCGCACAGACATGTTTGAGATCGATAATGTGAGTACTCATACTGGCGTGCCGGTACTCATGGCAATATTGTCCAAATGTCCGGATTATCTGCAGGATGCACTCCATGCCGGTGCCAATCCGAACATTCCATACACAGGCTACTACTTTTTAGAGGTACCTATCGATCAAAAGTGTCACGGCCGCAGTATCGCCTGTGCACCCTTTTATAAACTTAGGATTGGCGGCATAACGACGCCCATGCTGGCTGTTGGCAAACCTGAACAATTGCAGATGCTCATTGATGCCGGTGCCGATGTCCATGCCAAAACCGACGAGGGCTACACGGCATTGATGTTTGCCGTGCTCTTTCGGAATGTCGAATCCGTCCGGATGCTGATCAAAGCCGGTGCCGATGTCAACGCACGTACGAAAGAACTCCAATCGGTACTCGATCTGGCCATCATCACAGATATCAAAGAGATCATCGATATATTAAAACAAAATGGAGCCAAGTCATCGGGTAATGGCTATACTCCGACAATTGTATCCTAGATGAACGGTCTTTTGCAGGGGCGGGGCAAGGCATACACACAATCGCGAGACAACGAGCCGACATGATGAAATCAATGCATCATGCCGGATGCCAGCTTCCCACACATAAAAAGATCATGCTCAAAACGACGAGCCCGAGATCGATAGCTTTATCCTTTAAATTTTTTTCTTTAAGTATCCACGCTGCAAACAAAAAAGAGACGAGCACACTCGCCCGGCGAACCATCGAAACAATGGCAATCATCGCCCCATCGAGACTAAGGGCATATAAGTACGAAAAATCTGCAATCGACAAAAAGAGTGATATGCCTAAAATCGTCCATCGCCAGTGAAATGGCTGAGTTTTTCGATGAGGCAACCACAAAATGAGCATCATCATGCCCATGAGTGCACACTGATAAAAATTATAATAGGTCTGTACAGCCACGCGATCGAGGCCAATGCCTCCCGCATCGGGCGATGCCATGAGATATTTGTCATACAAACCGCAGCATGCCCCGAGAATACAGGCCAATATCACCGAAAAAATCCAACGGTTATGCCTAAAATCGATACCTTCTTTTTTACCACTTTGGCTCAGAAGATAAAAAGCTGCAATTGCAGTCAGCACGCCTGCCCACTGCCATAGATTGAGTTTTTCGCCAAAAAGGCATACAGCCCCCAAGAGCACCATCACTGGGCGCGTCGCATTGATGGGCCCGACGAGCGTAAGGGGCAAATGTTTAATGCCTATGTAGCCAAAAAACCACGAAGACAGCACGAGTGCAGATTTTATAAATATATATCCCTGCTGCGATAAAGATGTCGGTGGTACATAAAATAGGTTGCCATTTGGGATGAGTGCTGTATGCGAAGCGATCAACAGCGGCAAAAATAGCAGGCTCGAAAACAATGTATTGAGAAACAGCACAGGAACGACGGCATTCTCCCTGAGCGACTGTTTCTTAAATACATCGTAAAATCCAAGGAGCAATGCCGATAAAAATGCAAAAGAAATCCAAATCATTATTAATGCGTAATTGAATATGCAGAAATAAAGGATATCTCTAAAGATTAGAGAAAAAGGCGTTCTTAATGAGCAATGAGCAATGTGCAATGTGCAATTGGGATGCAAAACTAAAAGGTGACTCTGAAGCTAAAATAACCTTCATTCTTCAGGAATAAATATGAGAACCCTGCAATTGCTCACTGCTCACTGCTCACTGCTCACTGCTCACTGCTCACTGCTCACTGCTCACTGCTCACTGCTCACTGCTCACTGCTCACTGCTCATTATTG
>OCTW011587132.1_pt1 | contig 14342 bp, 12 predicted proteins | sample 1539671 | NCBI WGS metagenome assembly OCTW01 (sample SAMN02144230, study PRJEB22623) | gut metagenome | biome: sheep rumen | host: Ovis aries | place: New Zealand
AAAAACCCTTATTTTCAATGTTTGATTAAGATTGAATATAACTGTTCGCAAACTGTAAACAATTCAGCGATTTGAATTCATTTTTCGCGAACAAGTCGAGATAATTTTTGAAAATTCTTTTTGAAAATTGTCAATTATAAATTTCTATGCACTCAAGGAAATGTGGTTAGCAAGATAATTTGGAATCCGACAAAGCAATGACTTGCGAAAAGGTATTGGCAAGCAGTTTTTGAATGGCCCATTCTGAATGCTCATCACCGAGTCTTGAATAGAACGATTTGGTTTTTTGTTTGGTGCACAACCCTGTGTTTCCGAAGATTATCTTTCCCGTGCGTAAAGGCACGTTCTCCTTTGGGCGATAGACGCAAGGATCCCCTTTCCGATATCGCTAATTTGTTACGCTGCCTGGTAAGAGAATCGTCATTAGAGACAGGCACTAGTCTACCAATTCGTCGAAAATCGGAAGTCCCAATTAAATCTTTGTTCTTAATCTCCGCTTTAAATTACCAAATATAGTTTTTGGCCGTTCGCAACTTGTTTTAATCCATTTTTGTTCCATCAAATAAAACCTGTGAACTTTGTTCGCAAGTTGTAAACGATTTCGATTTGGAATATGATTATTTCATGGCCCAAGAAACCGTTACGAAATATGGTGAACTGCTTGTTCGAATTCGACTTCTGAACAATGATAGTCTTAGGACGATGGCTTCTAAAATCGGCATCTCCCCAGCTTATCTATCCGACATTGAACGCGGTGTTAGGAACATTCCCGCTGAACTCGACGCTGCAGTATTAAAAGCCTATCCAAACGCCTCTAGGCTTAAGCCTGATTTGATCAAGGCGCGCTTTTCCTCGTCTAAGGTTATTAGCTTGGATGTGTCGGATATCACACCAATGGATAGAAACATTATTGCTGCCTTGTTAAGTGACCAAATCGATTACGATTTAAAACGTCAAATCGCGTCAACGATAAAAGGCTCTACAAAGTCAAAAAAGTGAAAAAGTGATTCCTCGAATTTTTTCTTCCATTCGGGCTACCATTCAGGTATCAAACGGGGTATCTCGTTCCATCTCTATAAAATTTAGTTTCCAAACAAAAATGGCTCGGGCTGAACCGAGCCATTTATCAGTTGAGCCTTAGAAAAGTTCCTCAACAACAGACTTCAAATCCGGGTATATGTAATCTGGATTTGCTTTCTTTAGGCGCTGCTCGTTTTGATGGCCGCGAGAGATTAATGCAACTTTGCCACCCAATGCTTTTGCGACTTCTGCGTCGTGATCCGTGTCTCCAACAAATAGAACCTCATCCATTTTATGGGGATGTTTTTCGAAGTAATCTTGAGCCTCTTTCAGCTTTGAATTTATGCGGAAACCGATGATGCCTATGAAGTCGTTTAAATACTTGTAGATACCGTAATGTTTCAACTCGTTTTCAAGCGACTTGGAATCGGTTGCCGACAAGACGAGAATCTCGACTTTGCCGTGAAGATTTTCAAGCGTCGATAACACGTCTGGAAACAGATCGCATTCAGGGTATCTTGTCAGATAGTCTTTCGTGAAAATCTTGGCAAGGTGATCGTAATCGTCTTTTCCTTCGCTGAAGTCGAAACCTGCGTCTACGTAATAATCTCTGATCGGGAAATGAAATATCTCGAGATATCTTTCGCGAGTGACGGTCGGGTGTTTGGATAGCATTAGGAGCTTGTTCAATAGCTCGTAGCAGAGATCGACGTCATCGACGAGGGTTCCGTTGTAGTCCAAGACGATAGTTTTGTATTTCATGGGGTAATTATTGCTTTGAAGGGGCTTAGTTGCAAAGGCAATCTATCGATAGAGCAGGATTTTCACGACTGCTTTGCCCTTCTTGGATTTTCCTTGTTCACCCTTGTAGATGAACTTCCCTTTTCCACGAACCGAAACACGATCGCCTTCTTTTAGAACTGTTGAATTCTCGATTTGCGGGGCTGTATCTACTTTTGCTAAGTCGCCTTGGATTAATTTCTGCGCCGTCTCTCTCGACGTGTTAAACGCGCCTGCAATAAGCAAATCGAGCCTAATTGAGCTGACGGAAAAGGTCTTCTCTTCGAAATGGATGGAAGCAGGGCAATCCGAACAAGGGATTTTCGATACTGAGACGTTTTCGCTTCCAACTTGCTTGAGACTATCTTCAACGTAAGAAGACATCCCCGACAAGACGAAAACATATGCGATTCCGTCCTCGATAAGAATGTCCCCGATTTGCTCCCTTTCGATCCCCAAACCGAGTATCGCGCCAAGATAATCCCTGTGGTTTAGCGACCTGGAGAACTTCCCGGATTTCGTTTCGATGCGAAGGCAACTCACTATCTCATTTGTCTCAATTTCGTTAGAAATCGCTACTTCTGGCGAAATGAAATCAGGCAAAAACATAGTTATAGCGCGTTCAAATTGGTCAAAACCACCATAAATTACGATAGAATTTTGAGGGAAAATTGCCTTTATGCCAGCAATTTCTTGTGGGGTTAAGAACGCGCTTGATGTCACGTAACCGCGTTCTTTGGCCGTCCAGAACAAGTCGCGAAGATGGGATTCAAGGTAATGGTCTTCCATGAGAATAAGTATATATTCATCGCTGAACTAAGGGCATTGCCAGTCTTTTGCAAGCAATGCGAATGAGATTATTTGCCTTTTGGTAGCACTTTTCGATTGCTTGCTTTAGCAAGAAGACTAAAATATCGCATGTTATGACCAACCGAGCCGCAAGAGAAAAGAAATCGACCGTCGACATGACGACGGGAAATTTGTTCCTGAAGATTATTCTCTTTGCTTTGCCAGTCATGGCGACAACCGCGATGCAGCTGCTTTACGTCACGATTGATTTGACGACGGTTCATTACGGCGACTCCGCGGAATCTATGGGCGCCATCGCGTCCAACAACGCTTTGATCAATTTGATCGTTGTCTTCTTCACCGGATTATCTCTTGGCGTCAACGTCATCATGTCGGAAGCCAAAGGCGCAGGCCGCAAAGAAAAGGCGGAGAGCGTCATGCACACCTCGCTTCTATTTGCTTTGATATCAGGAGTTGGGGTAGGGCTGCTTGGCTTCTTCATAAGCGACAACCTGCTTGAGCTTATGGGCACCGAACCGATCTACATGGAGAAGGCTGCCCTCTACTTAAAAATATATTTCACCGGGTTGCCGTTCCTAATGATTTATAACTACGCGGCGCAGATGCTAAGAGCCCAAGGCGATTCGCAAACTCCATTCTTCATCTTGGTCATCTCCGGCATCATCAACGTTGCGTTTGACTGCTTGTTCGTCTTCCCGTTTAAGATGGGGGTTGCAGGCGTTGCTTTGGCTACCGTCATCGCCGAAGGCGTCAGCTGCGTCCTGACGGTCATTGCTTTGGCCAAAGGGCGAAAGGCTTATGTCCGTTTTTCGTTCAAGCGCCTTCGCATCGAAGGCCCAGCGCTCCGCGAAGTTCTCCGCGTTGGTTTGCCTGCGGGGCTTCAGGGTTTCTTTTTCTGCTTGCCGAATGTCTTCATCCAGTCCTCCCTCTATACGATTGACCCCGGCAACATCGCTTTGGAAAACGGGGCGACCGCTAGCGCGAACGTCGAAGGCTATTTCCAGACCGCGGTTGATGCCATCACCACCTCTGTCATGACCTTCGTCGCCGCTAATGCAGGCGCCAAAAAGCCAGAAAACATCAAGAAGGTGGCTCTTTATGGACTGGCGTGGGGGAGTGTATTCATTGCCCTCATCGCCCTGATCACCGCTTTCTTGTATCGCCCGCTTCTCTCCTTGTTTGTCGATGGCGAGGAATCCATTGGCTATGGGGCCCAGCGATTGCGAGTCATGGGGTATCTATATTTCTTCGAGCTTACGATGCACCTAACCGCCAGCGTGCTTAGGGGTTTGCGTTATTCGGCCTTCCCCATGTGGACGACGCTCATATTCTGCACGGTCTTGCGCATCGTGCTGATCTATACCGTGTTCCCACTTGAGTATTTCCATACTCTTGTCTGGCTTTACGCGCTTTTCCCAATCACCTGGGCACTAGCGACGCTATCAAACGGCATCGCGATGATTGCGGTGGTGCCGAAGGCGCTTCAAGCCCTCCAGCCGAAGAGCGAAGAGGCACTTTCTTCAGCGGATTAGGGCTTTTTAAATTTGGGCAAGTGCTCTATCATTAACTAAAGCGTTGAGGGCATCTTATGATGCCGTCTTCCTTCAGGAATATAACGAATGATCATCAAAAACGCCGCGACCGATGAGTCGCTGGACATACTTGTGAAAGGCGCGAAGGCATTGAATGGCTTGGCACGCATGGAAGAGCATGCCTCCAACGGCGCTTTCGCTAAATTCAAAAGCGCGCTAGGCCAGCACATCTGCTATGTCGGCGCGATCGTCAATACCGCGCTTGTCTCGCCAAAGGCATCCGCTTTGGATCTTGATGGAGCGCTGCGTTATCTTTTGCTTTTCGTCTGCCGTTCTCCTGAACTATATGGACGCATCAATTACTATTTCGCGGATGCAGATTATTGCTCCGTCAATACCGGCGTCAATCTTTATAACCTGCTGATCACCTCACTCCAAAAAGCCCTGGAGTTTGAAGGTTTCAACATTCTTTTGCTTCGGTTCAACCCCGACAAATTCGTTCAGGGCGATGGGCCGAAAGACGAAGCCAAAATCGGCAATTGCCTCGTGACGATGGAAGTTCTTCCCCGCGCGGTCTTCAACACGAAGAAAAACGTCTATGAGGTCAAAGTCCATTTCGACATCAAAAACATCGAAGATCCAGAAGCCTGGTTTGGCTTCGTGCTCGTCGATGTGGCGGCGCAGACCAAATCCCATGTCGTCGGCGCGAGAAATCAAGGCGGGGATAGGATGGAGAAAACCTACACGATGGTAGTTCCGCCCACCTCGATTGCCGGACACAACCATTTCGAGGTTGTCGGCATCGTTCAAGGCAGATTCCGTCTCTCAAAGCTAGATAAGAGCGGTTCCACAAAGCTCCCTACCTATTCGAATGAAATCCAGCTTCGCGTGGATTCCTACCTCACTCAGATCGTTAAGAAATAATTGGAAACTGTTCTTAAACTGACGTCGGTTTGATTCCGCCTTTTTGAAATCTCTATACATCGAGTGCTCGTTTCAGTTAAAATGAGCTAAACATGGAAGATACCAACGTTATTCCAATGGATCGGGCGATGATTCTCTCGGAAGCTGGGAGATTCGGAGTTTTGGTGCGTTTATTGAAGGATGATTTCCGCAATTTAGTTGGAAGAGACGCAGAATGCGAGGGCTTTTACGAGGTTTTTTCGTTTTTGTACGCGCTTTTGGATGAGATCTCCGTACGCGAGGATCTCCTCTCATCGCTCCCCTCCATGGCCTATCAAGTCTATTGTTGTAAGCGCGTCACCTGCGCGGAAACCGAAGTTATGTATCGCTTTCCGGAGACCTCGGATTCCCTGACTGACCTTGCCATCCTGTATTGTGCATATTCCCATTCGATTGGAGGGGACGAGATCCCTTTGGTCCATCTGCCTTATCTCTTCTCCATGGCTCCGCAAATCGCGACATACGTTCATGCTGGGTTCGACCTTTGCCAAGAGGCGGACGAGCTCGTTTCAGAAGTCAAAGACATTATGGAAAGACGCGCCAAGCCGAACCAAAACGAGCTCTATCTTTTGATGGAAAGTCGCTTGAAGGAAGTTTTTCAACACATAAATTAATTCGATAAATAGTCAATTTCTTAATAATTGTTAGCACTCAAGGCTTGCGAGTGCTAATTTTTGTATTATGATATTAATGAAGCGAGGCAACTCGCGAAAGAAAAAGGAGGCTACAACATGAACATGCAACAAATGGGGCCTGAAGATTATTCCCAGGATCCAAAGGTCTTGGAGAAGTTTGGCCGCAATATCAATGATGCCGTGAAATCGGGAAAGATCGATCCCGTCATCGGAAGAGACGAAGAGATTCGAAAAGTCATACAGGTGCTTGCTAGAAAGAGCAAAAACAACGTGATCCTTTTGGGCGAGCCTGGCGTTGGCAAAACCGCGATCATCGAAGGACTAGCGGAACGCATCGTCAAAAACGATGTCCCCGGGACGCTAAAAGACAAAACCATCTACGAACTCGATATGGGCGCTTTGATCGCTGGCGCGAAATACCGTGGCGAGTTTGAGGAAAGGCTTAAAGCCGTCCTTAACAAAATCAAGGAAAGCGAAGGAAAGATCATCCTCTTCATCGATGAGATTCATCTTATCGTTGGAGCAGGAAAGACCGATGGGGCGATGGACGCGTCCAATATGCTGAAGCCGCTTCTAGCTAGAGGCGACATCGATTGCATCGGCGCGACCACTTTGAACGAGTATCGGCAATACATCGAAAAGGACCGTGCCCTAGAAAGACGTTTCCAGCCTGTTATGGTTGGCGAGCCGTCGGTCGAGGATACGATTTCGATTCTTCGCGGACTAAAGGAGCGTTTTGAATCCTATCATGGCGTCCAAATCACCGACGGCGCCCTTGTCTCCGCGGCAACCTTATCGAACCGCTATATCACGAATCGATTCCTCCCGGACAAAGCGATCGATCTATTGGATGAAGCCTGCGCTGGCATTAAGGTCGAGATCGAATCCATGCCTAGGGAACTCGATGAATCTTCGAGGAAAATCAGGCAACTCGAAATCGAAAAGGTCGCTCTGTCCAAAGAGAAAGACGAATCTTCGATTCGCCGCCTTGAGGCGCTAGAAGGAGAACTCGCCAAGGAGAAAGCCACTTTCGACGCGCTCGAAAAGGAGTGGAAGGAAGAGAAGGATAACCTCAAAGACGCAAAGCTAATCAAAGGGCAGCTTGAAAAAGCGAAATTCGACCTAGGCGTCCATTTCTCGAATGGAGATTATAAGAAGGCGTCTGAAATCCAGTACAAGACAATCCCCGAATTGGAGCAGAGGCTTCGCGATGTCGCGGCCAGCACCAAAAACGGGAATAGGCTCGTGAACGAAGTGGTAGACGAAGAAGAGATCGCCCAAATCGTTGCCAGAATGACCGGAATCCCCGTGTCGCGCATCGAGAAAGGCGATAGGGAAAAGGTATTGGATCTGCCGAAAACCCTCGCTAGTCGCGTCATCGGGCAAGACGAGGCAATCCGCCTGGTCTCCAACGCAATCCTTCGCCAAAGAGCGGGAATCAAGAATCCCAATCGCCCAATCGGCAGCTTCTTGTTCCTTGGCCCGACAGGCGTTGGCAAAACGGAGGTCTGCAAGGCTTTGGCCGAGTCACTATTCGACAACGAGTCCAATATCATTCGAATCGACATGTCGGAGTATATGGAGAAATTCTCAGTATCGCGTCTGGTCGGTGCCCCTCCGGGATATGTCGGCTACGAAGAGGGCGGGCAGCTCACGGAGAAAGTCAGACGGAACCCTTACTCTATCGTTCTGTTCGACGAAATCGAGAAAGCGAACCCCGAGGTATTTAACCTCCTTCTCCAGGTGCTCGACGAAGGGCGTTTGACCGATAGCCAAGGGCGTCTCGTCGACTTCAAGAACACCGTCATCATCATGACCTCGAACCTTGGTTCCGAATACCTGCTCGACGGCAACAAGGGACCGGTTGAGGCGCTGCTACAGCAAACGTTCAAGCCGGAATTCCTAAACCGCATCGATGAGATCGTCTACTTCAACCCTCTTGGGAAAGAAGTGCAGGTCAAGATCGTGAACAAGATGCTCAAAGAACTTGGCGATCGTTTGGCGAACCAATACTATGTCGTGGAGTTCGGCGATGCCTTGAAGCAATGGATCATCGATAGCGCCTATACCCCAGAGTATGGTGCGCGACCTCTAAAGAGATTCATCCAGGACAAGGTGGAGACGACCCTTGCGACATCGATCATCCGCGGCGACATCGAGGTGGAACGCCCCTATGTCTGCGATTACGATGGCGCGGGCATCAAAATATTCCAAAAATAATAAAAACGTTCGACCCATGTATCGAAATTTCGTGGGTTCGAACGTTTTTGTTTTACTTCAGAAGGTCTTCGTTTTCTTTCATCCAATCGTCGATGACGTAGGGTGCGGAAGAGATATAAGCGGCTGCGATGGCGAATCCTTTCTTGATGGTGGCGCTAGGCGCTTCCGCGGCGATTTCCTCAAGGGAGTACATGAACATCTGTCCGCCATGGGTGACGAAGGGGATGATCGTGCGTCCGGCGGTGTCATGGTCGCGGAGGAAGGATTTGACCGGAGCGGGAATGGTGCCCCACCAGTTCGGATATCCCAAGAAGATCATGTCATAGAGCTCGTAGTTGTTCGGGCCGTCATCGATAAGCGGCAACGCGCCGTCTTCTTTTTCCTGCTTGGCGCGTGCGTTGCAGCTGTCATAGTCGTAAGGGTAGGGGACAAGCGTGTCAATTTCGAAGAGGTTCGGCTTGTAACCCATCTCCTCAAGCTTCTTCGCGAGCGCTTTGGAAGCCTTGGCTGTGTTGCCTTCGCTTCCGATGTCAACGATATCGCCGTCGACAAGGTTTTCTCCGCCGTGGGAGAAGTAAGCAATCAGTATTTTGTGTTCTTTCATCTGAATTTCCTCAAAGCATATTTTATAGCCCGCAAGGAATACAAGGTAGCGAAATCGCCGCGGCTAGAACATTTTTCTTGAAAACAGATGCACGTCTCCTTCGTTTTGGTTTTTCTGACGCTCTAAGGCTGGCTCTCGGCAGCCGAAATACCCGTTCAAAAAGCGAGGTAGAAGAAATAATTTATAATTTTTTCTTCATGTCAAATCGCTTTTGTCGGACAATATAAACACATGGTCACTGAGAAGCTGTTAGAAGAAGGGAGGCCTTCCCGAAATAAGGCTGGCATTCCCGTATGGGGAACGATCGGCTTGGTCTTGATGCTCATTGGCGTCTCGACGTTTTTCCTTGTCGAGCACGTTCCAGCGTTCCGCGATATCACCGATCTTTTCGTCATAGATATTCATATCAATGCCGATTGGGGATTCACCATGACGCTCACCGAAATCATCGTGAACCAAGGCTGGGCGTTATTTGGATTCCCGGGAGGATTGATCTTACTGATCCTGCTTGGGGTGATGAAGCATAGAAAAGGCGGATACACGGTTGTGCTCGTGTTTGCGATCTTAACGCTAGTGGCAGCGATTCTCATCGTCTTGTACCTTGCCTTCCTCACTTACCCTTTGCGTGGCATCGTGACGGATCAAGTTAACGGAATCATTGTATTGGTGCTCAAAATTGACCTTTGGGTCTTCCACGGGTTTATGGCATTGGTCGGCGTATTGTCCTGGTTCGATCATCTCTTCCATGGCAAATACGCGCCGATATATGAGCGATTCAAAGAACGTGCGAAAAAGTATTCGGGCGAAGCGAGGTCGAGGTATAAGAGGACGTTCGGGAAACTTTGGACGAAGCGTCGCTACCCCGAGATGATCCTCATGCTTTATGAGGACAACGAGGAAAGCGGGCTAAATTCCCCAATGGATTACGCCACCTTTACCTTCGTGAAGAACGATATCGTCAATTCCTATGGAAAGGCCAAGGAAGAAGAGCTCAAGTTCTTGTACTATTCCGGGCAGTATGACGCCCTTCGCGACGACCGGAAAGCGATTGATGAAGCGCTGAAAAACGGAAAGAAGGAGAAAACGCAGAAGCCGAAATCCAAGAAGGTTAAAGTCCGCGATACGCGCGGGCGTGAGAAAGAAGTCGATATTGTCGTGGCGGATAAAGATCAGCCGTTCGACAAAGCGACCATGCGACTCATCAAGAAAGGTGAGCGCCAAGCGAAAAAAGAGCGTCGCCGCTAAATTGCGGTGGCGCTCTTTAAGTAATTGACGAGGGACGTGTATCGATTATTCCTCAAGCAAGGTCTTGAGATCGCTCACAAGTTCCTCCATACGGCGAATCACGGCAAGATACGGTTCTTTGGTCGTGAGATCAACTCCCGCCGCCTTCACTTGGCTGACTGGATAATCGCTTCCGCCAGAGCGGAGGAGGTTCAGATATTGGTCGAATGCGCCCTCTTCCTTCGCTTTCACGCGCTCATAGATGAGCATCGAGGAAGTGAATGAGGTTGCGTACTGATACACGTAGAAAGGCGTGTAGAAGAGGTGCGGGATATAGGCCCATACAAGGGGTTTGACTTCTTCTTCGGCGATGTCGATTCCAAAGTATGTTTTGTAGAGCTCAATCATCTTCGCGGACAAGACTTCATAATTGATCGGCTGGCCCGCTTCAGCAAGTTTCGCGATTTCATACTCGTATTGTCCGAAGAGAGTTTGGCGATAGAAGGTGGAGCAGATTTCGTCGATGGATTTCTGGAGGAGGAAGATCTTGTCCTGCTTGGAGAGAGTTCCAGAGTTCAAAAGATAGTCGAGAAGATTATGCTCGTTGAAAGTGGATGCGATCTCCGCGACGAAGATCGTGTAGTTTTGCTTTAATGTCGGCTGGGCTTCCTCGGCATAAAGCGTGTGGATCGAATGGCCAGATTCGTGGGCCAAGGTGAAGCAATCGTCAAGCTCGCCGTTGAAGTTCAAAAGGATGTAGGGATGGAAGTCCTCACCGCCATTGGAGTAGGCGCCGCTACGCTTGCCCTCGGCAGGGTAAACGTCCACGAATCCTTCTCTAAGTACTTCGTGGGCTTTGTCCTGGAAGTCCTGCGGGAAAGCTGCAATGGAATCCCAGAAGAGTTGCTTCGCTTCGTCATAGGTATATTTCTTTTCCGATTTGGCGAGCTGAATGAAGCGATCGTAGGAGCGATGCTTCTCCAGTCCGAGGTATTTTCTGCGGATTTCGTAGTACTCTTGCAGGGGTTTTGCGTTTTGACTCGCGACTTCCACGAGGTTATGGAAGACCTGTTCAGGGATTGCGCTTCCGTCGAGGTGAAGGTCTAGGATGTCTTTGTATCCACGCGCTCTGACGGATGCGAGCTGGGATTGTAAGCCAAGGTTATAAATCTCTCCGTAGGTTGCCTTATGGGCATCGTAATAGGCGTATAGCGTTTTGAAGATCGTGGCGCGATCCTCGGCTGACTTGGCGTCGGCGACGAGAGAAGACCAGTTTGCCTGGTTCACTTCAACCTCGCGCCCATCGCTCAAAGTGCATTTGGCGACGCCGCGATCAGAGAGGCTGAGCGTCGAGTATAGCTGGCCAGCTTCGCCCAATACGGCGGAATAGGATGAAAGCAGCTTCTCTTTATCGGGCGACAGGACGTGGCTTTGCCCGCGGAATAGCTTTTCGAAAGAGAAAGAGAATTCGTCGAACTCGGGGTTGTCCTTGATGAATGCGTCAACTTTCTCTTTTCCCATGGCAAGGATCTCAGGCTCCTCAAAGCTCACGGCCATTCCGATATCGCGAAGCGCAATCTGGACTTTTGAGAGGTCGCTTGCGTTATTGACGTCTTTCTTGTTGAGGTCGCTCCTCATAGAAGCAAAGTAATAAAGACGCGAGAGATCCTCGTTCATCTTCTTGCTGAGGCGCAGATATTCCTTGAATTGATCAAGGTCGGAGAGTTTCCCTTGGTAGGAGGCTAATTGCTTCGGATATGCCTTAAATGCTTCGAGAGCCTTAAGAAAAGCTTCTTCCGACTCGAAGAATGTCGACAGATCCCATGATGTTTTATTGCTCATTGGTTCGTTCTTCCTTTCAAACGGACCAATTTTAGCGTGCGTATGCGTAAATACAAATCAAAAGGCTCAATCTCGGCTATTTTCCTATCCGATATGTGGCCTCGATGAAATAACGCCCGATTTCGAATTCCGCCGCCGTCTTCTTCTTTGGGTTTTCGCCATGCAGCGTGCGGATGAGATAAATGCGCAGTTCGTTCTTTGGGTCAGTGGACTTTGGGCTATAGTCGTCCATGGAATTCTTAAGGAGCGTCATGAGGGCGTTGATGTCGATCTCGCGCATCACATCGGTGATTCCAAATAGAGCCAAAATCTTCTCTGCGTAAAGCAAATACGCATCCACGGGGTCCTTGGTTTTGTTTCCAAAGAGCAACTTGAACTTGTTCCATGCTGGCAAGCCATGATTCATCATGAGACGGAAGAATGAGAACGCGATTTCATCGAATCCGCCCTTGGAGAAATAATACTTCTTGCCCCTAAGCATTCCGAAGGCGCGCTTGGTATCAAGATAGCCCATCGCCTTATTCCTCGCGATTGGCTCGGGGGAGAAGTTGAACATGATACCCTGCTTGCCCGAAGGACGTATCACCATTGTGGTTGGCAGTTTTTCGAATTCCACCTTCTGCGGTACGGGGACGCAATTGAGCGCAACCGCAATCACCTTATCCGCGCCTAGTTCATACGCAAAATCGATGGGCAGGTTGTTTTTCCAACCGCCATCAGCATATTTTTTCTTGTCGCTAGCTTCGTAAGCCGGGAAAACTGGCCAAGCGGCGCTAGAGCCAAGCACTGCATCGACGAATTGCTCTGAGGTTAGACCATTTACCCGCACCTTATCCTCTTTGAAGGATGGGTATATGCAGCGAACCACGCCATAGGGTTTATCGCTTTTCTCCGGATGGAGCGGTGCGACGTACTCGCGAACCAGGTTATAGTAAGGTTCAACGTCGATCCCTCCGTTTTTTACCGTTGAGCGAATGAACTTCGCGGCGGCAGCGCGGTCTACGTATATCTTTTGGAGGGTGGCTTGGTCGATGTCGACGTTGCTTGCGATGACTTTGGCGATATCGATGGAGCTCCAGATCTCGTTCGCTTTATCAAAAGCGTCCGCGATTACGAAAGCGCCGTTGACCGCTCCAATCGAGCAGCCAGTCACGATATCGAAGCTAAGCCCTTCTTCGCGAAGGTATTTCCACGCTCCAATCTCATACGACCCAAGCGATCCTCCCCCACAAAGTGCCAGTCCTAATTTCATATATAAAAAAATAACCCATCATCGCCCTTTTTGGAAGAAGATAGGTCAATTTTTGGAACGTAATTTCGGGGCCAATATCAGAATGACTTGAATCGGGATTCCGATGATGAGAATGAACCAGATGTTCTGCGCGGGCTCTGCGAAGAAGGCGAAATGGAAGCAGAAGGAGAGGAGCAAGGTCCATACGAAGCTGCTCGCAAGCACGATGTTTCCTCTCGTCTTTCCATAGAGGATGCGGATGACGGTCATCGCGACGAATATGGCGCAAGGTACCATCCAGATGAAGGTGGCCCAAGGAAGCGTTGTGCCAAGGAAGAAAGCGGCGAAGAAGATGGACATGGCGATCAGGACGACGACGGTCATCGCCATCGCGATGACGATCGCCTTGTTCAGATTGCCCTTTTTGCTAGCGGCGATGTCAGATACGGCTTCGATCGATTCTTGGGTGTGCTCTTGGACTAGATAATCCATCGTGACGCCGAAAAAAGATGAGAGATCCATCAGGATATCGACAGAAGGCACGGCATAGCCTAATTCCCACTTGGAAATCGACTTGTCGCTGTAGTTGACTTGGCGCGCAAGCTCCTGCTGAGTGAGACCTCTTGCTTTGCGGAGCGAGGCGATGTTTTTGCCTACGACGTTCGCTAGATTGTCCATATATTTATTTTAGGCTCCGAAAAAGGAGAAATCGAGCACGCTTTTTGCAAGTCGCGTTCCATTAGATTTTGCATGGCATTAAGCATACAATATGCCAGCAGGAGAAATCGTCATGTCAGATTTGCGTGTAATCAAGGTCAAGCAAAGCGTTTTGGCCAACAACGACGCGAGGGCCGAAGCCCTTCGCAAAGAATTGAAGGAGAACAAGGTATTCCTCATCAACCTCATGTCCTCTCCAGGCGCGGGCAAAACCACGCTGCTAGTCAACCTTATCAATAGGCTGAAAGACAAGATCCGCATCGGCGTCATCGAGGCGGATATGGATGCGATGGTAGATGCGGAGACCATTGAATCCAAAACCGGAGTGAGAACCATCCAGCTTCATACCTCGGGCGAGTGCCATCTCGACGCCAAGATGACTTCGGAAGCGGTGCATGAAATCGGGGAAGACAATCTGGATTTGATCATCCTCGAGAACATCGGCAATCTCGTTTGCCCGGCCGAATTCGATACAGGGGCATCGATGAATTTGGTAATTCTCTCGGTTCCTGAAGGAGACGACAAGCCACTCAAATATCCGCTTATGTTCCGCAAGGGACATGCATTCGTTTTCACGAAGATCGATGCAAAATCCGTGTTTGATTTCGATGTCGAACTCGCTGAGAAGAGAATCCGCGATTTGAATCCTGCCGCGAAGTTCTTCCCCTTGTCGGCGAAGACCGGCGAGGGAATGGAAGCGCTCGAAGAATTCATTCTCGCTTCTGTGGCGGAACGCAAATAAACAAAATTTGGCCAAATGGCTG